>Ga0307515_10020554_pt1 | contig 11767 bp, 7 predicted proteins | sample 17_EM_MG_FD_194513 | JGI IMG/M metagenome (GOLD analysis project Ga0307515, IMG submission 194513) | Populus trichocarpa ectomycorrhiza microbial communities from riparian zone in the Pacific Northwest, United States - 17_EM | ecosystem: Host-associated > Plants > Roots > Unclassified | place...
TGTATTGTGAAATAGCTTTTTTTCTTGCTACTTGCGTGTATATGAACATATCAGTTTTTCCAAATGAAATGGGCTAGCAAGCAATAATGGTTTTTAACTTAAGTTTGATTTGGTTTATTACAGGTCTTTAAAATAACTTCTCAACATGGTAGCATTCTAAATAATGATTCTTCAACTGTCCAATCATTTTAACCTTTAATTTCTAGTTCAACATCAAGTGGTATAAGAGGAAATATAGATTTGGCATCGGGTCACTGCAAAGAGGCTCCTGAACTTAATGTGTGATATAAAAAAAAAATTAGTATGCTATATTGTGCCAAAGCTTTTACAGGTGGAGACATTAATCGATTCAAACAACATTTAGCTGGAAATAAACAAGAAGTGGAACAATGCCGTAAATGTCCTTTGGATGTTTGTCATCAAATGATTTTGAATCTTCAGGGGAATGTTGAAAAGGAGAGCTAGAGAAATGAAAGCAAATTACAATCAATATAGCACAAAATAAAAACAGTATGAAGAGAGGATGATTAGATAATTAGAAGATGTTGATGATGATGATGCAGAAGCTGATGGTAAGAAGCAGATGTTACCATCGAAGGATACCAAACAAAGAAAGTAAAATCACTGGTATTGTTAAACAATCAATTGCAAGTTGTGGAAAATAGAAAGAAAATGCAATATTAGGGGCATATTTTATGCCAAGAACAACTTATGGTGCTCAAAAGTCTCTCCAAAGTTGTTGAAAAAAAAGAGTTGTCGAACGGTGTGATCTTGCTATAGCAAAATGGATGATTGATGCATGTGTGCCATTTAATGTTGTTAACTCTGTTTACTATCAACATGCCATAGATGTCGTAACAATCATGAGTCTTGGTTATAAATGACCAAATTTTCATGCTTTTTGTGGTTATTACTTGGCAAAAATGGTTGATGAAGTGAAGATTTATATTGAGCGTTATCGAGAAACTTGGAAGAAAACCGGCTGCACATTGATGATTGATGGATGAACAAATCAAAAAAGGAGAACTTTAATTAATTTCTTAGTATATTCTCCTAAATGAACTGTTTTTTTTTAAACAGTAGAGGCATCAGAGGCCTAAAAAACTATTGTGTTATTATATAGGTTGTTTAGAGATGTTGTTTTGTTTGTTGGGCTTGAAAATATCATGCATATGGTGACTGATAATGCTTTTAATTATGTTGTTGTTGGCAAGTTGTTGGTGGAAGAATTTCCTTCAATATTTTGGTCTCCTTGTGCTACTCATTACATCAACCTTATGCTCCAAGATGTTGGTAGGCTACATTCAATTTGTTCTGTTGTTGATCATGTTTCCAGTATTACAAAGTATATTCATAATCATTGATATCCATTGTTTTTGATGAGAAAGTTCATTGGAGGGAAATAAACACTTCGATCAACTCCTACTTGCTTTGCTATTAATTTCATTGCTTTGCAAAACATTTTAGTACACAAAGACAATTTAAGAGCTATGGTGACATCTAGAGAATGAGTCTTCTCTGCTAATGCTAAAGATAATAAAGGAAAAAGGTTTATTGATAATGTGTTGAACTCTATGTTTTAGAAAGAATGTGCATCAATTATAAGAATAACCGAACCAATAGTTCGAGTTCTATAAATTGTTGATAGTGATGATAGACCTTCTATGAGATATTTATATGTGGCTATCCATTCTGCAAAGAAAGAAATATTAAAAAGAATTAAAAAGAAAAGGGCTAAGGTGCAACCTTTCCTAGACATCATTAACAATAGGTGGGTTGGATAATTGTATAGGAAGCTTTATGCAGTGGGATTTTGGTTGAATTCTCAGTTTCAATATGATGTAAATCTAATGGATAGATATACAAACACCATTTTCAGACTTTTAGATGTTGTTGAGAAGTATTCAAATGGAAATGCAACTCTGCTAAGCAAGCTTACAAGTGAGATGAAGTTGTTGAGGAATGCAGAACATGACTTTGGTAGAGTGTCTGTAAGAAACGATTGCACATATTTACCTCTAGGTATATTATTATATTTATATTCAAAGAAATTTAAAAATATTATCTTGACATAATCTCTTTTATTAATTTTGTATATAGATGAATGATGAGTGACATATGGAACTTGTGCTCCAAATCTCCAAAAGCTGACTATATGAGTTTTAAGTTAAACTTGTAGTTCTTCGGGACGCGATAGGAATTGAAGTGTTTTTTAGCACACCCACTCTAAGAAGAGAAATCGATTGGAGCATCACATACTTAATAACCTAGTTTACGTCCATTATAATTTGAGATTGAAACAAAAGTATTTTCTTTTTTCTAATTCTTCAAAAGTTATTTTATATTATTAAGTAGCATCATTAATACTTATATTGTGTACCTTCACTTTGATTTTGTAGGAATTATTGGAAATGATGGAATTATAATCCAATTAATTTTGAGGCATTTTCCTGATACTGGAAATTGGATAGTAGAAGATAATCAATCATCTTTGACAACCGAAAAAGTAGAAATCTATCACCGTGATTTATCAACCATGACTATTCAAGATACTTTAAATGAAGGTAATGGAAGATTTGATCCTTTAGTTATTAGTTTGTTTGAAAAAAAATTATTGTTTAACATGTAATGTTTATCGGTTAATTATGTTTCAATTGTAAATTTGATAAATATAAATGAGATTGAAGATGACTGTGATAATGAAGATACATAGGAGCATGATGATGTTTCGATAGGCATTAATGAGGTTGGCTCAATTCCATTGACATTTGATTCAAATTTTGTTCCTATGGACACTGAAGAACTTAATGCCTACATTCAAGCAAAGTAAATATGTTGATGTGTTAGAAAAAGTATAGTCATTCGAATGAGATCTTGTACTTTACCATTCTTTTTTTTTTAAATTCTACTAGTATTAAGTGTTTAACATATTCTAAAATCTTTTTTAATTCCAATGGAGTTTAAATGTTGTTATCTTATATCTTCTATGTTAAATTATTTATCTCTAGAACAACTTGTTATTTTATTATCCTTGCATTTAATATTTTCTTATATTTAAAACAATTATGTTAAAGGCTTCTTTATTTGAGAACAAATAAACAGATTAATTTGTTGATGCTAATTAATTAAGCTAGCAATATGATATTTTTTTTTATATCCTAGCTAAATTTTATTTCAAAACAACCATAGTAATACATTTAATGAAGAGGGGAATCACTTTCCTTTTAACATAGCACTGAGCCCAAAAAGACCTGACCTACCACCAACCTACTAGAAGGGCATATAATATATTCATTAAATGTATATTCAATAGTGATCTATCACCATAAAAAGCATTTATCTCTTAATCAGTCTCTGGAACCAATAAAGGTAAAGGAATGAGCCGAATTACCTTTCTCCCTGTGTAAAGTCCAGTGACTATATAAAGAACAAGAAGGTGAAAGGGTCATGAATGATCTTTTTCACCTTCTTCTCTTCCATATCTTTCCTTTTCTCTTCACTTGGTTTTTCCTACTTTTATACATCCCCTAATCCCTCGTACTCTATCTTATTAAAGGAGATTTGTTTTGCAGGTATATCTACATACCACCTTCTCCATTTTCAATCAACTTTCATTCAATTTTGTTATGCAAAGGGTCCCTGTATTTTTAAAGTTTCATGAGTTGATCAATAATGATTTAACATTATGTCATATATGGCAGGTGTGATTTTTAGGTCACTTTCCATCTAAGAAGTTTTCAGTGTACAATGTGAATGTGAAGTAGGTGTGGGTTAACTCCACATGAAGTCTCTACTTAATTAGTGTCTAATGTAATGCCATTAGTCTATAGGCCATTCCATCAGCACATAGAGCAAAAGGTCAACAATCCTAATTTCTCAAAAATGTTTATTATATATCTTCACCTTCAGTTTTCAAGATTATTGCCCTTGTATTCGAGAAATGATTCGTTGCTTAATGAACAGTTACTAGTTCCAAAATTTAGCAGTACTCCTTGTCTCGATCCTGCGCGCAGAAAGATGAGTGCACTAAAACAAGTGAAGCAAATGAAAATTAACTAATAAAACACAAACAAGAAAGGCGAGAGAGAAAAAGGGAGGGAAACGGAAATTTTGTGGTTCCAAGCTTGCAAACCAATCCTCCAGAAAGAATCGCTTAGAAAAAGTAATGGGTTTGCTTCAAAGCCAATCGAATCTCACTAGTATCCTCGCCTCCTCATACTTGCGTTCTTTCTTTTATATTCTCTCTGTGTATGTGTATCCATCTGTATTTCTTCTTTTAATAAGTCTATTATAACTTTCATGTTTGGAAAACGCAAGACTGGCAAGTAAGGAAATTTATGTAACTGTCCAAGGGTTACATCTCTAATTAGAGAGAAAAAAAACCCTCTCATTCTCCCTCTTCCTTGACAACATTCATTACTACCTTTTTAATACAAGATTAACTCCAACTCTCCTACCTTGGTAGCTTTCCTCCTCACCTCTGTTTGTTTGTCTCTCTCTCTCTAACTGTGTGTGTGTGTTCCTCTTGGATCATTAAATTAATGATGATGGGTTCTCAAGATCAAATGATGGGGTCTAATGAACTAAAACAAATCATCAAAGGCAAGCGTACCAAGCGACCAAGGCCATCTTTGCCGCTAACGTTAGCCATGGCATCTTCTAGCTCATCTAGCGCTGGAGAGAGTGGAGGTGAACTTGATCAAAGAATCTACAACAAATCGTCATCGTCTCCTGGTCCTAGCACCTTATTTGAATTCACGGAAAGGACTAGGGAGGAAGAAGACATGGCCAACTGTTTGATTCTTTTGGCTCAAGGCAACCAAAACTACAAAATATTAGTTAAGCCCGTGGTTATTGCAGCATCAACAACTACTACGAATATCAACAAGGATGTTGGGTTATATGTTTACCAGTGCAAGACCTGTGACAGACATTTCCCTTCATTTCAAGCGCTTGGTGGACATAGAGCGAGTCATAAGAAACCAAAACCTGGTAGCCTTGATCATGAAGACAAGAAAGTGTTGACGACGGTACGAATGGCTCATGAAGAGTAAATTGGAAATCGAAATAACATTAATACAAGCACAACCTTTTCATTGCAACTAGTAAATAATAGGGTTCTATGTAGTCCTAATGTGAAATCTAATAAGGTCCATGAGTGCTCTATATGCGGTGCTGAGTTTTCATCTGGTCAGGCTTTAGGTGGTCATATGAGATGGTATAGGGCGTTTGCAGCTGCCACTTCAACCACAACCACAACAACAACAATGACATCAACTATGAGTTTGGGAAGAGTTAATGGTCTTGATCATGAGTCCCAAGAATCCAAGAAACCAAGAAATAACCTACAACTAGATCTTAATCTTCCGGCACCTGAAGATGATCTCCTAGAACCCAAGTTCCACTTTGCATCAAGGAATAAGTTCTTGTCCTCACAGCTTCTCCCTTGGTTGATTTCCATTACTAATCCAATTAAAATGGAAATTGTTGTTTTCTCATTTGGGATTATTTCACTCCAAATTCAATTTGGGCTTATTAACTTCATTTTCACTAATGCAATTCATATTTGTTAATTATGATTATTTGAATTTTTTTTATTATTATGATCACAAATGTCGAAGTTGGATTATTTGAGTAATCAAATGGCTGCAGGCTTGTTCATGGTGGCATTATTCACTTCAGAAAAAAAGTTACATAAATATTTTCTTTTTCTTTGTTTTGATTGAGAGGAAAATGTGGGAAATTTGTGGAAGCAAAGCTTCATTGGCATGAGTTTGCAGCCACAGATATCACAACCGAAAGTGGTGGATTGGGTTCTTCTCTTGTTTCGTTTGCAAGAAAGCTAAGGCTCCCATAGTCCCATATATGCATGTCTATTTCATTAATATGACAGACTATTAAACGGATAGCAAGCAAGACACCGCTAACGTCTGCCCTTCTTTTATGGATCTACTTGTACTCGATCATTTAGTGAAGTATGTTATACGATAAGTCACCCTTAAGCCATCCGTTATAGTGCTAATTCTTTGTTATGTTAGGCAGTGAAGACTCTGCTCTCTGTTTATCACACACAACAATGGCGTTTACACTCGCACTATCTCACTTGATTAGAGGCGGTGAATCTTGAATACCATAATATTACAGCACACATTTCTCTCTCTCTCTCTCTCTCTCTCTTTTTTATTTATTAATATGACACGTATTTTGACTAATCATACGGATCCTGAAGTTAATGATTATATAAGTTTTTAGTAACATTAAAATTTATGATACCCAAACTGATAACTTCTAAAAAACAAACTTAAAACTTAAACAAATAATCTGCACTCTTCGTACTAGTTACACTCCTCATGTTACATCATGTATTTTTTACTTTGCCAGGTTTTAACATTACTTTTTGGCTAGTTCACCATGCTTTTAGTAGATTGCCTAAACATAAACCAAACTTTCTAACAACTACGAAGAGCTTTATATAAAGAATCCCTTGTGAGATCCATGTGTCTAAAGAGAACACCAACGTGAAAATAATTGGTGTATGGCCTCGGCATTACAAACTTTAGATTGTTGATGGTACCCAAAAGAGACTTAGATTTGTGATGATTCCTAAATTTTCAAAGTGTAAAGCAGTCCAGCTTTTAGTAATTTGCGACATGTACACGACATTATATATTTTCTAAGTGCCAACCCACATTTATGTGTAGAATGTCCTTAACCGAATCAACATGGGTTGTCATAAAGTAGTATATATCGCCACCATTCATGGTAAGATCAAAGAAGACAAGGGAACTTGTACCCAAGTGATCTCTCCCTTTTTTTGTCGTGTGCTATCACTTTCTAATAACAAGTGGGCATGTATATAGAAAGATGATTAAGAGTAAGACACCCATGATGTAAAGACGAGGTTATCTACAATTTTTTTAGTTCGTTACTTCCACATTTCGTTGGTGTTGAGAAGCACGAATGCATGTGACTACTTTGTATGAGGCGTCCATATACTTGAGAGAGCTAAGGGAAGATGATAAATAACTGTTCATTGTCGTTTCACTATTGCACATGCATGATGATAATGTGTTAGCTAGTCTATCCTAAACACTTTTACATGAAACCGTTTATTTTTATGTTTTAAAAATTATTTTTTAAAAATTATTTTTTTATTTCACTTCTATTCCATCGTATTTTAAAAAATAACTGTTATTATACTCTCAAACAATGTACATGTGAAGTCTGCATCAATACACTTCTATCTTGGTCGTTGTTTCTGTAACCCTCTCGTCTTTAGAGGAGGAACTTGTTAGAACCTGAAGGATAGTTTTGTGTTGAGAAAATATCCTTAAAATAATAATATCTATACACACCTCAAGTTTCTATTTGTATTTACATTCTTACAACATTTACCACGGATAATCACATAAATCCTTTGACAAATCAAGATTCATTAACGAGGGATAAAAGACTTGATATATTTTTTAAAGCTTCGAAAGATGGTAAGGTAGCTTGCTTCCAAGCCATTGCACTAGATGCGCATGGACTCCCGATTGTTAACACCCATTATCATCCATATCCAGCATGCGCTAAGATATACGAGAAAAAGACCACCTCCTAAAAGCAAGCCACAAGTGACCAAAATGAGCGGAGTGGAAAGACTCCAAAGACAAACCCAATCTCTTACAAAGTGTGGACTGTGGAGAACGGCACCATGCTTGGAGGTATAGGGTTCATGCCCACCAAAAGATAATTGAGTTATGGTCTTCTTCTACACAGTTTCAGGCCCATCAATTGTCCTGTGTCAAGGTCCACTTCTGTTGCTCTCTAGGCCACTTCTTATATATATAATTTCTTTTTTCTTTTTCGTGCCGCGAACCATTTTTTCCTTTTATTTTACTTGCTGAAGCCCTACTTTTGTTTTAGCTGTCTGCTTCCACCTTCCTGTGTATCCTACCTGCACAAACACAGAGGGACGGAGAATTATTTAAAAAAAAAAACGAGAAATGGCAGTACATCTCGACAATCTAATGGAAGAAGAGGAGAACGAAGAAGACAATGCTCTGTTTGAAGGAGACGGCTTAGTTGACCAAGATTCCGATATTCCTCCTCACCTCCTTGACCTCGCCCGCGCCGCTCAGCTCGGTGACCTCGACGCTCTTCGCAATGCTCTAGGTTGATACCTTCTCTTTTTCTCTTGCCCTTTTTTTTTGGCCTTTTGGGTTTTTTTCCACTTGTACAGTTGGCACTGATTTGCTTGAATTTCTAGTTGTTGGATATTTGGGTTAGGTTCTTGCTCAAGGGTTTACTTCTTAATTAGGACTGGTGTGATAAAAGAAAATACGTGGGTTGATTGGATTTTTGAGTATTTGGATTGGTCTGTGTTCATATTGGTAAGTTTGGAAGGTTTTTTTAGTAAGCTGACCAGTAATCTCTATTGAGTTGCTAATGAATGGACTGGAGATTCAGCGATGGTTGGTGGGTGAGTGGACTTCAGTGGTAGGAATAGCTGTAGACATCCTGCTGAGATAGGGTTTTATTATCTTCATGTGAAAGAGAGCGAGAGAGAGAGGCCTGTTGCTGCTAATCAACCGAATAACAAAGCTTGATGTGGAGCTGTGTATATTCCTACTTATGATCTGTGGAAGACGCTGTATAATATAAAGGATCTCCTTTGGGTGTTAGTTCTTATAAAAACTACCCTACCGCCTGCGTTTAGGCTAGCCACACTTCTCACTTCTAAAGCCTGGTTCTGCATCTGAGTAGATAGATTTGGTCATTCGGGTCCATTGTTTCGAAAATTAAATAGTGGAAATAATTTTATGAAAGAGTTTAATAACGGGTTCATTGCCTGCCTATAAAGTTAATAATGCTTGAACTTGACCCCAGAAGTGAAGCTGCGTAATTGAATTTTGGAATGCGAGATTCCTAAAGATTGGAGTTTGAACTTGAGCATTATCAAACATAACACGTTTCATTCTTTGATTTTTCATGGGATTAGAAGAATATATTGCTGCCGATTTAGATCTTTTGTTAGCTTCACTATGCAGGATTTTTTAGTTTGTGCAAATGTCAAATTGATGATGGTTTGTTACATGACTTGGAGGTTATAAAACAATATTGTTGAACATGGGCAGTGACTCGTACATTGATTAGAATCTTCTGGACTTGCAGCCAATAGGTTTCCAGTCCAAGGCTTTGAGAGTAGCTAGTTTATAACAAAATGTGAAATGGTAAAAAAATTTCCTTTTTGAAGTAGGAAGTAATGGAAGATTGGTAATTGCAAGGTTTGTAAGAAATCTCTAGAGTTAGGGATGATGTGTGCAGAATTCATTCCACCCATTAAGTTAGAAATCAGAAGTTTGAAAGCACAAAAAAATTATTTAACGTTTTCAACTGCCATTTCATTCCTGTCATCATTGCGTGGCACTAAAATGCCACCTAAGTCAAATAGGTGGAAGATGGTGACACGGCTCTCCATTTCATTTCTGCTCATACTTTAGTTTTTGGTTCAGATAACCTGAATGGCAGCATGGATGAACCTGTGGAAGATGGTGACACGGCTCTCCATTTGACATGCCTGTATGGATATTTACCCTGTGTCCAGGTTAGTGGTCTCGATTTATTCTCTTTTACTGCTTTTTGGTGGTGCTTTATAGTGTTAAACTGTACTACAAATTATTTCACTTTCCTCTGTAGCTACTCTTGGAAAGGGGAGCAAACTTGGAGGCCAAGGATGAAGACGGGGCGATTCCTCTGCACGATGCTTGCGCAGGGGGTAAGAACAAGAATTTATCACCATCAACTTGTTCTGAATTCTTTCCCCGTAAAATTATCAAAACGAGTGTTGAACTTTTCTTTTTTGCTCCCTCCCTGCCCTTGTTCTCTGCTGCAGGATTTACTGAGATAGCCCAACTTCTACTGAACACTGCTAGTAGTGCAGAGCGTGTGAAAAGGATGCTAGAGGCAGTTGATGATGAGGGTGATACTGTGAGTTCCAATAATAAATTGAATGGTTTTCGAGTTTTGGTAGGAGGCCGCATTCTTAGAGCTGACTGGAAATTGGTTAGGAGGAGAAAATAGGGCAAAAAAGAAATGATGTGATTCCTGTTTCCTGTTTCTTTTTAATCTTGTTGGGATTGTTGTGTTGGGCCAGTCAGCTGATGTCATTGCTGTGGCTTTGCCCAGTCCTTTAGCTGGTGGGAGCTAACGAGGGTTCTTAGAGTGACAGTTTATTGGACCTGTAGCTGTGTTTTAAACTCCCTCCTCGCCCCCCTGTCAACCCTTGTATATGTAACACTATTCTTTCTTTCATTTCACTAATCACTGATATTAAAACCCTTTTGCAGCCTCTTCACCATGCAGCAAGAGGTGAACATGCTGATGTTATTAGATTGTTGCTGGCTTCTGGTGCCTCCGCTACAACAGCAAACTCATATGGAAAGGTTAGCAACCATTGGTTTCATTATGGAGATTATGAATCTCATCTCCTTCATTTACTAATTAATTGTTATGGCAGATTCCAAGCGAACTACCTGAACCAGATACTGAAGCTCACAGAATTTTGGAATCCGCTGGAAGTGCATCATCGTGACCATCTTCAGCTTCCTTACACAAACACAAACTTATACCTAATGGTAGTTAGAAATTTAAGATTTTATTATTATTATTAACCACAAATTTAAAATGTTCAATGCTATCATTACTGGTGCCAGTGAGTTTTGGATGGTTGAGAGAATGGTATGTGATTATTTAGCCCATGAATACTTGGTGTTGAAGTTTTTTAAGACACGAGCTCCTTAATTTCTGGCCCGAAGGTCTCTGTAGTTTAGTCAGCTCTAAAGTAGCATTGTCTATTCAGTCTTTGCCTTCCAGTTCTTTTCGTTCCTAGTCGAGTCAAATCCTGGAACAGCTTCTAAATGGAGAATCCATTTCAGAGTATAAGATTAAAAGGGCTCCATTTAAAGTTTATCCTGAAACAAATTGGAAGCTGAGAACACCAATTGCTACCGACACCTACGTTTAGGGATCAATCGTACTTTGGAATGTCCAATGACTTTATAATAAAGTTTTAAGAAAATAGAACTAGATTAGATAAGAAATACCTTTATACGAGTGACAATATATTTTTGTTAATATAATTAAAGAAAAAGTTTCACTGGATTGTGTTTTTCTTAAAAAATTGAATTTTTTTTTGCTTAAAATTATTTTTATTTTATATTCTTTTGATGTATTATGTTAAAAATATTTAAATTATTATTATTTTTTGTTATTTTTATTTGCAAATATGCATATTCAAGAGATTAGAGTCAAAGTTTAATTTTTATCATTTATACTGGTTCAATATCTTTCTTAGAAATGATCAATGAACTGATTAATTGACGAATCTTTTATTTTTTTATAAATAACTTAATCGATAAGTCTTTTCTAATTAGAAACAAACAGACAGACAGCAAAATTCTCAAATGATCTAATTAACAATTTTTCTATTTTAGGGACATAAACCAAATTTTTCGCTAATGGTCAATCAAATTTTATTATTGTCTTGGTATACAATGTTGTCATGGAGTTTTTGTTAATAAAACTTAAAAACCGATTGACACTAACGAGGAATTATTATTGTACCTTATTACTGTTCCTGGGAGTTCTATAAGAACTTCATAAAGAAAATTAGAATATCAAAATATGATATAGAATTATATCATGATCGAACTTCATAAGTTGAAACGTTTCAGGATTGTTTATAGAGTTTAAAATAATTTACAATTTGATCATTAAAACGAAA
>Ga0307515_10020555_pt1 | contig 11767 bp, 2 predicted proteins | sample 17_EM_MG_FD_194513 | JGI IMG/M metagenome (GOLD analysis project Ga0307515, IMG submission 194513) | Populus trichocarpa ectomycorrhiza microbial communities from riparian zone in the Pacific Northwest, United States - 17_EM | ecosystem: Host-associated > Plants > Roots > Unclassified | place...
ATCGCACTTTATATTATTAAGTATCTTTAATATTCACCTAACCTATAATCTAATTAATCTTTAGATTATATTCCTATAACTAAGGCATTTCTAGTACTACCTTATCCCGTCCTAATAATAGGATATTAAAAGATATCTTAATTCGTCTTTTTTTAATAGTTATCTAAATAGGTCCTATTTTAAGGTTAATAATCCCTCCTCTATAGGCTATTAGATCTCCTAAAATTATAACTAATAAATAAGGTTACTCCTTCTATCTATAAGGTAATTCTATTCTCTTAACTATTATTAATAAGATATAGTTTTACGTTACTCTACTATCTATTAATACTTTAAACTACTAATCTTACTATTTAACTTATAAATTTAAATATTATCCTTAAATTCCTTTAAGGGTCTAAAGCTTTACTACTAGCTCCCTCTAGTTCTATAGGCCTCTACTTTTCCTAACTATTAGCTACTTAATCCTATTATACTTAGCTTATTTATTTTTTAGCTAATACCTAGTTTACTTTTTATCTTTAATATACTATAGACATATATTCTTTAGGCATTTATACTACTATCGCCTATTTAAGCATTCTTCTATAAGGAATCTTTTTAGTTAAAGTATTAAGTTTCCTAACTTTTAACCTTTTATTAGATACCATCTGTATATATACTTAGTATTTCTATACTATTACTCTTTTAGCGCCTAATATATCCTTATAGAGAACTTCCGGTTTTTCTCTTTTGGATTTCTATATATTTTATATATATTATCTACGTATATTATCTATAATAGCGTATAGTATACTAGGTGCTTTAGGTTAACTCTTAACTTATCTTTATTTTTAAGTTTAAACCTCTATTATATTAATCTAAACATTATAACTTTATTTATAGGTACTAAGATACATTTCTTACTCCTCTAGTCCTTTAATTATTCTTCTAAATCCTTTAATATTATAATTAAGGCTCCTTTAATATAAGTTATAGCCTTCTCTATAATAGGGTGGTTCTAAATAACTTATTCGTCTAACTATATATAGAAATCTTTTTACTTATTATTATGTCGTTGCCTATATCACTTTTAGTATAGCTATTAAAGTATATACGGCTTATCCGTAAGGAAATATCTTCTTATTACTATATTATAATAGCCCTTTATATATCGTTTTTTAAATCTAGTAGGGATCTCTAGATCCTCTTTATCTTCTAGTTTAGTAAGCTACTTAGCCCTTAGTATGCCTATCTTAGGTCTATTAATAATTCTTTATATAAGTGCTCCATTCCTTATATAACCTAATATACTAATTCTCTAATCTAGTTTCTATTCTTACTATATAAGGATTCTCTATTTAAATTCCTCTATATTTTCCTTTAGTTTTCGCCTTATAAGTAGATCCTTAAAGTCTTCTTACTTTTTAATCTTAGTTTATTTAATAGTCCTTATTTATATCTAGAAATTTTAGTTCTATAGGATTCTTAATCCTAAGCTTGCTTCTCTTTTAAGCTTAGCTCTAGCCTTAGTCTAACTAGGCTTCTACAGTATTCTTATCTTATCTTAAGAGTCTTAAATCTTACTTATCTCGTCTTAAGAGTCTTATACCCTTAGGAAACTTTATCCTAAGCTTATTTATATATTACTAAACTAAGCCATTACTCTACTCTATTAGTTATCGTCTATTATAGGTCCTTAAGCTTACTTTATCTTATCTTAAGAATCTTAGTTATCTCTTATCTCTTCCTAAGAATTTTAAGCCTATAGCTTTTTACCTTTATTAAGTGCCGAAATAGTTTATTATCCTACTTCTCTTACGTCTTATAAAGCAATAGACATCGTGTCTAGTGGGGTTTTAATCCCTACTAATATTCCCTATTCTATAGTAGAATTATTCTCTACTTTTTTTATAACTTCTTTAAGGTCTATATACTTCTAATAAGCTACTTTTATTACCTTATTGTTACTAAATATTTTACCTACGTTAAATTTATTATCCTTAATATCTAATTTATAAGATAGTTTATTAGTTCCTTTAAACTTTAATAATTTTAGCTCCTATAGCTAATAGCTTACGCTATACTTAGCGTCCTTATAAATTTAGTATGCGTTATTATAATAAAATATAAAACTTTTAATTAAACACTCTTTTATTCCTTATAGTATATTATTATCCCTCTATATATATATATATTGTCTACTAGTCTTATTCCTTTTACTATATAGTAACTCTAGCCACTTTTATAGTCTTTAATGTAATAACCCTATTTTCTGCAATTTATATAAGCTCCTTCTTTAAACTATTTTTCTTGCTATAGAGTCTGCCTAAACATCTTTTGCTATTAAGATTTTTAGTTTAGCCTCTACTCCTTAGACCTCTAATTACTTAATCCTTATTCTTTAGGTTTTTATAGTCATTTATTCCATTTTCTGTTTTCTTTAATACTACTTAGGTCTATTAGCTCTGCGCCATACTATAATTTCTAACTTTAACTTTATTATTGTGTGCCCTGCGCCTTATATAACTATAGAACTTTATCCTAACCCTTCTTAGTCTACTCTCTTTAATAGATTCTATTATTAATCTTAATTGCTTAATTAATTAAATCCCTAAGAGTATCCGCATCTTTTATTAGGATAATTACGTTCTAGACTTTTACTTTAAGTCCTTACTTATACTGTGCTATAAGCGCCTTATTATTCTATTTAACCTATATTACTAATATTTAAAACTATATTATATATTTAATTATTAAAGTTCGTTATACTAGGTTTTAAAGCTTTTTTTTTACCGTAGTAGTTGCCTCTAGGTCTTTAAATATTTACGTTAATCGTTTTATAAACCCGTTCTAACTTAAGAATATATATTATACCTCCTAGTTAGTGGTCGTTATACTATACTCCTATACCTCTATATAGTAAGGTTTAAACCACTTAAGTGCCCTTCCTATTAAGAATAATCCTATATAAGTAACTTAATCTATAGGCGTTCCTAGCTTTACTCTTTCTTATATAACCTTAAAGTGTATTTATATAAGAAATCCCTTAAGTTTTAACTTCTCCCCTAAGAATCGCTTAATTAAGGGTAACTTAACCTTAGCTACTCTAATCCCATTAATCCTTTCTTTAAATATCCTATTATTGTCTATTAATTAATTAACTATTTCCTATAGCTATCTAACAGTAACTAGTTGCGAGTTAGTATCTACTATACTAGTGTTATTACCTAATCCTAAGGTAGTTGCCGCTGTGGACGCTGTTATAGCTACTACTTTTAGTAGTATATTATTTAACTTTTTTTACTATAACCTTAGTAGTAAATATATAATAAAGCCTTATAGGAAATACTACGGTAAACTTATTAATGGGCTAGGTATATAGATATAGAATAGTTAATAATATAAATATAACTAGTAGAGTAGTTACCTAATAGATTAACTCTAATTATATTCTAAGATTTACTATAAAAAGAAGAACTATCTAGGTAGGGACTATGGTCCTTTAAATACATAACCGTACTCCTAAGAAATCCTCCTTATACGTAAGGTACGTCTTATATATAAGGTACATAAGTTCCTCTTATTCCTCTTATTTAATACGTAATACGTTATATAACCTTAGTTACTATTTCTTATTACATAGTTCTATCGGCTCCATTCTAGACCGTGCCTTAATTAACCAACTAGCTGCTTCCAACTCCTCTCCTAATAGTTATAATATTGTACTTAAAGCGTTCGTAACAACTACCCATTACGGTCACTCAGCCGCTACCTTTACTACTCCCTCTACTGCCCCCTTCTAGGCGGCTTATATATAAGATAGCCCTTCTACTCCTAATAAAATATCCCTGCTAGCTATATACGTGCGCCTAGTTACCCTCTTTTATTTTTAGCGCTGGTTTTCTATACATAGCTTTTAATTTTTAGTTATAAGTAAGATAGAGCTTAATATTACTATTTTATAACCCTTAATAAGCTAAATAAGGGCCTATTCTATTAGACTTGGTAGGCTATATATATGCTATTTAAGATAGCGCTTTAGCAGGTCCGTCTACTTCTATAGCTTAGTAATATTATAGGGTGTTTTAGTTACCTAGGATATATCTAATTACGGACGTTAGGGTAATAGTATTTAATATTTAATATATAGCAGTAATAGTACGCGATCTAGATTGTATAGAACTAAGCTAGTAGCTATAAATCCTGCCCGTATATTATTCTAATATAGTACTACCTACCTAGCCTGCCTGTGTATAGGCGGGAATTCGCGTTTATTAATATAGTGAATGCCGCGGCTTATAATCTATTTAATAAGGCATTTATAGGCCTACCTTAGTACTAAGAAACAGCCTATATCTAGTAGCTGTAGTAAATGCAATAAATGCACTAGTATATAAAGGATAACTATCTAGTAATCTAGGTAGAACTAATCAAATTTGGGTAATACGTGGCTGTTATAGCTGTCTAGTACTAGTAGCCGATGCGTACTAATAATGTGATCCTTTATATGCTTATAAAATACCTATATTAGCTAGGTTAAACTAATTTTATTTATTATCTAGCTATTATTGCTAATACCAATTAACTAGTTATGTGGTATAATATTATTTTTATACTAGGTAGCCTAGTATATTACTACCTTAAAAATAATAAGTAGTGGAATTGCGATCCCTAGGGCATTAATATATTTAACAATTATAATCTATTCTTAATTGCCTAGTTATATAGTTTTAGGCCAGCTAGCCCTATTAGTTCTAGTAACAACTTTTACAGTTATAATAATATTTATTTAGTAGCCGATTTTATTAAAATTCTAAATATCCTTATCTAGAATCCTATACTATATTTTTATATCTTAAACGCGTTTAAACTATACTTAAATAAGTGTAAGATCTTCGTATTTCGCCTGTTAATAGTTATACTTATAATTATATTTGGGTTTTAGATTATTATAGTAGTTTATAAAATTCTGTACCTAGTTCTAACTAATAGTAATAGGGTTGATCTGTCTAGTACATTAAGTAGCGAAAATACTAGCCATCTACTGTATGGTTATAATCCTAGGTAGTATACTACGTCAATTTATTAATAGAATCTACTGCTTAAGACTCTCTTCATATATTAGAATAAGACGGCAGTTTAAAGCAGTGAAACGGCACTATTGTTACGGCGCTGGTGGAAAACGGTACTGGCAAATTGCCGTCAAATTGCCGCAACTTGCCGTCACGTAATAGCAAGTTGCCGTCACGTGATGGCAAGTTGCCATTACGTAACTAGAGGATTGTATATAGCTTCGAGTGGTGCTTCCGTTCTTCCCCTTTCCTTTCTCTAGCTTTAGATCCTTATTTATAGATAATCCAATTATACAGGCTTACGCGACCCTCTTGCCGTACTCGTGCCTTAATTAACCGAGTCGCTAACATTATCCAAAGCTCGTCACTACTCTTTCTTCCTAAGAAGGAACTTAAATATATCCATAAGGCCATAAACAGGATAAGGATATAGAATAGGACCCTAAGGATATTACCAGGACCATAAGGATAGGACAAACCCCCAAGAACTAAAAGAATACGAATAGAACGCGAAACCTAAGAATAGGACACGTATAGACCAGAACCCCTAGGAAATAAATAAATACCGGAAATTACCTAATACCCTTACCCTTATGCTAAGAAATATAGTAGCTGGTAAAGCTGCTGTAGGACCCGTAAATACCTCTAATGGTAAAATAGTCGCCGTCTTAACCCCCCAGGAAGAGCTTGTAGCAGCTAATGCCAAAATTAAACGGCTTTAAGAGCTGCTTAAAACCAGAGATACCCCTATACCTAGCGAGGAGTTATTAGACACCTAGAGACTTGCTACGGTCCTTAAGGCCCTAGCCTAATATATAGCATTAGTATTGTTACGGTCCGCGAAGGTTATAGACCCCCTATTACTTACAGATGGAACTGACCCTATATTCGATAACTAGAAGCTTTAATTATAGGATAAGCTCGAAGTTAATGCGGACCACTTCCCTACTACTTGAGCTAAGATGGCCTACGTCTTTGGCCGTACCGGCGGAGACGCATAGACGCACTTACGTCCGCGATATGCCCAGGACTTAACAAACCCCTTCCTCTCTAGAGACGAGATAATCAATTACTTGTCTTCTATTTATAAGGACCCCTTTAAGGTATAGAACGCCCGCCTTAATTATAAAGCTCTTAATATAAAGACAACGGAGACCTTTTTAGCCTTCTAGACCCGCTTTCTGTACCTAGCTGGCTAAGCCTAAATTCCCCATAAAGACCTAATGCCAGACCTCTTTAATAAGCTTACCCTAGACCTACAGCGCGCCGTACTGCTAGTTTTTACTACTATATAGACGCTGAAGGTACTTACGGACTACTGCCTATTTATTAACTAAGGGCTCCGTTAAATTAAGGCACGAGCTAAGTGGTATAAAGCTAGAAACTCTCTAAACTAAATTATAAGCACTACATAAACGGCCCGTAACACTCTGGTACAATCTGTAACTCCTATAGTACTAGCCGTATAGCCCGCCGTAAATTTAGTAGCTAGCCGTACAGCTAGTCCTGCTGCGGGTCTAGCGCATACTTAGCCTATATACAACAACCCCCGTAAATAGGCCCTTAGTAATTAAGGAGCTTGCTTCTTATACGGCTAGAAAGACCACTTTATAAAGAATTGCTAGACGAAGGCAAAAACGGGTGAGGTTCTATTAATTTAGGAGAATAGTATAGAGCCGGAAAAAGAGGAACCCTAGAGAAAGACTCCTCTCTAGGGTTAAAAGGAATTGATATGTCATATATTAATCTGAGTCGGCTAGTTAGTAGAAGAAGCTGCACTATCCCTTGTACTTTATTTTATAATAAATATTAAGTTTTAACCTTCGCTTTAGCTAACTCTGGAGCGAATACCTTTGCCTTAATAGATGCCTAGTGCGCTATAAAGCTAGCTAAAATTTTAAATGCGTCTCTTAAAGAACTGCCTAAACTAGTCCCTATTCGCGGGTATAATGGACGAATAGGACTACCTATTACGACTATCCTACGGATCTACCTCCGTGTTAATAGATGAAGGTAGTATAACGTCCCCTTTCTTATTACAGACCTAGGAAGCCACGATATAATCTTAGGAAGAAAATAGCTAGCCTATTTAAGCTTACAGCTAGACATATAGAGTAGACGGCTTATCTGGCCCAAATCCCTTCTTTTATAAAAGAAATTAGTATTATAATAGAGAACCTTATACGGCCCTAGATTAATACTATTTACTAGGCCGATGCTATACGTAGGGACTAGGCCTTTAAGAAAGATATATAGCTTAATCCGCAACAGATTCGTATACTACGCCGCCCCTAGACTACCTATGTTACGCTACCTACACTAAAGATCTAGGAAATTAGTAGTGACCTAGCTAAGTCCCCTATAGAGAACTTAGGCCCTATGCAGCTATAAAGGAAGGCTAGGAATACCAGACGCTATACTAAACTAATAGACTGAAAGGATAACTTATGGAAAATGGAACGTAAGCTAAGGAAGACTATAAACCCTATACCGCAAAATATGGCCTAATAAAAGTCCGTAAAGGGACCTACGGACCTTCCCCTAGTTAATATCTGCTATATTATCTACTGGAACTTAGTCTAATTTAATACCGTTACCTTTACTACTAGCTTATATAAAATTAATTGAATAATTAAGGAAAAGGAAAGTGAGCTTAGTGGACGGGAAAGTAAGCTTATAGATAAGGAGCTGGTAGAGCAGAAACTACTCCATTAACACCAGAAATTTAAGGATATATTCTCTAAGGCAGCGTTTAATATACTCCCACCTTACTGACCGTACGACTATAAGATTAAGATTAAGCTAGATAAGGAAGACACCCTTAGTTATAGCCCCTTTTATCAGCAGTCTACTGCCGAATTATAGGCTATAAAGTAGTACCTTATTAATAACCTGAATAAGGGCTTTATTAAGCCTAGTTAAGCCCCTTTTAACTTGCCTATTTTCTTTGCTAAAAAGCTAAATAGAGGACTTTGTTTCTGCATTAACTACTATAAACTTAATAATATAACCCGCAAGGACCGCTATCTACTGCCCTTACTTAAGGAGACTCTAGCCCGAATAAGTAGAGCTAAGATCTTTACTAAGCTTAATATCCGTTAGGCTTTTTACCGAATTAGGATAGACCCTAGATTAGAAGATCTTACTATATTTCGGACCCGTTACGGAATATATAAATATAAAGTACTTCCTTTTAGACTAACTAACGGACTGGCTACGTACCAGCGGTATATAAACGATGTACTCTTTAACTACCTTAATAACTTCTATACGGCCTACCTAGATAATATTATAATTTACTCTAAGAATGAGCTAAAACACGAGGAGCACGTTTATAAAGTTCTATAACGGCTCCGCAAGGCTAGCCTCCAGGCCGATATTAAGAAGTTAGAATTTAGTGTTAAGCGTATAAAGTACTTAGGTTTTATTATTAGTATAAACGGAGTTAAGGCTAACCCAGAGAAAACGGCTGTAATTAACTAGTAGGTACCCCTACGGACCGTAAAGGGGGTATAATTATTTTTAGGCTTCTGTAACTTTTACCGACGCTTTATTAAGAACTATAGCAGGATTGCCTAGCCTCTTAACCGTCTTACCAGGAAAGACTAGCCCTTCTATTTTGACGCTATATATATGCAGGCCTTTAATAAGCTTAAAAAACGGCTAGTATTGGCTCCCTTACTTGCCCACTTTAACCCAGAATGGCCCTTAATGCTAGAAACTAATGCCTTAGACGGCGTAATAGCTAGTGTTTTTTTATAGAAGCAACCGGACGGAGAATGGCACCCTATTATATACTATTTAAAGACTATAATAGATGCTAAGCTAAACTACCATATCTACGATAAAGAAATGCTGGCTATTATCTCTAGCTTTTAGCACTAGCGTGTATAGCTAGAGGGGACCCCTAAGCCTATTAAGGTAGTTTTAGATTATAAGGCCCTAAAATACTTTATAATAACTAAGGCCCTTACGGCCCGGTAGGCACGCTAGGTGGATATCCTATCTTAGTTTAACTTCTTAATTATGTATAGACTAGGCGCTACAAACTATGCGGATGCTCTTATAAGGCGCGAATAAGACCTAGGTGACCAGACGGCTATAAAGATCTTATTATAGACCTAGATACTACTACGACCAGAGCACCTTAACCCCTAGATATAGGCAGAACTAAGTACAGACTCCTTAGGCGCCGAGATATATCCTATTAACCCTTTAGGACTTAACTTAATTAATAAATTACTGCAGATAAACTGTACGGCCCCTTCTCTATAGGAGTACCGTAAAAAGGCAAAGAATGTTACCAGCCCATGGTCCCTTAAAAATGGATTACTTAAGTATTAGGAACGGCTAGTAGTAGTAAATAAATAGAACTTATGGACTTAACTTATTACCGAAGCATATGCCTAGGTCTCTACGGCCTACCCTAGAAAGAATAAAACCCGTAAAATTATTGGTAACCGATATTACTGGCCCGGAATAGTTATGGATATTAACCGCTATATACGGAACTGCAACAACTACTATAGGTCTATAATTCTGTAAGACAAGACTCTAGGACTATTAAAGCTACTCCTGATACTAGAACGCCCCTAGTAGTATATCTTTATAGACTTCTATAAGCTGCCTATAGACCGTAACGGATATAATATGGTAATAATCCTAGTTGACCGTTTTGGTAAGCGCCCGTTCTTAATCCCCTATTATAAAAATATCGACGCTAAGGAGGTAGCCTAACTATACATTCATTATATCTACCGAATTTACGGACTACTAGATACTATTATATCTAACCGCGGGCCGTAGTTTATATTGGCCTTCTAAAATAAGTTTACTTGGATTCTTGGCATTAAGCTAAAGCTTTCTATAGTATACTACCCCCAGATAGACGGTTAAACGGAGATTATAAATTAATACCTGGACCAGAGACTCCGGCCCTTTATTAACTACTTTTAGGATAACTAGGGTGAACTACTACCCCTAATAGACTACGCCTAGGCAACCCTACCCTATAACTCTACGGGGTTTGTACCTATTTAGCTAGAAATGGGATACTTACCCCGTATAAGCTTTAACTAGGAGAGACCGGAAGGACCATAGACCATGCGCGAAAAACTATCTTATAAGGAAGCACAGCAGTATGCTAGACGCTTAGAAGAAGTATAAACGGTAGCCCGTAAGAACCTAAAGAAGGCCCAGAAATTAATAGAATAGTAGGCAAATAAGCACAGGTACGAGCCTAACTTTACCGTAGGTGATAAGGTTTAGGTTATAATAAAGAACTAGAAGACAGAACGGCCTAGCTATAAGCTAGATTATAAGATGGCAAGACTGTATAAGATCCTTAATAAAGAAGGCAACTTATACAAGGTTAAACTCCTAGACTTAATTAAAGTCCACCCTATTTTCTTACTAGATAAGCTATGGAAAGCTATAAATAACCCACTACCTAGATAAAAGAATGAGCCTCTACTGCCGATTTAAGTTAATGGTGATGATGAATGGGAAGTTAATAAAATACTAGCCTGTAAACTAGTACGAGGAACGCTAAAATACCGTATTTAATGGAAAGGTTACGATCCAGACCTAACCTAGTACCCCGCCTAGAACTTTATAGGTTGCCCCTAGAAGCTTAAAGAATTCTATTAATACCCTAACGAGCTAGGACCCCTAAAGTATCTAGACGAGTGGATAGAGTGCTAGTATAGCGAAGATAATAAGCTACCTATTAAGTATATAGATAAGAACACCCTATGGATATAATACGGATATACAAAGCCTAAGGGCAGGCTTTTTTAGAGGGGGGGGTAATGTTATGGCGCTAGTGGAAAACGGTACTGGCAAATTGCCGTTAGATTGCCGCAACTTGCCGTTATATAATGGCAAGTTGCCGTTACGTGATGGCAAGTTGCCATTATGTGACTAGAGGATTGTATATAGCTTTGAGTGGTGCTTTCGTTCTTCCCCTTTCCTTTCTCTAGCTTTGGATCCTCGTTTATAGACAATCCAATCGTATAGGCTTGCGCGACCCTCTTGCCGTGCTCGTGCCTTAATTGACCGAGTCGCTAACAACTATAGTCTAATACCGCTAACGCGTTGCTTAACTGTCTTCTAGAACATATTATATGCCCTCTTAATACCTTATAAGGATGTAATTTAGCCTAGCGTATAGGCTTAAACATCTAGGTTAACTCTACCCTCTAGGAAAAGGGCCTCTTACTATTATAGTGCTGCTATTTAGGTGGTTATTAAATAACGCGTCGCGCGTTAGGTGGGGTGGGCCACTTACTTATATAGGCCACTAGCTTATAGATTACGTTAATATTAAAAGATTATATAAAGGCGCGCTATTACGTAACTAGATTACGTAGCTTAAGTTATATAATTATATTATAAAACTAACAATCTATGCCAATAATTCGTATAATATTTATTTTGAAATAAGTATATTTCTATTATAATAATTTTTTTAAATTATTGCTAATATTTAATATTGACACTATAAATATTAACAAATGCTAATATTTTAATTTTAATTTTTATATCCGTTATATTATACTACGTACAATACTACGCATGCAGCCTCTAGGCTATGGCGCTATAGTTCTATATACATAAATCCTTTCTAGGCAGCTTAACATGTACTAGTAGCTAAGTGGACACTCCAGCCTGTTTTTAAAAATGCTAGGGGAGCTACTAATCTATTGGTGTTT
>Ga0307515_10020556_pt1 | contig 11766 bp, 16 predicted proteins | sample 17_EM_MG_FD_194513 | JGI IMG/M metagenome (GOLD analysis project Ga0307515, IMG submission 194513) | Populus trichocarpa ectomycorrhiza microbial communities from riparian zone in the Pacific Northwest, United States - 17_EM | ecosystem: Host-associated > Plants > Roots > Unclassified | place...
TCCAGCTTCGAACCAAAGTCCGTGTGACCCTTGGTGTTGACCTCTGCTAGGGTTTCTGGCTTATTGATGTCCCAACCAAATAGTCCGATCGCTGAGCCAGCCAACAATGCGGACCCCAACGCAGTCGATCTTCGAGAAACAAACTGAGTGTTCATGAACACATCGACGGAGACACGAAGGCTTACTCCCGCATCTCCGGGCGCACCACTGTGAATCCTCCGAGATCAGCGAGTATTTGCATAGCGACGTCGCCGTTCGTCATCCCGCCATCGACCTTCAGTTGCCTTAGGTCTGCCCCAGCATCGGACTGCATGCACTCCAAGATTGCGTAAGTTTGGAAGGCGGTGGCCTCCAATGTCGCCCGAGCTATGTGTGCCGGCGTTGTATATTCGGTGAGACCGATCAACATCCCAGCTGCGGCAGGGTCCCAGTATGGTGCGAGCAACCCCGAGAACGCGGTGACGAAGTAAACACCACCTGTGGAGTCCACAGAAGAAGCGAGAGTATTGATATCGGCGGAGCTCTTGATCATGTACATAGAGTCACGGAGCCTGGTACGCATTAGCAATCGGAATTCATGTGAACCCTGAAAGTTACCCCTCACCACTTGATAGCGCTGCCGGCCACCGCAACTAGGGAGGTTGAGCAGGAAATATTGCAGCAGCAAATTGTGTAACGTACTGCTCCCTTCCAACGCATACACCGGGTTCGAGTCTGGCCCTGCCTGATAACCAACCTATCCAGAGATCAGCGCTGGCTGCACGTTGTACGAGGGGAAGAACCTACCGTGCCGAGCAAGCCATTATCACTCTTCACAACGTCATTCCCCGTGTTGAACAATAGGAATGCTCCGGTTCCGAACGTACACTTGGCCTCTCCCTGGCGGAGACATTTGTTTCCCACAAGCGCACCTTGCTGGTCGCCGATCAAGCCACCGATATTAACACCCTTGAGTAGCCCGCGTTCAACATCTCCGTACACCTGAGAGGAAGATACGATTTTGGGGAGGACGGATGGTTTTACCCCGAAGAATCTCAGCAGTACTGGGTCCCATTGCAGTGTCTTGATGTTCATCAACAACGTTCGAGAGGCATTCGAGACTTCCGTTACATGCAACTTCCTGTCTGTCAAACGCTTCAATGTATGTTTAGAGAACCTCGCTATGAGAAGGGGTGGAGCTCACGTAAACGATCCACGACTCGACGGTGCCGAACAGGAGATCATCTTCTTCGTGAGCTTTGCGTACAACTTCATGGTGGTCAATTAGCCAGCGTAGCTTCACACCAGAGAAATAAGTTGAAAGCTTTAAACCAGTCCTAGTAGCGCCAGATTAGCGCCTACTGTGACGGCGTAGTTTCCAGAAGTCGGATCCTTACAAGGCTTGAAGTTGATCTGTGGCCTCCTTCCCAGTCACGACACACCCGGGCTCAAGTTCAAGACCGCCTTTATCCAATGCGCTGATGAGGTGGGCAACGGTGTGCTTCGTTCGTGAATCCGCCCACACGATAGCCTTCGCCAGTGGCTTCCCGGTCCGACGGCTCCACACGACGGCAGTTTCACGTTGATTCGTTATCCCTGTGATTGTTTTCCTATCTGCCCGTTCCACTCAGACAGATTCCAGCCATACCTATCACCTTGATGCTGCTCTTTGGATAACCAGCGGCCTCGATGCTTCTCACGGTTGTGTCGATACAATCTTCGCATGCTTGGATTATTTCGTCGGGATCGTGTTCGTGCCATCTGCGATTCTGTTGCACCCCTCTGTAGCCTATTGTAAAGTCTGAGCAGGACTCACCCAGGTTCAGGGTAATACTGAGGAAATTCTATCTGGTGCTGGGCTACAATGTTTGCATAGCGGTCGAAGACTATGAAGCGGGTCGATCTGGAACGCGGTGAGTCACCGATTTACTCGGCGATTTCACAACCCACGTACGTCGTTCCACAATCCAGAGAGCCTACAAACTCTTGAGACATGACGGGGTGGTAGTCGAGTTTCAAGGGCGGAGCGGACCGGCGATCAACTTTGTAGTCTGAAAGGAGGGTTGGTTCGTGATGACATCTGGCTTCATTCCGATAGAGTTTCCCAGAGGATAGACCGTTTTCAGCCCCGGTTTTTTTGCAGTCTTTCTGTTTACCCCGCCCGACCTGCAAAAATGATTGTAATTATGTCATCGGATGTCGGTGCGCTACCCGCGGATTGTCACGTGGATGGAAATCTCTTCCGCTCGCACCCCGGGACAATTTCAAAGAAATACGGATTTCACTCAAGATCTACCCAGTCCACATCTCCTGAACAGGCACCGTCTCGGTGACCGAAGGTTGTCTCTCAGCTCTAACACGCGAGACCACGGTAGTTCGAGTAAGCCGCTACTTCGTTCGTGTGTAACCACTCCACGGAGTTCAATACCGGGCAGATGTAGATCGGATGGACAAGCAACAGGTCATCATCCCAATCGCACTGCCAGCCTTGAGAGACCGAAATGTCAAGGGCTCGGGTCTCGATACTACCAAAGCTATTGAACTGTCCTTTGTCTCCGGGAAGCCGTGTGCTCTCGCGACGTGGGGTTTCACTCCTCAGCTCGAGGATATCCCTTCACCGCCCCAGGACCAACAAACGACCCCACTACGAGGCGCCTTCATTGGGTGTGAAGATGGAAGCGTGTATCTTCTTCATCCCAGGCTCGGGATCAAAGCTGACCTTATCAGTCCCGCTCAATTCAACTTCGAACTCGCAGACACGCTGTTACACACCCGAACATCCTCTCCTTCTGTGATTTCTCATCTCGGCCGGAATCCGTCTGCGCTTAGCTCCCAGTCCTCGCTAAAATCGGCTACGAACCCTTTCCACCTCTCTAGGTCCCGAATTGTCGCTGGTGTGACTGCAGAGGCTGTAGAGGCACCGAAGAACTACGTCGATTTTGAAGAAGAACAGGAGAAGTTGAAGGGCCTGTTGAAGCACAAGGGACCCGTCAGGGAGCGACATATTATGGATGGGGTACTTCACCCTTTTGAAAAGAACATTTCGATGGACATGCATCCAATACATCCCTTAACCAGCACTATCGCGGAAATACAGCCGCGGAAGCCGACAAAGCAAAGGTCCGAAAGCCGCATCCATTCATCCACTCACTCTAGAACACCCTCCCACCCAATCAACTCAAGTTCCACACAGGCCTCACCCACAATTAGCATCCCACGATTGAATACTTCCGGGGACATCCACTCACTTTCCATCCACTCCCACACATTCCCATTGCGGTTCGGCCCGGGAAAAGCGATTTCACAACTCCTCGTGGATGAATTCCAACGACATGTTGTCTGTCTCCAAGCGAACGGGTACATACGTCAACCGTGTATATTGGATACGGCTCTGACCACTTAAACTAGGGATATTTCAATTCTATCCACTACTGATGGTTCTTGTCGTACATCAGCCAGACCGGATTCACCGGTCTTGATGCCACCCCCTGGAACGGTGGACCATCGTACGCTCCATTGTGCTTGGACGTGGAAATGTATCCACCTCGTGAAAACTCGGAATGTGAGCGTTATCCCAGTCCCTCCATCTAAAATACCGTTCTGATACTTCTAAGACCGCGTTCGTCGTATCACTTGCAGCGGCAGACTCCGTGTCGTTTAGGAGGGACTCTTTGGAGAGTGACCTTCAAGACCACGCTCGCATTTCCGTATACATCCTCACTCCCGAGACCTCTGATGGCCCCAAGCTGGAGAAGGTCGGAGAATGGCGCGTTGAAGGATGCACAGCAGGGGTTTCGTGCCATAAACATGGCGATGGTAGGTCTGAAGATACCTAGATAAATCAAGTCTAACCACCACAAATCAGACTCCTTCACGCTCGTTTACGTCGATTCTCTTCAGCGGATGATGTCGCACACCGTCCGTTTGGTTGCCACTGCCGCACCGCGACCACCTTCTTCCCGGCGGCCATCACGCAGTAACGTCATTGGCCTACCGAACCCTTTCAAAGCCCTGAGGACAACACACTTGGGAGCGCCCGACATTGTCGAGATGTCAGAAGTAGTCGGACGCATCGAAGTCGACGCTCAAGTCGAGTGGGGCGTGGTCCCCTTAGAGGGGTCCATAATAGCGAACAGAACCATCCTGACAAACGATGGAAGACGTGCAATCTTTTGGACAGAATCAGGACTTGCTGTAGGTATTTCCGAACAAGACGGCGGGTATCAATTAACCAATTTCAGGTCGTTGAAGCAAAACCCAGCAGCCTTAGGGAGATTTGGTCGACAACGACGCCTCCTGCCGATGCCGGGTGGATCGACCAACGTTCATTCGTGCTTGCTTATACGGTGAGGATCGTTTCCATTCTACGTAACGTCTCTGACTCTCTAACACCAGGGAAACTGCGAACTTTACACTTTGACCACGGTCGATGCAGACGGAGTTCCCGCGTCTGGAAATACCCCAACCACCAGCATCACATGCAACCTCACACGGTCTACTTCTGTACCTGGTTCGGAGGCTATGATGTTCACATCAGCAGGCGATTTGGTCTCGACAAACAGCCCCGGACCATTGGCGAGATCGGTGGACTTGACCGTCTTACCGAAATCTTGCGACATTGAATCTTCTCCACGTTATCACGTCTTGTGTGAGATCAGCGCTCCGATAGCTCCAACTGAGGCCCGCGCTTCAGCATCGCTGATCCTAGACGTCGATTCCATCGTGATTGGATATAGTGAGTTTCGGTAATCTGTGGTTCACGGCTTACCTTGACTTGGGGCTTTCAAGGTGATGGGTACCTAAAAAACACATCGCTCTCTCGCCTATGTTCCTTTTCCCCTGCAGAACTCACCTCCGACGTGCCTCTTCAAGGTTCAATTACTGTCTTGTTCCCTGTAGAGAACGAGCGGAATAAAGAGCGACTGATCGTTGGAGGGGCAGACGATGGCAGCATAGCCATTTGGTCTGCGGAGTAAGTGCCTGGTTTATGGGACAGTGATCGAGTTTCTTGACATTTTCACAAGGACCCTAAAGATTTGTGCACGTTGGACTTTATTCAAAACCCCTCTGGCCCACGTAATCCATACCAAGGGGGACGCTGTGGGGCGGCTGAAGGGGTCTATTTTGTGCGTTGCCCAGGACGGGACAATCGCGACCCTCGACATCGATGGTTTCCAGTTGTATGCACACCTTCGTACCCGCTTTTATCCTTGGCTCACCTCCACGCAGTATGTACCTCATCCCGACCTCAATGACCCCCCTCGTGCGGGTTTGTATCGGCGGAGATAACCTGTTGCTAATCTATGAAGACCGCCATGCACGGCTCTGGGACGTGAAAACACAGGAGTTCTGGAGGGCGATGACAGTTGATAAAGCTGACGAGCTGGTTGGCCAAGGCGGTTGGGCCGAATGGTGCGTTACACCTCACCGAGTATACCCGCGTTTCCAACGATCCTCTTAGGCGTCTCGACAGACCCCCGAACAAAACACTTGTACTTTCTGGTCTTGATACATCCCTGAATACCCTTGATTCAGGTGTGTAGTAGTTGGTGATATGCCCTAAGCTACGCTGATCGAACATAGCCACGGTGTTTCAACTAAATCTCACCGCGTTCCTCGTGAGGTCCCGTCCGTCAATAGGACAACCCGCCGCACAGCTCCCGGAATCCGAGAAACGAAAAATCCGCTCGATCCTTTCGATTTTGCTAACTTGGGGCTTGAATGAGGGCATCGACGAGATCTGCAAGGGCAGGTTGAATATAGTCCCGTCTGTCGATGTTGGGGTTGGGTATTCAAGGTGGTTATGCAGTTCGAGCGGCCTGCGTTCGCGACTGACTGAAAACTCAAGGTCTGGTTCGACTTCCTTGTACACGGGTCATGATCCTGCTAGTGGATGGAGGGTGTCACCCGAACAGTCCGCCAGTCGGGCTTTAGCGATATTAGCGTGTTTACAAGTTTTGTCAAGGGATGTCAGTGAGTGCATTGATCACTTGTCGTCAATGGGCGACATGAGTATTTATCCCGCATCAGGTCTCAACCAAGACGTGGAGGTTGTGTCCACATTTTATGCTACATCGCTGGCGGATTTAGTGGGGGAGGTATACCATAGCCCTAGCCTTTCTTCCTTGGCAATCGCGTGGGTGCGTTACCCAGGTGCGCATCCCTTATTTCGGATGTCAATATAACTTCACTCCATTTGATAGACGAGTTCAGGGATCCAGCAACGCTGTTATTCGATGCTGGGCTCGCCCGGCTTACAGACCAAGATGTAGCAGGATTGGCTGAGTCGTGGCAACATAAACGTATGTATTCTTCCACCTTTTCTTCAACGAGGGTTGACGAAAATACAAGTTCCATGTCTACAACCTGACGTCGAGAAGCCGTCGCTAACTTCGGTAGTTGCTACTTTCATCTGCGGTTCGGTAGCTGTGAAGAAGTATAGTTTGCTATCACCGGGGTCTGTGGAGGCTCTCTTTCGGTGCTGGAGGGGAATACTGAGATCTTTGAAGCTGCCTAACCGACATATCGAAGTCTATTTCGATGTACCTCCACGACGACAGACCCATATGCAAGATCCTCGCGATAGACCTCTGCTCCAGAGGTTTCGATACCTGGCACTCATACGTTGACGTCATGGAACTTCTACGGTCCCTGTTTACCCTAGCTACGCATACGAAGAAAGATGGGATCACGACGCTGAACGTGGGTGCCGCGGCGAGGAGCGCGGTTCTGCAGATCGCGTCGAACAATACCCCGCTGGTTATGACCACCCTCTCGATGGATATTTTGCACGTCACGGATGTGCAGCAGAGGAAGTCTTTGATGCAAATGCTTGCGTTTTTGATTCGAAAGGTGATCGATAGTTCTTGAGAAATGGTGTGGTGTTCACTGATCCGAGATCATCCCAGCGTCCGTTGGTGATTCAACCGAACCTCCCACGTTTGATAGAAGCAGTGGTCAAATCCCTAGACCCAAATTCTTCCCACAACCGTGAAGCAACCATTGACGCTGCCACGGAGATCCTCGTACATGTCGTTCAAACGTCAGTCTTAGAGTGGTAATTATTTTCGTGGAACTGAGGATCCTTGCAGCTTCCCAACCGTCGATTTTCATTCCAACACCCAACGTCTCGCGGTTGGAACATCCGAAGGAGCGATCATCATGTTCGACCTCAAGACCGCTACCCGTCTGTACGTTCTCGAGGGCCACAAACAACGATTGGCGGCCTGCAGCTTCTCTCCTGACGGCAGAAGGTTGATCACCGTCTCGTTGGACGAAAACGTGGTGTTGGTGTGGAAGGTTGGGTCGAGCTTCTCGAGTTTCTTCAATCCTGGTGCGCCCCCTAGGCAAGGTCACGGGGACGGAAAACCTTTCAAAACTTGGGGATTCAACGTCGGCGATGCGGGTGAGAAGTGATCCAGTTTCTTTGCGGGTCCGTTCGCTGACAACTGCGATTCGACAGTGAAACTAACTCCGGCGGAAACCCTGGTCGAACTCAAGACGGAATGGGTCGGCGATAGGAGCGTAAAGCTGATGGTCCGCGACGTTACGATGACTTTCAGTACTTGAGGTAGCGGACCCGTCGATTGCCTGTATAATACACGATTTCGAATTTTGTTTCCATGTACACATTTGATCGTCCGAACGACCCGCCACCGGGAAAATCCACTGACTAAGAAGGGAGTACATAAATAGGGAGGGAAGGCGACGATATGGGAACGAGAACAGAGCGTTCGCCGGGGGAAAGGATTCCGGCGACGCTAAAGTAGATTGCGGATCTAGATGACAGCGTAACGTAAGTCGAAAGGGAAAAGAAAAAGAGAGTGGCCAGAATCCGTGGGAATTATGAGAGAGGAGAACGAGAACTGAGAGAAAAATAAGGAAACTTTGCAACAGGTCGTTAAAAGTGGAATAAGAGATCGTTCCGAAAAAGGAAAAAAAAAAAAGGCGATGAGGGAGATAGGCGATCGTTTGGAACGGAAATCGCATGCGGTGTAGCAGACATAATGAGGTGGGGATGAACGAAGAGAGGTAGCTATGTGGAGGGAGGTATGCAAAGAGAGGCCAGAAAGTACATCCAGGCTGGAACAAAAGTGGATGGGAACAGGCGACCTTGGGGGAGTGCCATGGTTTCTGGAGGTTATTTCCGTCGTTGCTGTTGTTGCCACATCGCCAGCGGGGAATCTTCATCATCTCTCTGTACAGGATTCATAACCGCATGAGCACTGGTCCCCTTCCTGATCTTCCCGTTCGGTTGATGTTGGAACCCGGGGTTCCCGCCCATCAGCTGCTGGGCGGCGCCAGCAGAAAGGGATCTCGAGGGTGAACGACCAGCTACGACCTTCTCTATCGTCGGGTTTTGGCCGTAAGAGATCTGGGGCGGTGACCTAGACCTCCTTGGACCACCCTGCAAATAAATCAGATTGAGATGTGAAAGCGTGCCCGGAATAGAATGAAAGCGCACTTGGTTCCCCCACTGGCCCTGATCCGGGTTCATTGGTGGCATCGCTCCCGGCGGCAACTGAGGCGGTGACGACCTTTGAGATTGACCGTTCGGCCCCGGTGGGTTACCGGGGTTATAATACATCATGTTGTTCACCATCTGTGGTTGCGGCTGGGCAGGTTGCGGGGAGTTGTATGTCATTGGTCCTGATCGGTTCTGGGGTTGGTTCCTCGGGTCGTACCCTCCGTATTCTTGCTCCATCACTCGGTGCTGCATCTCGTACTGAGGCCCGCGGACCGGCATCTCCGCTTTCCTCTGTCCGGCCGGACCAGGAGCCGGCTTCGTTAGCGGCCCTCGTTTCTGTTCACGCCTCTGAGCTTGCTGTTGCTGCTGGGCCAGTAACTCCTTCTCTCTCTCCCGTTCCTTCTCCCGCTCCTTCTCAGTTTCGATTCTCTCCCTCTCCACCTTCTCCCTTTCCTCCTGTTCCTTCCTCTCCTCCTCCGGGTTAGAATTAGTGTCCTGTCCGCCGCCCTGAGGATGTTGCCCTGTCCCTGGTTGTTGTTGCTGTTGTGATTCCTTCGCTTGGCTCTGGTTCTGCCCCGTTCCGTTTGTCTGACCCTTATTGTTGATGACGCCAAGATACCAGAACATGAGGTTCGATATGAGCACCTGCTCGTAAAGCGGCCGGCGTGGGTTCGCCAGCTTAATGTGACTGAGTCTGTAAATGGCCCTTTCGACGTGGATGGGGTATCGTGCGTAAGGTCCACCCGCTTGAGGAGTCGGCGAAGGCGCGGGAGACTTGGATTTGGAGGCTCCCAAGAGAGCGGCGGCAGTCTCCCTCCCCGACCCAGATCCCAAGCCGGTACCGGTATATTCCTCCTGCTTCTTCTTCGAGCCTCCGAAAAGCGAACCCAAGAACGAGCTGTCCTTCTCCTTCTCCTTCTCTTTCTCCTTCTCCTTGGACCCTTTCTTCCCCTTCTCACCGCCCCACCCAAAGAAGCCCCCCTTTTTGCCCTTCTCCTTACGGTCATGCGACGTGGGAGGCGATGGTACGGAATGGTATGATTCGGGTGAGTGTTGCGGGACTTCAACAAGGGTGACCGAAGAAGCATCCGGAGACGGTGTTCGCACGGGGTACCGCGGTTCGTTTGTAGGCGCCAAATGATGCCGCGGTTGGGGGTGGTGTAGGGGTGGTGTAGGGGGGATTGGTATGTTATGTGGTTGTGGTTGTATGGGAGAAGGACGTTGGGACTCAAACTCTGCGGTTGAGGGTGGAGAAGGAGACCTTCCATCTGGGGGAGACTGAGATACGAGCACTGGAACGACTTCCGAAGCGTCATCCACGGCGTATGCGTCATAGATGAACGTCTCGTCACTGAATGACTCCGGTCGTGCGGTTCTAGTCATGGGGCCTACCGGTCCATCGGGTCCAAGAACAGGCTTCGGGTCGAAGTCCGGTGGTGGCAGGTCCTGGTCGGGATGGGTATCGGGAGGGCTGCTGCGGAGATTGGGGCTGGATATACGGCGGGACCGAGTGGTCTGGAATCTATGTGCGCCTTCGCCAGTCTGACCGGGCTTTCGGATTTTGGTTCTGGCCGACCTGCGAAGGATTTGACCTGGCTTGGGGACTATAATCGGTGCATCCGCCTCATCCCCCAGATCAGGCATATCCATTTGATCAATTACTAAACCAGAAATTGCAGGGTTTTAGTCAAGGAAGGGGATAGGGTGGCTTGTGACAAAGGGGGGGGGGAGGAGAGACGCACCGGATGGCGACATGTTAAGACTAAGGCTCCTTCGTAGCACACTTCTGAGCTTGGAGTGGTCATCAGACTGGGATGCCTCTTCCGCGAGCTCGTCGAGTTTTTGGAGATCGCTGATAGAGAGTTGTGGCCCTACGTTGTAGTAGCTGGTCCTATTCCTCCGGAGGGGCACGAGCGGACTTTCGTTCTCCACGCCATCGTTCACAGTCGGCTTGTACTCTCTGTTGAGCATCGATTTCTTCCTACCCAAACCGCTTGATGATGTGGAGAACGAGCGATCGAGTGGACTTAAACCGTCGGCCGGAGACCTTGCATGCTCTTTGATGAATGCTCTGAATTCTGCGGGGTCAATTTCCGGATGGAGACGAGCAGGGACCCAAAAGAGAGAGGAGGGATCACCGCCATCGGAACCTTCGTCGTGGTCGTCGGCGCTAGAGCCTGATTCCTCTGCGGAGGAACTTGAGCTAGAGGCTGTCTGAGTTGGATCCCAGTAGTTTAGTTGGGCTGCGCCGAGGGCGGACTGGTTTGGGAGGTCGGGATCTAGGACGAGTGCGCCAGGTCCGCCTGCAGAAGAGCGTCTCCTGATGTCTCGGAGGTTCTCCACCTCGCGCTGGATCTCGAATTGAGAGGGTTGCATCTCTATAGAACATACACCCACGGTCGCAGCCGCCGTGCAAGAGAAAGAGTGAGTGGAAAGGGAAAGGACGAGAGGCCGTAACAAGTCCGGAAAAGGCAAGCACGACCTCGAGCCGACCGTCCACCAAAAAATATGTCCACGCAAATCGGCTCAGTATTCCTGGGAGACGTACAGAGAAATCGGATTCTATCGCCTACACCCCCTTCAAGCCCTGACCCAGCACCGACAAAAAAGTTCTTGTCAGCGAAGCAGTCGCCGACGTTGCAGAAACCTCCAACGGTCACCCCCGAACTCTCGCTCGAACTCAGGCTCAGATGGCTCGAAGCAATCCTCTACGGCGTAAAGCAAAAGGACAAACCCCTCGCAAAGGGCGAAACTCTCCTCAGGAATGCCCAGCAGATCCAGAAGAGGCTCGATGACCTCGTCCAGAACAACGACAGTCTCAGGAAATTCATGGACCAATGTAACGCGTCCATATCTACACATCGCCCTATCCCAGACACGTATCTGACCGTTTTTCTGCTTGGACAGACGACCAGTATTCCCATCTCCTAACGCTTTCGGGCATCATCCCGAACGCTTTGCCCTCATACGAAAACATGACTCCGTCCGAGTTCGAAACCTTCCTTCAGGAGATGGAACCGGATATTCGCGCCGCAGACCGCGACATGCGCGAAATCGAAGCACTCGACCAGAAGGGCGTCGCCGCAGTCGGAAAGCTGACGAGTGCGTGTCCCACTCCCCGCCCATGTTTAATCCACTCACGCTACCAGCCGCCCACAGACTATCAAACCCTCCGACCTCGCATCGAAGCGCTCCTTGAAGCTCATAAACAAGACATCGAGCTCGCCGCATCCCTGGAAAAGCGGACCGCAGCTCTCGTAAAACAGTACGGAACGCATGTAAGTCACTGCGAACCGACAGCTTCCATTTATCTCTGAGTT
>Ga0307515_10020557_pt1 | contig 11766 bp, 12 predicted proteins | sample 17_EM_MG_FD_194513 | JGI IMG/M metagenome (GOLD analysis project Ga0307515, IMG submission 194513) | Populus trichocarpa ectomycorrhiza microbial communities from riparian zone in the Pacific Northwest, United States - 17_EM | ecosystem: Host-associated > Plants > Roots > Unclassified | place...
CGCGAACACCTCGATGTTCCGGACATGCGTCAGCGCCATCCAGATCAAACCGACCAGGAGCAGGATCCGCGGCACGGACAGGGTGAGCTTGCGATAGAAGGCGATGCCGATCAGCCCGAGGAGCGCGGCTTCGAAGAAGCCGAACGTGCTGAAATCGACGGGCTTCCACTCTCCGATCGGGGACAAAGCCTTGCCGAGGCTGAGGATCTTCATTGCGCCGAGCAGGCTATTCCAGCCATAGGGCGTCAGGCAGCTCGCGGCGACCGCAGCCACTCCGAACAAGCCCCAGCGAAGGGCGAGCCGAACGCGGCGGCCGGGCTCGGCGCTCCACACCGCTTCCAATCCGATCGGCCCGATGAGGGCCAGGCCGAGCACATAGCCGCCGTGCAAATTGACCCACAATGTCATCAGCGGCAGCAGCAACCAGGATGGATGGGTGCGACGATCGGCGGCCGCCATCAGGCCTCCGATGAACGCCAGCAATACGGGCAGCGCCAGTACGTGTGGGCGTGCGAGCAGGTGGGTCGTCGACATCAGCAGCGCCAGTGTCGTAATCAGGATTGCGCGGGCTGGATCGAGATACGGGCTCAAGAGATGCAGGAAGATCGCAACCGTCAGGCCGATCGCAATCGACGTGAGGATCACCGGCCCGGCCCAATCACCAGGCCCATAGGCAATGGCATAGAGCACCTGTGAGAGCCACGAGCTCGAAATCCAGGGTTCGCCAGTGCGGGTGAACGAGAACACGTCGTTGTAGGGCATGGCGCCATGTTCGAGGATCCACTGCCCGACCTTGATCTGCCACATGGAGTCAGTGTCCCGCAGCAGGATTTCGCCGGCTGCCAGGTAAAACAGATAGGCGCCGGCGCCGCAGCAGAGCGGTACCAATCCGCGCGCCGCGCTGCGACTAACCACGCTGGTGGTGATGGAAATTGACATGGCGCTTTCTTGGTTTGATCGAGGCATCTGTTGACGACGTCAGGCCGACATACGACCCAGAGGACCACGGCTTCCGATAAGTTCGGGTAAACATGGCCGCCGGCGGGCTGACGCGACGGCTGACAGATTTGGTAACCCTGCGCAGAAGGCGCCATGCATCGTCGCAAAATCCTTACAATTCGACCTTGTCATCCCATCTGAATAGTTGTTCACTTCTTGCAGCGGTTGGCGCTCAGCCGCTCAAGATATTGATGAGGCGTGGGTTCTGCCGGTTGGCCGGCCGGACGCGCCGGGGGACGGGAAAACGCGCCATGGTCTATCGGCGAACCCATCAGGTGGTGAAACGGCTGGCGGCACGGCGCAGCGCCATTCTGGCAGCGGCGCGGGATGCCGCGGCGGACGGCGGCATGGCGGCGGTCCAGATCGCCCCGGTGGCGGTCCGCGCCAATGTCGCGGCCGGCACGGTCTACCGCTATTTTCCGTCCAAGGCGGAACTGATTTCCGAACTGATCGCCGAAGTCTCGCGCGACGAACTGGCGGCGATCCGCCGCGCCGCCGAGGCGGCGCCGGGGCCGTCCTCGGCGCTGGCTGCTGCGGTCACGACGGTCGCCGTCCACGTGTTGTCGCAGCGCAAGCTGGCCTGGGGGATCCTGGCGGAGCCGGTTGATGTCGACGTCTCGGCGTCGCGGCTCGCCAGCCGCCGTGAAATCTCCGGCGAGATTGCAGCAAGGATCGATGCCGCGGTGCGGGCCGGGCATTTGCCGGCGCAGGATACGGCGCTGGCCGCCACCGCGCTGCTCGGTGCGTTGCACGAGGCGTTGGTCGGCCCGCTGGCGCCGGACTATCTGGACGATCAGGCGAAACTGCGCGACGCCGTGCAGACCGTGACGCTGCTCGCGCTGCGCGCCGTCGGCGTCATGGACGCCCGCGCTCGCGGCCTCGTGGTGCAAGCGGTGCTGCCGGCCAAGGCGCTGGTCGGCGCCTAGATCTGAGCTTTCACGAGGTTGTCCATTCGCGATGGACGTCCGAAATTTGTTCTCGGAAACGACTTCCAGACACCATGCGTGCCGCTCAGAGGACTTGAGACAGAAACCGCTGCGTGCGCTCGTCCTTGGCCGCCGTGAAAAACGTTTCCGGCGGCCCGTGCTCGACAATCACACCGCGATCGGTGAAGTAGACGTGATCGGCGACCTCACGCGCGAAGTTCATCTCATGGGTGACGAGGAGGCACGTCATCCCATCCTCGGCAAGCTCGCGGATGGTGACCAGAACTTCCTTGACTGTCTCCGGATCGAGGGCGGCGGTGACTTCGTCGAACAGCATGATGTCCGGCCGCATCGCGAGCGAACGGGCAATGGCCACTCTCTGCTGCTGTCCGCCGGAGAGTTCGCCGGGATAGCTGTCCTCCTTCCCGGCAAGCCGTACCTTGGCGAGCAGAGCCCGGGCCCGCGCTTCGACCTCGGTACGTTTCTGGCCGAGAACATGGATCGGCGCCATCATCACATTCTGAAGCGCGGTCTTGTGCGGGAAAAGATTGTACTGCTGAAATACCATCCCTACCTTGCGGCGCAGCGCCAGCTTGTCGAGCTTGGGATCGGAGACCTCGATGCCTTCGATTTGAATGCTGCCGGAAGAGATCGGCTGAAGCGCGTTGATACAGCGGATCAGTGTGGACTTTCCTGATCCGGAGGGGCCGATGATACAGATCACCTCGCCTTTCCTGACTGACAGGCAGATGCCTTTCAGAACCTCGAAGGCCCCGAATGATTTTCTGACGTCGACGCATTCAACGATCGGCTGATCCGCAGTCCAGTTCGTAGCCAAGCTCTGCTCCTTCAGCGTAAACGGAACCGACGCTCGAGACGAGCCGTCCAGAGGTTGATCGGATAGCAGTAGAGAAAGAAGCACAGCAGCGCGAAGCCGTAGAGCGGCGCGAACAGTTCCGGTCTGCCGCCCTCGGCGGCGTGCACCTGTGCCGTCAGCGTGAGCATTTCCGAGACGCCCACGATCGATGCGAGGACCGTCGCCATGGCGACGAGCGCATAGATGTTCATCCAGGGCGGCAGCATTCTCTTGATGCATTGCGGCAGCATGATCAGCCACATCGTCTGGCGCCGCGTGAACGAGAGCGCTTCGGCCGCCTCCCATTGCGTCGACGGAATGGAACGGACGGCGCCGCGCACGACTTCGGCGACATTCGCCATGACCGGCAAGGCGAAGCCCACGGTCGCCTTGACCCAGTCCGGCAAGGGGATTGTCGTCTTGAAGATGGTGACCTGGAAGGGCACCAGGAACATGACGAAGAACAGCAACACCAGCCAGGGCGCGTTGCGGAAGAATTGAGTCACGAGCCAGCTGACCCGGGCGAGCGGCCGGAACTCTGACAACAGGGCCAGGCCCAGGCCGAGGCCGGCGACGGTGCCCAGCAGCATGGCCAGCAAGGAGATCAGAATGTTGAAGGCAAACCCCATCAGCAGCAGCGGCGACCACTTCACGATGACCTGCAGCGGAGACGGCATCGTGGGTCCGGTCTGCGCCCAGGCTGTGGACGCAACCATGATGGCGCAGAAGCAGAGGATCGCGGCCGACAGCGGGCTGATCCGAACGCCCAGCTCTATGGACGCACGACGATACGGCAAGAGAACGGCAAGGCCGTGCGTCGGCTCGGCGGCTTTCATCGTGCATACCCCGGAATGCGCATCGCCCGCTCCCAGCGATGCATCAGCCAGACGAGGATGCCGACGAGGACTCCGTAGGTCGCGAGTAGCACGACCATCATTTCAAACACGTTCTGCGATTCCGACCATATCTGCTTGACCGCATACAGCGTTTCGGGAACGGCAATGGCGTAGGCGAGCGTGGTTGTCTTGAGCAGGTTGACGAGATTGTTGTTCAATGCAGGAAGGCAGACGCGGATAGCCAAAGGAAGGACGATATGGATGTAGGCCTTGAGGCGTGTGTATCCCAGCGCTTCCGCTGCCTCCATGGTCGTCCTCGGCACCGCCTCGATGCCGGAGCGGAAAATTTCCACGTTGAAGGCGGCCGCAAACAGTGACAACGAGATGATTGCCCACTGGACGTTGCTTAGCAGTGGAACGCGCATGCCTGCCGTCTCTACCGCCGGGAGCATGGTGCCGAGACCGAAATAGAAGAAGAATATCTGGACCAGCGGCGGTGTATTGCGGAACACCACGACGAAGCCATTGACCGCCAGCCGCAACAATCTGGACGGACTGCCCTGCATCAAGGCGCCCACCGCACCGATGGCGAGGCTCAGCAGAATGGTCGTGACGCTCAGGAACAACGTCATCTTCAACCCGGCGAGATAACGATCCCAGTCGTATGCATCGTAGAAGACGGAGAAATTCAATCCCGTCGACTCGTAAAGCTGCTGAAACCATTTACCGATTGCTTGCATCTTGCGCGACACCGAATTTGTTGAGGCGGCCACCTCGGATCAGTGCACGGGCTCGACTGGTCGAAGCGCGAGACGTATCCGGCACTCCGCTTCACTCGCCTATTTGTTCTTATATTGCTCGTGCATGGAGAGCGAATACTCGGTCGGAGTGATGCTCCACTTCTTTTCGGTTTCCACGATGAAGCCGGTTTTCATCCAGTCCTTCGTCGTGTCTTCGAGCAGCTTCTGAAGACTGGCGTTCTCGAGCGCAACGGCGATCATCCATGGCGAAGGCAGAATGCCTTTCAGAAGGAGAGCGTAATCTGCCTTCCACTCGTCCTCGAGCAACTTGCCCTGCAGGAAGGTCTGATCGTAGAGATAGCCGATGCAGTTGCCCTGCTTCATCGCAAACAGCGGCTTCTCCGAGCCGTCAAACGCCACGATTTCGGCGCCGTAGGATTTGGCGACGTCCTTGTTGTACCAGGCGCCCGACGTTGCGCAGACAGGTTTCCCCTTGAGCTCGGCCCAGTCCTTGACGCCGGCCTTCTTGTTGAGAAGGATGTTCACATAGTCTGAATAGTAGAGCGGCTCGATGACTTGAACGACACGGCGGCGTTCCGGCCTGTCCGACATGGTCGCGATCAGCAGATCGACTTTTCCCTGCTGCAGGAACTCGATCCTGTTCGACGCCCCGACCGGGACGAGCTCGAGCTTGACTCCGAGACGCCTGGCAATATCCGCGGCAAGATCCGGCTCGATACCGACTACCTTCCCGGAGGGATCGCGGTATCCGAAAGGCTTGTAGTCGGCCTTGACGCCGACGTTCAACGTTCCGCGTTGCTTGATGGCATCGACGCCATCAGCGGCCTGGGCGCCGCCAAGCATCAGCAGTGCCGTGGCACCTGTCATCATGGAGCGGAGTATATTTTTCATCGGGACACCTCCAGGATTGCAATCAAGACACGCCGCTGTACGGCTCGCCGAACGTCATAGAAATCGGGACACGGAGAATGGAGTAAGGTCGATAGAGCTTCGGCCACCGGTCATCATCTCAGCCACCACGTTCCCGATGCCGGCCGAGTGCTTGAAGCCGTGACCCGAGCACGCCGAGATGACATAAACTCTGTCCTGGTCGGGATGCCGGTCGATGATGAAACCCCGATCGGGTGTCACCGTGTAGAGACAGGCGGCCGCCTGCGCGACGCGCGGCGTGGCGCCCGCGAGCCGCCCTTGGACGTGCTCCCGGTACATTTTGGCCGACTCCGCCGGATCGACGGTGCGGTCGAGGGCGTCGGCTGTCGTGCTGGTCTCGTACTGCTCGGTCGCCACTTTAAGGCGACGATCGCCCGGCAGCGGCGGGAAGCCGTAGAGATAGTCGACGTCCGTCGTGCCATGCATCCAGATGAACACAGGAGCGTTTGCGCGATACGCGCTGGTGTCCTCGAGTTCATACCAATGGAGCACCTGGCGATTCACCGTGAGCACGCGATCAAACGGCGCGCCCAGCAGGTGAGCATTCCAACCGCCTGCCGACACGACCACCTGATCCGCTTCGAATGCTCCGGAAGAGGTCTCGACCCGAACGACGCTACCGGCCTGCGCGACCGAGAGAACTTCGACACCGGTGCGGATCTCCGCGCCGAGCCGCTCCGCGTGCATCAGTTGCGCCTTGATGCAACGTTCTGGAAGAACGTAGCCTCCGCCGGGCTCGTAGTAGGCCTTCTCGTTGCCCTGAAGATTCAGGAATTGCGGGAAGCGATAAGCCACTTCCTGTCCGCTCAGCACGTCGTGTGCGATGCCGAATTCATCGGCCGCCGCAATCGAACGTGCGACGAAATCCGGCTTGCCGTGGTGTGACGTCTCGCCAATACCGGGCGCCATGACGATGAGGCCGCACGCGTTCAGCAACTGGCTATCCGTCTCGGCTTCGAGCTCATGCCAGATCCGGTGGGTATCCAGAACCAAGGGCACGTAATCGCGGCCTTCACCGACGGCCTGCCGGGTGATGCGGGTCTCACCGTGGCTGGATCCCATCGTATGGGGAGGCGTAAAGCGATCGAGGCCGATAACCTTCGCCCCCCTCTTGGCCAGTTGATAGAGGGCGGCGCTGCCCATGGCACCGAGGCCGATCACCAGAAAATCCGCTTGTCCGCGCATGGCTTGGAAATGCTCAACTTTTAGGATGAGGTAGAATTTGCTTTCAAAACCGGCGGACTGACAAGAAAAATAGAGCGGATTAAGTGAATTTGCATATTCACATGACTTTTGCTTAATTCGTCCGTATGGAGCCACCTGTTCCAGACCTGCGAAGTTTTCAGATTGTCGCCGCCGTCGCGGATTCCGGCAGCATGCTCGAAGCGTCCCGCCAATTCGGGATGACGCAATCTGCGGTATCTCAGGCCGTGCGACGGGCCGAAGCCTCGGTCGGCGTCGAATTCTTCAACCGTAGCCGTAGGCCGCTCACGCCGACGCGGGCGGGGCGCATCCTTGCAGGCCGTGTTCTTGATCTGAACCGTGACTTTGACGCGCTGCTCACCGCTCTCCGGGCCGCGGCGGCACTGCCTGAACGTGTCGATCTGAGGCTCGGCCTCGTCGATTCCTATGCCGGCACGGTCGGCGCGCACCTCGTCAAGGAGCTCATGACGGGCGCGATAGCACTAAGTCTGTCTGCCTGGTCGGGCCTCGCTCGTTCTCATGCCGAGGCGTTGGTGTCCCGGATGATTGACGCGGCGATCACGTGTGACGCGATGGAAGACCTATATGATGTCGAGCGTTTCCCATTTTATCGCGAGCCGTACCTGCTGGTGGTGCCACGCGGAATGGAAATCGAATTTGCGGACCTTGATTTGCGGGAGATCCTGGCCCGGCATCGTCTGGTCAGGCATAGCGAACGCTCCTACGTCGGCGCTCAGGTGGAGCGCCACCTGAGCCGTTTAGGCATTCGCCCGCCACGGGCCTTTGAATTTGACACCTCGGACAGCCTGGTGGCCATGGTAGCTACCGGTATGGGAGTGGCGATCACCACGCCGCTGTGTCTGTTGCAGGGTCTTGCTCACGCTGCTCAAGTAAGCGCGCTTCCCTTGCCGGGCCCTGGATTTTTTCGTGAGCTGCTGTTGGTGACCCGCCGTGGGGATCTCTCGTCGCTGGCGCCGCGTATAGCAGAGATGGCTCGGACCACCATTACGATGCAGGCGATGCCGCGCATCCGGACGCTCGTGCCCTGGTTTACCCAAGATTACTAGGGATCACCTTCAATTGACATCGCTCCGACGCAACCATCAGCCAGGTTGCGCGTGATCGATATTCACCGGTGAAGGAGCATTCCATGACGACGACATCAGGCTCGGCCAAATGGCAGGGCGGCATCAAGGACGGCAAGGGCGCGATCTCGACCAAGAGCGGTGCGCTGACGGATTATCCCTATGGCTTCGCCAGCCGCTTCGAGGGCAAGCCGGGTTCGAATCCGGAAGAACTGATCGGCGCCGCGCATGCCGCCTGCTTCACCATGGCGCTGTCGCTGATCCTCGGCGAAGCCAAGCTCACCGCCGAGCACATGGAAACCAAGGCCGACGTCACGCTTGAGAAACAAGGCGACGGTTTTGCGATTACGTCCGTGCATCTGACGTTGAATGCGAAGATTCCCGGCGCGGACAAGGCGAAGTTCGAGGAGCTGGCGGGCAAGGCAAAGGCCGGCTGCCCGGTGTCGAAGCTGCTGAACACGAAAATCACGCTCGATGCGACGCTTGCCTAGACGCTTGCCTAATCGTCATTCCGGGTTCGCGTCTTCGACGCGCGCCCCGGAATGATGGCCAGCCGTCACTTGTCCGCTTTGCCTTCCGGGCCGACATAGGCGATGCGCACCATGTTGGTGGAGCCTGGTGTACCCAGCGGCAGGCCGGCGACGATGATCACGCGCTGGCCCGCTTTGGAGAAGCCGTCGCGATAGGCAATCGAGCCGGCGCGGTCGACCATGTCGTCCTGGTTCTGCGCGTCTTCCGCGACTACGCAATGCACGCCCCACACCACGGACAATTTGCGTCCCGTGGCAAGGTTCGGCGTGATCGCCACCACCGGCGGCTTCGGCCGCTCGCGGGCGACGCGGATCGCGGTCGAGCCCGAACTGGTCCAGCAGATGATCGCGGACAATTCCAGCGTCTCGGCGATCTGCCGCGCGGCATCCGCAATCGCGTCGCCGACGGTCGCCTCCGGCTCGGGCCGCTGCGCCGTCAGCACCGAGCGATAGGTCGGATCGCGCTCCACTTCCTCGCCGATGCGGTTCATGGTCGAGACCGCCTCGACCGGGAATTTGCCGGCGGCGGATTCCGCCGACAGCATGATGGCATCGGCGCCCTCATAGACGGCGGTTGCGACGTCGGAGACTTCGGCACGGGTCGGCACCGGCGACTGGATCATCGATTCCAGCATCTGGGTTGCGACCACCACCGGCTTGCCGGCGCGGCGCGCCATCCGCGTCATTTGCTTCTGCAGGCTCGGCACCCGCTCCAGCGGCAGTTCGACGCCGAGATCGCCGCGCGCCACCATCAGCGCGTCGGAGACCTCGAGGATCTCGGCGAGCCGATCGATCGCCTGCGGCTTTTCGATCTTGGCCATCACGGCGGCGCGGCCGCGGATCAGCCTTTTTGCTTCATTGACGTCCTCGGCGCGTTGCACAAAGGAGAGTGCGACCCAATCGACGCCGGTCACGAGCGCGGCTTCCAGATCGGCACGGTCCTTTGGCGTCATCGCCGAGACCGGCAAATCCGTATCGGGCAGGCTGACGCCCTTGCGATCCGACATCTTTCCGCCGATCACCACCCGCGTCACTGCGCGATCGGCCGAGGTTTCCTCGGCGATCAGCCGCACCTTGCCGTCGTCGAGCAGCAGCGCGTGGCCGGGCCGCAGCGCCGCCAGGATTTCCGGATGCGGAAGTTGCACGCGGCTGTTGTCGCCCGGCGCCTTGTCGGAATCGAGAATAAAGCTCTGGCCGTTCTTGAGCTGGGTGGCGCCTTCATTGAACGAGCCCAGGCGCAGCTTCGGTCCTTGCAGATCGACCAGGATGCCGATCGGCCGGCCGTAGCTGGACTCGACATTGCGGATGGTGGTGACCAGCTCGCGCATCTTGTCGTGCGAGGTGTGGCTCATATTGATGCGGAACACGTCGGCGCCGGCCTCGAACAGCTTGCGGATCATCGCGCTGTCTGACGAAGCCGGGCCGAGGGTGGCGAGAATCTTGATACGACGGAGGCGCCTCATTGTTTCGGCGCCGGCGCTGGTGGCTGCTGACCGGGTCCGCTCAGGCCCGGTACTCCGCCCGGACCGACTGTTCCCGGAATCCCGGGCACGCGCTGCTGCGCGGGTTGTTCATTGGCTTCGGTCAATTGCACGGTCCATGCTCTCTGTTCGCCGGTGTCGACCTCGAAGAACCCGGTGCGGTCGAAGCCGCGCGCCAGGCAATTCTCGGTACCCTTGATGGTGAATTCCTTGTCACGCGAACACATGAAGGCCTGCCCCGACCATTCGCCGCCGCGGTCATAGTCGAGCGCGTAGATATAATAGAACCGTGCGACAAGCGTTCCGCGCAGCAGCGTCTCGCAGCTGCGCGAGGACACGTTCCACCAGCCCTCGGTGGTCCAGCCCTCGGCATCCTTGTAGCCGAGCGCAATGCCGACCCGGCTCGAGGTGTTGTTGCAGAGCCGGAAATCCGCCGCCGCCGAGCTGTTCCACAGGCCCATCAGCGCAAACGCCAGCACCGGCAGGAGACCGGCGGTCAGGCGAGCGGGGAAGGGGGATGAAGGCAGAGAATCTGTTCCGATCATGTGGCGAAGCTATATCAAATCATTGACGATTTCGCGCGGCCCGGCGGGGCCTGTCAACGCCCGGGAACAGTGTTTCCCACGATGTGGGACCCGGGATTCACCCCGATCCGGTGCTGTTTTGCGCGCCGATATGGCAAAATCTGTGACAATTCCCACCTGATATCAATATGCTCAGGAATAACCCCGCGGGATCACGCCATGACGATTGACGACAAAACCAGAACGGAATTGGAAGCCGCCGTTTTCCGGCGTCTGGTCGAGCACCTGGGCAACCGCACCGACGTCCAGAACATCGACCTGATGAACCTGGCCGGCTTCTGCCGCAACTGCCTGTCGAACTGGATGAAGGAAGCCGCGGACGCCAAGGGCGTTGCGATCAGCAAGGACGAGAGCCGCGAGGCGGTCTACGGCATGCCCTATGAAACCTGGAAAGCGAAGTTTCAGGGCGCCGCCACTCCCGAGCAGATCGAAGCGATGAAGAAGGCCCATAGCGGGCATTGATGGCATTCCCGGTATTTTTCGTAGCCCGGATGAGCGAACCGACATCCGGGGTTGTCGGGATTTTCCCCGGATATCGCTTCGCTCATCCGGGCCACGCATTCTTACTTCCTGTGGGCGCGCTGTGGATGAGCGCGATGGTGCCTTGACGCAAGGCGCCGCACTCTTGAGGGTCAACCTTGAAAAAAGCGCCGCGCGGTAAAGCGTGCGGCGCTTGATCTTTCAGCCCTACCATTCAGTTCCATTAGGAGTACCCGATGGCCACCTCCGCCGCCGCCGTCCAGGAAGAACCCGCGACCAAATTCGCAAAAGACCAGCTCAAGGCCATCGTCGAGCGTATCGAGCGGCTGGAAGAGGAAAAGAAGACGATCTCGGACGACATCCGCGACGTCTATGCCGAAGCCAAGGGCAACGGCTACGACGTCAAGGCGCTGCGCACCATCGTGCGCCTGCGCAAGCAGGACGCCAATGAGCGTGCCGAGCAGGAGACCATCCTGGAGACCTATATGCAGGCGCTGGGGATGCTGTAAGGCGTCAACGCCGCAAGACAGTCGCGAGGCCTGAGCCTCGCGACTGCGATATCAGAATTCAGAACATCAAGATTGTGGAAGTTGTTCGCGCTTAACGCAGCGACGCCGTGCGCACCACGAACGACTGCGTCGCAAGCTTGGCAGTCGCCGATCCGGTAAACCGGTCGGTGGTCATGCCCATCATCGGATCTTCCGAGAAGGTCATCGTGATCGCGATCTGCGGCTTCACGAAATAATTGCGCATCAGGGTCATGTTGGTATCGCCGAGCACGGTGGTCGACATTCCGTTGCTCGCGCTCGGCGCCAGCATCACGACCCGCATCCAGAGATCATTGACCTTGCCGGCGGCGAGGCGCGTCGAGGTCGAGATCACGCTGCCCTGGCCCTGCGCGCCCTTGGCGACCACGGTGTTGATTTCGGTGGCGGGAGCCGCTGCGCTGCGCGCCGGCCGGACGCTGCGCGGGATCGGGGCCGAGGCGGCAACCACGTTGGCGCGGTCAACCGGCGAGGAAGCGGCGGGCGCGTAGGCGAGCGCTTTGTTGAAAGTCTCGGAAACGCTGGCGGTTGATTGCGGATCGGCGGCGCC
>Ga0307515_10020559_pt1 | contig 11765 bp, 6 predicted proteins | sample 17_EM_MG_FD_194513 | JGI IMG/M metagenome (GOLD analysis project Ga0307515, IMG submission 194513) | Populus trichocarpa ectomycorrhiza microbial communities from riparian zone in the Pacific Northwest, United States - 17_EM | ecosystem: Host-associated > Plants > Roots > Unclassified | place...
TGTAGGTGGAGCTGCTTGCATGAATACTGGAGCTATTGGGCAGGTAATTCCATAGCTCTAATCTTTAACTACTTTTACATGCCTTTGTGAAAGTAACTGAAGAGGTTGACATTTTTTTTTTTTTTTTTGCCAAACGAAGAAGATTGCTGGTGCCATTGAAATTGTTGACATTGTTACAGCTGAAGGGAAGTGTCAGACTCTTAAAGAGGATTGATCTGAAGTTTGGCTGCCATGTTCTCCGTTTCAAGACATGAAGGACTATGCACCTATTGCTGCAGTAACTTTCCAACTGCAGGGCTCAAGAACAGCAAGAATAAGGCAACAAGAAGACTCTGATAGGTAGCCATGACAAGAAATTGTCGTGTTTTGTATTTGCTTAATAAATGATGCTTAGCATGGTTTCATTTGCAGGAGGAGAACTCAACCACTAAGCGAGTGTAGTGCTGGCTTGGTGTTTACAAATCCATCTGAATTTGGAGTTGCAGCAGCTGAGTTGATTGAGAAAAAGGTTTCAGAGTAGGTGGAGCAATGATTTCGAACTTCTTCAAAAATGCTTGTGGTTCAACTTCTCAAGACATGCTAGCCCTCATTGCTTTGGCTAAAGAGAAGATGGATCAAAAGTTTGGGGTGCAACTTAAGGAAGAAATAATATATGTTCATCCATATTGTGATAGCTTGATCCCCGGTAGAGACAAATACCAAGTCATGTAATATTTGATGATAAAAGAAAACGAAAGTTTGGCAGAGAACAAGTTCATGAAAGGCTGATTTGATCCGTAGTATTTTTTTTCACATAGGGAAATCCATTTTTTTTCCAGCACCCTACAAATTGATTTGATTATTTCAGCACCAGTCAATCATGAATTACATGCCATGTCTACTAGTTCCGGCACTTTTGGTTAGTGCTTTAGTGATGACATGAGTGACGATTCCAATCGGGCAAAAGAGCAGGCAAAGAGAAACTGAATGCCGAGTCTCAACTTCGTTTTCTAGTCCATCATCAAACACCTGCCTGGATAATCACAATGGCAGAAGTGTTAGAAGTGCAAAAGAGAAAGAAGGAGAGGGGGAATCAAGAGATAGACCTTGCAGCAAATAGATCTACAACTAACAAATGAATCCATGCTGAAGCTAATGTCATCTCACTGGAGAAAATCTTTTCTATACCAGGCAGCTACATGCAGAAATCAGATAGAAGTTTCCATTAACCTTTCACAACAAACACACATCTGCTTCATTTTTTTTTAAATGCATGAATATTTCATACCTCTGGCAACCAGTATTTGCTCGCAAAAATCAGATGTATTGTCTCAGGTCTCAGGTGTCCAAGACAGGTATAATAGAAATGCATACAGAAGTCCCAGGACAACATATGGAATGCTACTTTCCATAGACTTTCTAGTCTGCAGTGTGAACAAATTTAACAAGTTATGTTGATTGTTTGAAAAAAAGGCGTGTGATCAACGAGCTTACAAGGAAAATCACATGCAGACAGAAGTTAAAGGTCAACACGGGATTCAGCAACTCCAGAGAGAAAAAAAACCTTGACTTGTAATTTATCAGAAGTGCTAGTTGCAAGAAAAGAAAAAAGACTCAACAAAAGCGTTGTGACTGATAGTGGACGATATTTATTAAGAGTACATAATTTAAGAATAAAAACCCCCAACATCTTAAAAATCAGGATTCAAAACAGAATATAATTGTAGCAACAACTAAGTCAAACGTAAGATTTCTGTGCAAAATCAGTGAAATTAAGGAAGTTGAATATTCATACACAATGAACAGATACTATGTGACTTAAAAGAGAGATAAGGGAGAGCATACATATGACATCCCTAACAAGCACAGAAAGCATACCACTTCAGCTTTAGGAGCTACAACCATAAGTGTGTAAAATGGGAGAACAGCTGCTGTTCCCAAAGTAAAAACACTGCTTGCGATCTGAGAACTTGTCAACCCTACAATATAAAGCAAGAAAATAATAAGAAATGACATCTACAAGACAGAGACTTAAAGTTCATAGATGTTGCTAGCGGCACCGCATTTGAAAGAAATAAGTTGTGGACTCTTAGCAGTGACAGACAGAAAAACCTGGTTTTATCCATGCGTCACCCAGAAAATATCCAAGAGGAGATACAAAACTATTGCTACCTGACCATAAGTCTCCATTGGTATTTGTGATAGATTATGAACCAACAAAGTCCCTCATTTCTGAGGCTATGATAACAACTAATTCTAGAGGAGATCAAGTACAGGCATAATCAGTCAGTCATAACAAAACAAAAATGCTAAAGAATTGGGATGCTCTATAAGTTGACTGTCATGAGCCAAATCACCATTTGACAACAGCTTATCTATGTTTTCTAAATAATTCGAACCAAGTAATCGACCTCAAACATCTTAAAGCAGCACATAATTCAAGCATCTGACCCTGATAGCCAGAAATGTTTTTCATAGAAAACAGCAGGGAGTCGAGCTAAAATTAGGTTACATTCAGAAATGAGCAGGAACAGAGTCCAAGCACAATAGGAGGGAAAAGATGAGTTACAATAAGATAATTTCTTAAAAAATAGATTTCTATTTCTCTTCCTTCCTTCCTTTCTTTTTTTTTTTGAAAAAAGGAAAGGCAGTCCCAAATTCATCTTGGGGAAGAAAAGAAAACCAGAAAGTTTGCACAGTTAAAATGTACACAAACCAGACAAATCTTCAAGCATTTAAATATTGGAGACCTTCAGCAATGTATCATATAGAATCCAAATAAGCAAATAAAAAATGGAAGAAAAGAAATGCTCGAAACTTCTCATGAAATATAAACATCATATATGTTGAATAACTAGGACAACTGGCTAAAACAAAGAATGACATGATGCATTTACTCCTGAGCTTTTTCGATAGACGAGGAAATTAGTAAGTTTTGGATGGATGACAATTCTTGAACCTCCTAGAAAACTCCAGTCTCTATGCAAGTCAGATCCCACTCTTGCAACCCGTCGACCAAAGATTTCGGTGCTATTACTTCTGAGGGAAGAAATAACTTTCGATCTTTCCCAACAATGTGATGAGATCTTATAGTCTTCCCCAAGTAATCATTCTACAAGAAATCAAAATAAACCTTGAGAAAAACAAACCCTCAAGCTCGTCAACATAATCTGAGCGCTTCACTTTCATGGCGCCCTCTTAGAGGCTATTCAAACACAAATTCAGTGCATGCAACACTTCTACTGGAGGGACAGGAAATTTCATACAATCTGAACCCATTTAATCTAGTTGAGAGGCATAGCATGAATAATTGATCGTATTCTGATATTACCAGCATCATAACATGACAATAACTTTGGCTCGTTCACAAGATAGAGAGAGCTAAACAATGTGCTGCTGTAAACTTAGCAATAACAACCCAAGTGTCTGATACGCCAACAAAATCAAATGAGAAGAAGGGATGAAATGGAAAAGGAAAAGAACCACAGTCCACATAGAGGATGTGAAGAGTAAACATAAATAGTGCAGCAGTGCAACTGTTAATTTACCGTTTACCATTGAGGTGCAAATCCTCACTGCATCAGTGAAATCACCATATTCCTCAACTAATGGAGTGGCCTAATTACCCGAACATGATTAAATTCATGTAAAAGCATATTTCTAGCAGACAATTTTATATGTACTTATAACATAAGGTAAAGTTTCATGATGGCAGCCCCAAAATAATAATCTCTCCAAAATCAAATCAAAAGCCATCTTTTTTTTTTTTTTACTGGGTTGCAAAAGCCATCTTGGACTTGCAGAAACTCAACAGATATGTAAAAAGTCTAATTCCAGCTAGGCCAACTTTCCATTTGCAATCAAAGAGAAATCCATCCAAAACCAGTAAAATTGAGCGTTGCATTTTAGAAACATGAAATAAAAAGTAACCTGGACCTGATGTTGAAGAGTTTTTTTTTTTTTTTTTGAATTTGTATCAAATCCATAGACAGCATCATTCAAGAAAAGAAAAGCCATTCAATTCAATTAATGTATTGCATAAAGTTTCCAAATAAGTTGGTGATCCGCCATTGAAAAGCCTGCATTGAACCTGCAAAGATCTGTCTTCGATGTTACCTAAGTTAATTACATATCAAAATTGGTTAAAGCTAATAGAATGCATGGCAGATTTAGTAATGGTGATCATGAATCATCATGACCAATGAGAGAGCAACCACAAGTCTACCTAGAAAGATCCATTAAAGATGTTAGTTTTTCCAACAAGAAGTCAAAGTCTAAGAAGATCAATTTAAAATGTTAGGTTTATATCAATTCTTATACTGTCTATAATGATGAATTTAGTTTAGAAATTTCATAGAACATGCGTCGTCAATTTAAATGATGGGACAATTGATAAAATGTTTTACATAATAAACTACATGTCAAAACTTAAAAGGTTAATAAGAAAGCAAACATATAAAAAACAATTGTGTAATAATTAAGTGAAATTAATGAATTAATACAATAGAGATTTTGCGCAAATATAATGGCAGCCCTTTGTTATTTATTTATTTATTTATTCTCATTTAAAACAATCAAAATACCCTCCCTCCCTTTTCTCTTATTTGTGTACAAACGCGAGGGGCAAGACAATACCCTCAGCAAGAATTAGTTTCTCTGCTACGTTCATCAAGCCAAGAAATGATATCATTGAAAACTTGAATTATCATTTCATCTGGCTCGCCTTCCAGGAGAGCATGATAAGCATCCTTGTATAACTTTAGTTTCTTGTCCGAGCAGCATGCTTTCTCATGCAAAGTCTTGCTCACGGATGGATCGGTTACGATATCAGCCTCTCCATGAAGAATTAATAGTGGTAGAGAGACCTGCAATCATAACATTATCCAGTTAAGTGGTAGAGATTCTGAACACTATCAGAGAAATATCCATGAGGATTTTTTACAATTGTAGACTGCATAGGTGATATGGCATTAATATTTCCCAAACAACTCCTAATGGTCCGCTGTCAGGTCCCGCAGGTAGGCTATTGAAGTCTACTCTGATCACATCCTCAAAATGTTCTTGATGAAAACAATAAACAGAAATACAAGTGGGGAGGGTTAAGGGAGGTTGAGCATGCCGCCATAATGCTAGCAAGAAGATACAATGAAACCAAATATAAAATAGTGGCTCATGCGTTTAAATTTCATGACATAATAAAAAAGGGCAGAGGAAATTGGCATACTTCTTCTAGTCGACGTTCTATTTCTTGAGTGGTTCTGAGCATCTCTAGTGCAGTCTTCAAGCGGGGCTTGTCCTTGTATGCAATGACATTATAGGCTGCCTGCATTAGATGAAAAGATCAATTCAAGGAATAAATAAAAGACTCGGCATAAATTTATCTGATCGAAGACATCCGAAGTATATAGTAATGAGAGGATGCTGTATGAAAAAGAAAGAGGGAGATAGCTAGGGAAGAAGAAAAGGATGTCAATAATACAAAATACCAAAGCATCCTACAAGCAATTACCATATAGAAGCCTAAAATACAACATGTGTAATGCTTATGGTTTTAGAAGTAATCTAAGTAAGAAATAAACCAGTTTTCTGTTCTTTGGATCCCTAAAAGCAGCCTCAGCCAAATCCTTTTGGGGAACTAACTTGTGCTTTGGAAGTAAATTGGCCACACCGATCAAAATTTGTGTCACTAACCATGGTGGAGTCATGTCATCTGCAATCTACAAAAAGTGTTCGAATTAACAGGCAAAGGAACTACAGCCAAGCAGAGCAGGAACTAACTAAGTTGGGAAAACAAACTTTGCACATAGGAGCTACAAGAATGGCACCATTCCATGCATTGGGTTGCTTTAAATGCACCTTCAGAGCAACAGCCCCACCCAACGACTCTCCAAATAGGAAGCTAGGTAGAGTACGAAACTCTGGCTTCTCTGCGATCCAAAAGAATCAGAAATTTGAAGTGAGAGCATAGCATATTTTGATTCCATTGTTGTTTGGATGACATTCAGCTTATCCATATCATTGCTTGCGTATAGATCAACAATTTTGAGAATAAATTTGAAATTGAAGAGGAGAAATCATTTTTGCCAAGAGCAAGTTTCAGACAGTCATTTCCCATCTGATTAGTCTGGATTGTCTCATCTTGGTGTTTTTTCTTCTTCTTTGGCTGGATAAGATCATACTCGAACAAGGGGAATAACTGCAAGCGGATACTGTTCTTACCATTCAACACAATAGCCATTGCCTGTTCTTATCCTTTCTTTCACGTAAAATTAGTTTTCACATAAGGGGATGCACCTCAGGGATTTTTAATAACTGAAGGGCACTACAAAAGATCCTTCAGATACTAACACTAAAAGATTATATAAAACTGAGATTTTCAGATTATGGTTTTCTACCTTGTTTTATATAATTAATTTTGAGCCAGGTAAAAGGACATGTTTGATGTACCAAGACATCATTGTCGATCCATGCCAAGAAAGAATATGTTATCTATATAGGAGCAGACAAGCAACTCATTGAGAAAAGCAAATTCACAGCACAAGGATATATTAGAACATCAGAAACAATAAACCCAAACAAATTTAAAGTATATTTAGCACGCAACTATGCGTAACTTGTCTCAAACTCACAACAAACAACAGAGAATTTACTGAATAAGATAAGCATTGTAGAGCTGCGCCTACACAAAGATGAATGCTTAAGCAACTAGCCCCTGGTTAAACAAAATGGATGCATGCAGAACCACCTCTAACAGAAGATGCTGAACTAGCAGCCTCAAGCCATGCTTTTGGATCAAAACACTAAAATCTGAATTCTGATTACATAGAAAAACTCCTTTCGACAGATGATAAGTGTTATAAACAGTCAGCTCTTCCACATGAGGATCCCAAAATTTGAACTCCCGAAAAAATCAGGGCAATTCAATGAGACACAACATGGCAAAAATGGTTTTGAGAATCACAATAAAATGCTACACTTTTCGCAAAGCATATATATGCATTGATTTGTTGAATGTAGTGATCAGTTTCAATCAACAGGAATGACATGTTGCTTCTTACTTGGTGGAGACACCGGACCTAAAACATAGTTGATGAAGGGTAGCCCAAACAGTTGAAAGATTTATAGTTTAATTTATTTGAACATTTATTTGAGGTTTATTAATTAAGCTTTATTTGTTGGGCTTAATTTAATTATTGTTGGTTTTTTTTTTATTTAGTGGGCATCAAACCCAATTGTTTGTTCTAGTTGATGATGCCTGCTGATTAGTCAATGAAGTCAATTTGAACGCGTGGATACCAACTAAAACATGAAAAATGGCAATAACTACGTGGAGAGTTTAATACTCTTTGACAAGATCAATGATTCTTCTATACTTCTCAAAACAAGACTTTGCCACGCACATGAGAGTTTTACAGAAAGCTTAAAACAGCTGACTCACCTTTGACCTTGGAGTAATGTTCTATAACATCGTCAACTAGCCTGTCAAAGCTGGGGATATAGCCATGGAGACCTTCAGAAAGACCATATCCTGGATAATCCATAGCAAAAAAACCATATCCAGATGATGCCAACTTTCTTGCAATTCCTGAAAACAATGCCAAGAATCAGTCAAGTCCCATCATAAGCTTATAAATTGATCACTACTACTGGACGATAGCTACATGCCTTCAACAAAAAATGTGCATGTGTCTCCATAACCATGACAGAAACACACCACTGCTTTCGGGGAGGAAGACTTAGGAAGCCAACTCTTTGTGAAAATTTCCAGTCCTCTAGAATTCACCTCATACGACTGTAAAGATAAAAAAGAATAAAAAAAGGTCTACTGTCACAACTTAGCAGAACCGCAAAGCAATAGTTAATTAGATAGCATTTAGTTCAAGCGTTCTGCCAACAGCATTTCTGTTCTACATTCAAAGATGTATGGAATCGAACCGAATGCCTGAGTCAAAAGACACAGTGAAGAAAAAGAGTAAAAGTACTTTCAAGATCCATGTAGTTTCTTATTGAGGCAGCACCTAACCTACACAAATCAATATGTCTCTAAACGCAATTTAAATTGAGCACCTTTTCTTCAACAAAGAAAAACACACTCAGAACCAATATTGTAAATGAGGAAAAGAAAAAGATGGGGGTTTTTTTTAAAAAAAAAATAAAATTGGAAGAACCCTTTTTCCGCACCTTAATTACTACAGCAGCTAAAAAGGGGCACAACCCAGTTAAACATCTTCCACAAAACATACAGTTGAAGCCTTAATTAAAAACTATCACCAACCATCGTCCCTCCTCTTTCACCCCACACACTATGCCATTTAAATTCCTAGCATAGACAATATAAAAATCTTCAACTTCCCAGCCTTCAAATGCCTCTAAGTAATTAAACCAAAACAAAACAAACAGCCCCACCTACCAACATAAATTAAAACTCAAAATATCAATGCAAAAGGTTCCCTTTTTTTCCTCTTACCTCCTCCATTTTCAACCCATCACATGGCGTCTGCAACAAAACGAATAACCCTCATCACTAAAATGAAAAATATAGTACTCCACTCAACGTAAAATAACTACCTCAGTAGTAATTCTCATAATAATAATAATAATAATAATAGCAACGTGCCCAAAACAATCAGTATTGAAAAAATGATGATAAATTCCTTTTTTTTTGTTTTTCAAAAAATAGAACCTTGAACAAGATATGGTCAATTCCAAGCTGGATATCTTTAAAGGCCTCTCGAGCACGTTTTCTTGCAGGCACTTCATCCATGTTAGCATCGATGATCTTTCTCAATTCATCGTCGATTTCTGGAAACCTCACCGGACGTGACGCCATTGCTGCTGCTGCTTTTTCCCTTCCTTGCCTCCTCCACCCCTTTCCTTGGAACCAAGCACATCCTAACACACAAAATATATATAATTAAATGTAAAAGATGCCTTTTTTTTGTTTTTTACAGAAAAGGAAAGCGAGAAAAAAAAGAAGCGTAGATTGCATAATTAAAAACTAAAAGAAAAAATAAATAAATTAACGAATGGTTGATTTTTAACCTTCGAAGAAGCTGCGGCCACTGGAGAGTTTTGCGGGTGGGAGAGACATCTGTTATTATTTTTACTATTTAATTAATTGTATTTATATATATATTATGATAAAAGTAATTACTGTTAAAGAGTGGACTAATCAAATCTGAGTTGGTTTTAAATTTCAATTTTAATTTTGCTGGACATATTATTGATTTTTTGTTTGAATTATGGAGCCGTTGATTTTTTGTTTTTGGAATCTAGGGGAAGATGGAAGGGGGCACCGTCAGACAATACGTCATCTGGGAGAATGGGTTGGATTCCATAATTGTCGTGAGACTGGGAAAGGGGCAAGCTACAGAGAGTCAGCGGAGGTGTGCTTCATTTCTTACGCTGCCACGTTTTAACTTTTGATCAGCCTTATTTGGTAGACCCGAACTCAAAATTGACTCGGAAAAACAAAATCTAGATATCAGATTATTGGCAAAGCTATAAGCGTAGCCTAAAACTCAAGAGTGAATCAACCCAATCAAATAAAATAATATTATTTTAAGTTTTTTAAAATAAATAAAAACGACATAGTTTCAAAGGAAAAGAAAAATCAAACAAGGGTTTTGAATTACTTAACGAGGTTGTAGATAGTCTCTCATTAGATTGCCCAGATTTGACCGGGTTAACCCCATATGGGTTTTTTGAAATTCAGCTTAAACCAAGTTTGAGGTCAACCTGCATAGATCGAGTTAGGTTTGATAATACTAGTTATTGGCAATTTTATTAAACATGGGTCGGTCCAGCAGGTCAGTCTGAGACCTAGATGACCTACCTCTAAATCTCTTAAAAGTTCAACTCGGAGTTGATTTGATTTGACCTGGATATTCGATCTAAACTCTTTGATTTTCTAAAAATAAATAAATAATTGATCTAATTAACCTACTTGACTCGTGATCCAGTTCTTATTCCAAGTCAACATCCTTATCAAATAAACAAAAAAAAAAAAAGAGGCAAATTTACTATTGCTATATACATATTTTACTATTTATAATTACAGTATAATTCATGTTTTTCTCTTCCCAAAAAAAAAATCAAATACCTTAGAGTTAGGGAATTTTAAACTTTTCACGTGACCATTGATCATTAAATGATTTACTTGAGGTATAAGTATTTTTTTAATATAATAAAATAACTTAATTACTCTCTAAGTAAAAAATTTTAAAACGAGCACACAATTTATCTTTTTATTTTTAAAATATAATAAAATAACAAGCTTACCCTTTAAATAAATAAAAAATAAACCATGTATCTAGGGAATTTTTAATCTTTTCACTTAGGTTTTTTTTTATTACCAAGTTAATCGAGTGGAACATGGTATTTTAATAAGGATTAATAATTATTTAAGGGAAAAGGATTGTTAGCACGCGTGATGCCTTTTTATGGCAAAAAATACATTTTTATTATGTCTTTAGAAGTGTCACCGAGTCTTCTTTTTATTGGTGTGGCGCGTGTCTACAATAATAGAACAGTTTGTTTTTGGTTGGGCTATCTTTTTTCTTCTTCTTTTTATTTATAGTTTTTTTTTAGCCATTTGTAAAAAGTTTTATTTGTTTTCAATTTTATCTTTCAATCTCAATTTGTCATATATTAATTTTTTTAAGTTGATCCTTATTATTTATTTTTTTTTCCTTTGATCTTTTGTAAAAGTTTTATTGATTTTCAAATTCATCATTCGATCCAAATTTATGGTATATTATTTTTTTCAATCTGGTCCTTATTTTTTTAATATTTTATCCTTATATTAAAGTTATTTTTCTTTTCAATTTCACACTCCAGTCAAAAATTTATAATTGCCTTCTAATTTATTTTTTATTTTAATTTTTATCCTCCTTCTTTTAATTGTTACCTTTTATTTTGGATCCTTTCATGTGAATTTTTTTTTCCTGATATCATTTTCAGCATTTGATTTGTTGGAGATTGCGCTTCACGGTTTTTCCATGTATGGTGCGCCCAGTCTAATTACTCGTGTTATGGATTTGAAAAGTTAACGAGGATTTACATCTTTTTTTTGCTTATCTTCTTTTCTAACTTCATCGTACAACATTATTTCTTTTTAAAAAAAATACTGCTTTGTGGTTTTCTTTAAAAAAATTCTATCAGGTTATCCTAACTTCATGATTTGAGAGAGACAGGTTTGACTGGTTAACCTAGATTGGTTCACCTTTTCCCCCCAAGTTATATAAGTTGACTCGCGCTGGATTTTTATTCATTTTTACTCGATTTCGTCATTTCATAATTAAATGGCTGAAAATTGAACAGCATTGTTTTTCCACAGAAAAAGTTTTTTTACCAAGCTAGTTGCTTTTTTTTAAAAAAAAAATTATATGTTTATTGTTGTTGCTTATTTTCTTCATCTAATTAAAATAAAATTAACTTTTTTTATCATCAAATTTATAATTCAATTTGTAAATTTTTTTTTTTAATAATGTTTATGACATCTAAATATTATTTTTTATATATAAAAAAAATAATACGGACATGTGATGTAGCCTAGGACCATATATCTAGCTTAATAAATATTGTAATTGAATTAATATGTGGGTCATCGAATCAACCTAGCTATAACTCAATTATTAGGAAAAAAATATATGAACATTGTCTGTCGTTTTGCAAGTGAAATCTCTATCTTTTATTCATCCCTCTTTAAGAAAAGAAAATATCCATCTTTAACATCAAAATCCCTAATTCATAGTCACCAACTCTGTAACTCTTCTTCTTTTCTT
>Ga0307515_10020560_pt1 | contig 11765 bp, 6 predicted proteins | sample 17_EM_MG_FD_194513 | JGI IMG/M metagenome (GOLD analysis project Ga0307515, IMG submission 194513) | Populus trichocarpa ectomycorrhiza microbial communities from riparian zone in the Pacific Northwest, United States - 17_EM | ecosystem: Host-associated > Plants > Roots > Unclassified | place...
AAAAAACTAGAGTTTTTCAAATTTTAAGATTACAGTCACTGGACTAATTAAAAACAACACTATAAACGGGAAAGTTTTGAATAAATTTGTGAATAATCAATTTTTTAATGTCTTGATTTGATATAAAAAATACGAAGTTTAAATAGGAGCTAAATAAAACATAACTCAAATAAAATTTTGAAAATTAATTAAAAAATAAATCTGAAATAATTAAAAAACCAAAAAAAAATGTTTTTTAAAAGTCTGTTTGGAAATACGGGTCAACCCACGTTTTCAAAAAATTCAATTTTTTTTTAAAAAAAATTATATGTTTTGGATAGTTTTGATATGCTGATTTCAAAAATAATTTTTAAAAAATAAAAAAATATATTATTTTAATATATTCCAACATAAAAAATATTTTTTTAAAATTAACAGTAAGACTTCTTTAGTAAATTTCAGTACAAATTTTTTTTCGATACATGTACCGTGTAATTAGCTAGACTCCTTTAAACGCTGAATGAGTGTTTAATATTATTGTAATATTTATTTTTTAAAGTATTTTTTATTTAAAAATATATATAAAATATATTTTTTTAAAAAAAATCTACATATTAAAATAATTTAGAAAGACAATAAAAAATTTAAAATTTTATAAAATATAATTTGTACGCAAAAACAAACGCTTCCCCAGGTATTACACGCCATGGATGAATTCAATCATTCATCATTTTCACAGTGGAGCTTGAACTGAGGCAAGAAGAAAAAAAAGAAGTGCACACACCTGCTACAGTGCTAGTAGATATGTCTTTACACGCAAACAGTAGCCATTTACACTCTGCAGATCTCTCCTAGCACTATTGCAGTCACTCTTAGCTCTTGCTTGAGTGCTCTGCCTACACTCAAAGATGACAAGGTGAGAGGGAACAGAGCTCTAAAAGCTGGGGAGGGGGGAGTCCCTCTGTCTTTCACGACTTACCATCTCCATCTCTGATAAAATCATGGAAGTGACTGCAGAGAAAATAATAATTTGATGGGAAAGGAGGATAGGATGTTTGTCCCACGTGGGGTCTCGCACGTGGCCACAGCTGCGGCGGTTGGATGTTGATGCACTGTCCCTCACCGCATGTATGTTTGCTTCACGCAATCTTGCTCCCCCTCTGCTTCCTCTGTAGTTGCCGTGGCTTTAAAGTTTTAATTAGCAAGTACATTCTCTTGCTAAAATTTAATCCCTCCACGTTTTTTAATTATGATTAGCTATGTGTTTTTTTTATAAAAAAAATAGATATATATTTTCCATCATTTTTTCACCAACTATATTAAATCTTTCTCAATTATTATGAAAGTCTTCATTTATTTTTCTTAGATTTTAATTAGTATTGAAAAAAAGAAAGAAGGAAAGAAAGGGCATTTTTTTTATTTAATTTAAATTTAAAATAATAAGGTATGCGTGTTAACTCATTTGGATATAAGGTAAAATAATTAATATCAAGGAGTTAAAAAGTAAAACTGTTTTTCTTATGAAAAACAATATTCAACTAACCAGTCAATTCACATTATTGACCCTTCACCAAAGTTTCAATTTTTTTTTAATAATTAACAAAAACAAAGTAGTAAAAATTAAACAGACCTTTCTATGGTCTCTAAAGGAGTAAATAAATACGCATCCATGCCTTCGTTTTATCTCTCTCCCTCTTTATCTTCTATCTAGCTAGTTAGACCCCACAAAGAGCGAAACTGAAACCCCAAGGAAGTGGATTATTTCTGCAGAGAGAAGATGATGAGTGCTGGTGCAAATAATGGGAGTGGGCCTTGTGGTGCCTGCAAGTTCCTCAGGAAAAAGTGTGTAAAAGGGTGCATTTTTGCACCATACTTTGATCCTGATCAAGGGACAGCTCACTTTGCAGCAGTGCACAAGGTCTTTGGTGCTAGCAATGCTTCTAAGCTGCTCTTGCGCATACCTGCTCACAAGCGTCTTGATGCTGTTGTTACTCTTTGTTATGAGGCCTTGGCTAGGGTTAGAGACCCTGTTTATGGTTGTGTAGGTCACATTTTCACTCTCCAACAACAGGTAAATATTTTTTCTTGATGATAATTGGCCAAAAACCTTTCAATTAGTATTTGAAGGCTAAGTTTGGTCAGGGTTTTCATCTTTAGCTTTCTTCCTCATTTACCCCCTTCTAAACTTGCACAGAACGGTGGTAGAAGAATAAAATTGTGAGTGATTAACATATATATATCCAAGCTTGAAGCTCCCATATTGTTTAGATTAATTGTAGCTTATTAGTACTAAGAGTACTCATCTATTGACATAATTAATTTGGGGTCGACAACATCGATCGTGCCGCTTACAAATGGTTTGTGTTTTATGCTTCAAAGTTATGATTAACTGCAAGGGATTTTGTGTTAGAACTTTCCCTTGCTTTCTTTCTCCTCTAAATTACCTTCAAAAGACCTTCATATGATAAATTTTCTTTGGAGAGACTTCGTTAAATATGATAGTGTAAGTTTTGCTTTTGGCCCCTTTAGTTCATATGTAGAGAATTTTCTGTTTTTGTAGTCCTTGAAAATTGAAATAGAGCTGTACATATATGGATAAATCAGAAACTAGATCGTCATGAAGTAATTATGCTAGAAGGAATTCTCAACATGGGTCAAACTGTTCGTCAGGCTTTGTCTTGTTCATGGCAGCATAACGATTCGTCTTGAAGACTAGAACCGTAGAGGTAAATCTAGCTGGTCGAGGTTTGCACGTTACTATTTGCCAGTTTCACTAGTTCGTCAAGTCATTGGTTTGGCATATTTATACGTGAATTTGAACAATTATTGCTAACGTGAACCTTCTGTAGGGTTTCTTGTTATCTAGGCCCAAACTGCTCTTACATGAAGTTAAGTTTTCTTGTGGATTCTACTTAGGGTTCACTAACTTCTCTTTGGTTTCTTCCAAACATTACTTCTCACTTGGTTTCTCGATGTAATGAATTGAGTGAAACTCTTGCGCATTTTTTGAGTGAATATTTATTAGTGTTTTGGGGTGTAACAAAATTAATCATGGTTTTTCAACAAAATTGCGTGAAATTTAAGCTAACTTGAGCTGTGAATGGTAAAACTCCGAGAGAGAATTGACTGAAGGGGGATCTTGTTGCTTGCCGGAGTACAAAGCAAACTTCAGCAAGCTCGAGAAATATTTAAGTGTTTATGGTTTTGACTTTGATGTATAGTCCTAAATAATTATTACTCGTAATCTGCCACATATTGAAGTCGAAGTCTTGATGCATTTATTATGATCAACAAATTAAGGAGGGTTAATGTCTCCTTGTAAGAAGCTGTAATAGTAGTGGGACCTAGACCCATGTGTTGGTTCTAAGGTGGTAAATCTACTGGCTAGAGCCCAAAAGTCTTGCATTCACACGGGAAGACAATTTATTTATATACCTCGGATCATTTTATCATGATCAAACCTTTGTTAGTGGGTTTTGTTAGGGTTTCTCATTTTGAATAGTTTGTTGAAAAATCCGTGTATGATAGCGCACAGTCGTTCATGGAGCGCCTATGATTTCTACATTTAGGCTCGTTGGGCAGATAACCACTTAATTATTGGGTGCTTGCTTTATTGGATTAGGTAAAATGCCATTGCTTTGTTAGCATTGACTGACTACTTCAAGCACCTCGAGAGAGAGTCCGAGAGTTCAATATATATGGAAAATATAATTAATATCAACGGAATGTGCTCTAAGAGCTAGGGAACAAGGATGCTTGAACAAGTCCGAGAGTTTGAACTTTTTTCCTTGTCCGGTTTCTACGTTCGATGTATGTTTGCAGCAGCTCCAAGAGCATCTTGTGTTCTTCACCTACTATCCAAAAAAAAGAAGAGCCATAAAACAGGCGATATCTTTTTGTTCCAGGATTGCAAGTTCAAACTTGGATGCTACTTGTAAGGATTCTGATGAGAATTTATCTTGTCACCACAGGTATTGAATTTGCAAGCAGAGTTGGCCTTCATTCAAGCCCACCTTTCAACATTGCAGCGCCTCCCTCAACCTCAGCCACCATCTCAGTGTGCTCAAAGCCCCTCTCAAACAACTCTTGATTCATCCTCAGAAGTACCATCGTTCACAAAGCTAGCTTCAAGCTCTAACATATCAACGCATTTTGATCAGTTACAAGTGCAACAAACATCAACAGAAATGACAGGTTTCTATAATCCATCGGAGTAGGAAGTTAATAGTGAAGAGCTGACTCGGGAGTTTGTGTCTATATGCTTGCCACGAGTTAGATTTAAGCCTCCAAACTCTCCTTGGAATTTTTAGGATACAATCGGCTTTGGCTTCTGTTGCCCTTCTAGTGTTGTTAGCTCCGTTTGTATGGGTCACAATCTAATGAAAATCGTAATATTTCATTTCTCTACCTTTAATGTTTCTTTCACTTCAGTAAGCCCATGATCTAGTTTTAGGGAGAATTCCACTTTTTAAAATTGGTGTAAAAGCACATCAATCCAATATCAGGCCCAGTTACATGGACGGATGAGCAAGTCCACGTGATCGCAGTGCCTGGAGCATGAGCATCCATCAAATAATTGGCAACAATAAGCGAGCAGGCGGCGAAGGGGGATTTTGAATTGTTTTTCTTCCAACATTTGACAACAAATTTGAGTAATTCCCTGAAGAAGGAATTTCCAGCATTGTTGTCAGCAAATCACATATAGATCGAACCTTGATTATGAAGTACGATTGGCAAGTTGATTTTTCATAAATATTGTCTGAATTCAATACAAAGCCACATGGCGTTCAATATAACTTGAAGGAACAAGGAGCAAATATGTGAGGGAACTTGATTCTAGTTCCCAGCCACGCTTTCACAAGCTTGTAGTCAAGAAAAGGAAACATAGTCAAATGACATCTAGTTGTAGCTCGCAATCTACCGTGATTATAATTTTAAACCCCAAAGACTAGCGTGATCAAGCTCCAAAGAATCTTGGATGCCTTGACATACACAAAATCCTAGATCCAACACTTGGGATAGGGGGGAGATGATAATGAGAAAAGGAAATTACATGAGTATAAAAAAGGGAGATTCATTTTAGATATCTGAGCTGGACCTCTAAGATAAGGATAGAGAACGGAAACAGAAAATAATGTGGGAGCCAAAGTTAAGGAAGAAGTAAAGCATAAAAACACAACATTAGTTGATTTAAGTGTTCCGATAGTACTCATCTTTTCTTTAGGGGGGCAAAAAACGCAAACTTTTTTCTCCTAGGATTTGGATCCTACTCAAAGGTTTTTCCTACTGTATGCCTTCTTTGATCTTCAAAGCAATACCTTCATGGTTTCCAAGGTGCTTCCAAATGGACTTTTGTCTGGCCTAGCCAGAACAGATAGTATAAGGTTGTGCATCAGCAATGAAACAAAACAAAAATTTGTTTTAAAAAATGAAGATTAAATAAGTTTATTCAAAGGACAAAGGAGGCACTATAGAGTTAAAAAGCCAATAGAATATGATGAATAATGAACTATGGAGTCAGTATGTGATATGTGTATCTCTTAAGAATGTCTTGATTTGTGAGTGTAGGGACCGGGGCTAGCATGAACATGTAGAGCCATGGAAAAAAGAGGAGAAGTAACATTATGACTATGGAACCAGATTTATGTCAAAAAGCATAAATACAACAATGGCTTGTCTACCAAAAGACTATAAATTTCTTAACCTGGCTCAAAGCCTTAAGGTGCCTTTCAGCTTGCCATAAGAATGGTGGCATTTCTTATGGCAAAGAATTTCCAGAAGTAACAATGGCAAAGGAGAGTTTCTAGATAAACACGTCACGTCTATTTATTTCAGAAAACCATGAGCAATAAATAAATTGTTAAGAAATTTGTGTGCATAACAGCAAATCCTGTAAATCAATGTGTACAGCCACCTCCACTCTTTCAGCAAAATTTTGATGACATTTTTACTATGAATATGATGCTGACCAAATTTAGAATCAATTGTTCAAGAACATACCAGCTGCTTTAGTAGCAAGGATATGCCAAGAAAGAAGCCTTCCTGGTGCTGGGCATGTAAGCCAGACCTGGATACATGTGATACAAAATTAAAATTCAGTATTTGGGAGCCTTCAAGATTTAATAATGGAATAACCAGTTCCCGGGATTAATAGAATCCAACAAAAGGGGTTTTATGAGCTCACCTCCATAAGCTGTTCACATAGCCATTGTGATTCCTAGGTTGAAATTCTTCATAGGAAAAATGGGAGCAAGCTCAGGTCATTGCTCCTCATTCATAAGCATCCGATCAATGCAGTACTGAAGATTGAAACACTTCTGCAAATAGTTATCACGATGATCTGAACCTTTAGATAAAACCATGTAAGAAAAACTGCACAGGAAAAGAACACCTACAAGAACAACTTATCAGTGATCTGAATAATGAACACACCATGTTCCTATTTTAACATCATCAATGCAAGATTTAGCTAAAAAATCCCACTTTCTTTTTTATTGAACAGGATAAAAAGTTTCAAGACAAAATGATACTGAGTGATTTCCAGATCCAGAACCTATAAAAGATAAAAGCATAAGAAAAGGAATCTAAGATACATGCTGTTTGTAAATTGAATTGAATTGAATTTGATGTTGCCAAAACAGCAGTAGAGAGCCTCAGTCTGCATGCACAAATACATAGCTCATGCTAATATTTCAGCTCTTTGAACCTCCAAGTGCAAAATATAGATTGTGGCATAGACTGTTGAAAGTCTCGGTGCACACGTGTGCAAAACTATTCCAGAAAGCATTGTCCACAATTGAAAAATTCTTCCATTTGATAAAATGTTGTATCATGTATAGAGAACAAAATTTCATTGTCTGATCAGAAACTTTTAAATAGGAACCTCAAAGAGCCAACTCACAATAAATGCTGAAAGAAATCACACTAGCACTATCCTGAGATTAAAGAAAAAGAACAGCACCCATTTTAAGAGAACACAGATATTAATTGTGGAAGAGTAGGAGATGTATCCTTGACTCCTGCTCTCTGGTTAATAATGTGGTAAAAGGAACTAACACCACCAAGATTTAAAAATTTCCAAAGGTTGGACAAATCAACTAAGATTTGTTTTTATTTTTTTTCTTTCAGTTAAAAGGACAAATAAGCAGATGAAGAAGGAAAGAAAGATACCCTCCAAAAAGCAAACCGCAAATATAAATTGTGCAAGTGATGCAAGAAGCCTGTACATCGAATTTCCATACAAATAAGCTAAGGGGCACCACTTTTTACTAAACACACAAAAGGAATCCACTACAAGTTCATCGACAACTTCATACAATAGAGGGTCCAGCAAGAAACCACTTGGCCATGAACATATTAGATTTAGTAGACTTTCTATGCACATGATATATGATTGAATTTCACTGTTAAAGGCATATGGATTAAGTTCACCTTTTCACTTAATACCCATACAGGCCCATTCCAAGACCTAAGAATGCAAACAGATTGCTAATGGTGCATGATTAATCTACAGCAATGAAAGTTCCTTTACATTAAGGCAGAAAATTATGTAACAATTGCTCACATGTAAGCCTTATATTGACTATGACATAGCAAATTAACAAAACAAGAGAGAATCTATGCACCTCTAGAAATTATGTTCTAGGAGCTTCACAACTGATGACAATCGTAACAGCTAGGACAATAAACAAGCCAGAAAACAGCCTTAATTGCTGGTTATGTAATTCAGAGAAGTAAAGCATTTTAAGCTAATGTTTCAGAGCTTTTCATCAAAGAAAAGAATACAGATATCCGAGCAGAGACAGAGGGAGGGAGGGAGAGAAGCCTCACACAACTTCAAGCAATAATATTAGAAAGAAAGATTGGGTATATAATACATAAACATTCTCAAAGAATTACATATAATAATTTTTAACACATCACAGATACGCATTACCCGTAGGAACCAGCTGAAAATTAAGGTCCACAAAGTTGTTAACAAATAGTTATAAATAAGATACGTGCAGATCGGACCAGTTGGCCATAATTTACAGTACAGTATACAAAAGATACCCAGAAGCATGTGAGAAGCTCCAATCTTCAGTATACATAAATGTACAGCCCACTTCCAGAGGTCAGAATGGATAGTGGGCATGATTTAATCTCAATCCCTAAGTTAGAGCAGGTTAACCTGGCTCTTGAGGACTCTACACAATTTCCCCATGTCTGAATTCACTGTCCTCACAATCTGCACTGGTGTCCAACCCACAAGGTGAATCATACCATTTAGCATTCTCATGGTAGAAACTATCAACCTGTATAAGACCTACATCTGTCACTATACCCTCATCATGTCTCATGGGCTTGGTTAGTTTAGTATCTTCACAGTCAAGAATGCTCTTCTCATCAAAATCACTGCACTTCAACCACTTTTCAGGCTTAGACGGCTCACTCAACAGGTCCTTCTCACTCCTACACTCTGCCCTCATCTGGTCCCAGGGAACAACATCCCCAAGTGTCCGGCCAAAACTATCTTCATCATCTTCGATCAATTCTGCCTCCTTGCCATTCCCATATAGCCGTTCATGGTGATCAGTCCAGTGAGCCAGATCATTTCCCCCCACTAACACATCATCTGAATGAGACTTGTGCGAAAGCAACCCTATTGTCTTTGAACTCTCATCCCCTATGCTCCTAACTTTGTTGACAACATCATACAATTCCTGAGCCACCGAACCCAACAATTCGCTCGGGATTTTCCTCAATCTCCCTTCTAATAACCCAATTTCAGCTCTCAACTCTTGCACCTGCTGCAAAACTGAAAGTCGAAATTCCCCATCATCCTTCCCCAACAAACCAAAACCTTCACTATCCACATCCTCGCGCACCCCATAAACCATTTCTTGATCCATCATAAACCCACCTTTATGCCCAACAACCCGATGTATTATCCTCGCATTCCCATCCAATGGCCCCGGTTCATGCCCTGAATGCACTGCATACAACTTAAACATTGCCATCCCCTCTTCTTGATACACAAACGTCTTATCCTTCTCATTATAATTCGTAATCGGAACAATCGCCCTAATCCTAAACCCACACCCACACCTCTTTGACGCATAAGGCTCTCTTTTCAACATCCTTGACTTCTTTGCAACTGGCTCCCCCGCCCTATGGCAGGCATAATCCTTAACCTCTGCCATAAACGGTTTATACCTAATATATTTCTGCCTAATACAAAGCACAACCTTATGTTTTGCTGCTAATTGCTGTAACTTCGTTGGAACTTCCTTCGCAGGCACATCAAATGACTCCGTGTACTCAAAACGCCTACGTTTATTCCGCGAATTAGAACCCTCGCTCGTGGAACAAACCGGACAGGCAGCAACACAAACCCTAATAAAACTCTCCGGTATTCCATAAAACTTAGCACCTACAGTCCAAACTTGTTTAATTCTCTCTATTGTTTCTCTTAACCCTAAATGTTTTAAATCGGCGTCGCCGTGGAAACTAGTAACTATATCTTGCCATTGATCAATATGAGAAACAAATTGCTGTGAATTATTTTTAAAACAGAGAAATTCGTTACCAGATGTAGAGTCCACATGCGCCATTAACTTCTCCTGAATCCTTTTCCATCCCGTTAGGTAAGCGGTGTCTTCGTTCCTATCTTTCCAGACATTCCGCCACGATTTCAACACCGTGCACGGCGTCGCCGCCCGGATCTCTTCGGGAGTGGCCAGGCGCTGCTCGAGTATGCAACGGATCATAAGAGTGTGAGATTCAGCGTTGAACGTGTAGAACTGTGTGGATATGTGTGGCTCAGGGTTAATAAAGGCAGGCGCGTGAGGGTTGAGGATACGATTGGAATTGTGGTGGAGGTTGTTTTGGTGGTGACTGAGTGAGTCGTCGTTGTCGGAGGAGGATTGACTCGGTGAGTTATCGGGGGAGGAAGGGGAACAGAAGAGGACGATTTCGGGGAGGGAAAGGTCGTCTTGAATGGACGGTTGTGATTGGGTTTGAGGAGTTGGGATGATGATCTGGTGAGGAGGAGGAGGGAGTGGCGGGACCAGGTCATGGTGGTTATGGAAGAGATCAGTTTCCGTTTTGTGAGGAGGATTCATGTTTGGAGAGAAATTGAAGAAGAAGAGAAGAAGAGAGAGTGAGAAATGGAAAGAGAGGGGTTTCTAGGTAACTTCCTAAACAAGAGAGTTTTTTGTCGTTGTTGTATGTTCACTGTCTATCTTCTGACATTTTGGGACTCTGAAATTTCAAGGTTTTTTTATTTATTTTTTATCTTTTCTTTTTTGTTTTAAATTTATCAGAGACTTTTTATAAAAAAAAAGTCTAACCTCACTCTACTTTTCAATCTCTCTCTAAACTTTTTTTTTTTATCTCTCCTGATTTCTTGTTTCATTTTGTCTTTTTCAATCTGTTATTCATGGTCTGTTTGCAATGATATTTAATACGGACATCAAACAAAATAAAATTCAATTTTATTTGATTTAATTATGTTTGATTTAATTATATATTTAGTCGTATCTCCCCCAACAAATATTGTTTTATTTCTTGTTCTTTGTGAAATGATATTCGATGTGTGCATCAAACATATTGAATTTGAAACCCAATCTTATTCTATTTGATGATGTCCGATTTAATTATATGTTTAGTCAATGACATATTATTTTAAACTTTGCTACTCCATTTGAATTTTTATACACTGGGGATGCGTGATAGTTTTGGAGCGGGTAGCTTTTTTTACTTTATGAATTTGAAAAGTGTTCCTCAGTTAAAAATTCATTAAATTTATATTTCTTTTTAGGAGTTTTTACATGCTAATATAAAAAATCTAAAAAAAAATTATTCTGATATATTTTAAAATAAAAAATATTATACATCACGATATCAAACACACACTTTTTTCAGCTTCTAGGGATGTAGCACGACTGAAAAAGTGAAGATCAATTATGTTCGATTCTTACTATATGTTTGGCGTTGTGATAGTTTTTAGGATAACGGTTTGAAAAAATAGGTTTAAGAAAAACACTTTTAATTCTAGTTTTAAAAAAATATATATTTGATTAAAACTGATGTGAAAATTAGATCTTTATGAATTAAAAATATTTTATTTTAGCTTCTATAGAATCAAGATTTGAAATACAATTATATATGAGATTTTATACAAAAACAATTATTTAACTAACCAAACAGGTGTTTTATGTGATTAGATAAAAAAATAAAAGTTGTTGTAATTCCCAACAGTCTCTTCTTAATAGAAAGTATTGTTTTATTACATGTAATTTGGAATCACCGTGTGTCATTGTTTTATTACAACAAAAACTAAAACTCAGTGTATGATTGTTCACCCAGACACAGATTATTATGGATTGGAGTAGTGTAATGATGAAATTGTCCCTACAAAAAAAACTTGCTAAGCATGCAGTTGGAGGTAGAATTGTCTTTTTCATGAGATACATTTGGCATTAAAAGAATGATTGGGGACAATATTCTTTTTGGGTTTTTTTGGGCTACAGTATAGATATTGATTTTATCGTTCAGGACACAAATTTTTAACCTTTGAGTTAGAGGCGTCTTTTGTCTTTAAAAAAAAAATAAACAAAGAAGATGTAGTCATTCCCCTAGGGGAGGAATATAAATGTATTGAGAGGTTTCTCCGTCTTTTTCTATTATTAAAACAGTTCAAATACAAGATTACTATTAGATTTCAACAAAAATAATGCTGCATGTAAGGGTGTTTTCGTTGTTTCCATATAGTTTTTAATTTTTTTAGTTTTTTAAAAAATAAA
>Ga0307515_10020562_pt1 | contig 11765 bp, 4 predicted proteins | sample 17_EM_MG_FD_194513 | JGI IMG/M metagenome (GOLD analysis project Ga0307515, IMG submission 194513) | Populus trichocarpa ectomycorrhiza microbial communities from riparian zone in the Pacific Northwest, United States - 17_EM | ecosystem: Host-associated > Plants > Roots > Unclassified | place...
GCCGACGACGGTGTAAACTAGGCCGTTTCGGGCCTGGCGCCCCGACCGTCCGCGCCTGGACGGTTACCATCCGAGAAGAAGTTGGTAAAGCCTAGGAATATTTAAATATTTTAATAGCTCTATAGCTCCGGCTACTCTTAAACCGTCTATACCTATAGGCGTTATAATATAACCTAGGAACTTAACCTACTTAGTATTATAGATATACTTTAACGCCTTAGCGTAGAGGCCTTAATTGTCTAGATATTCTAGAACTTTGCAGACATACTATTTAAGCTAATTCTTATCTTCTAAGTAGATTAGGATATTATCTAAATATATAATATATATACGATTAACTAGTCCCCCTAAGGCCCTATAAATATATAATTAGAATATTATAGGTATATTATCTAGCCTAAAAGGTATTACTAAATACTTAAAGTAGTTGTATTAGGTTTTAAAAGCGGTTTTTTACTTATTCCCTTCTTTAATATAAAGCCTATAATAGGCGTCTTATAAATCTAGCTTTATAAAGATCTTCGCCCTAAATAGTTAATTTAGTATTTTACTAACTAGTAGTAATAGATAACGGTTTTTAATTATAATTTTATTAAGACTACGATAGTCTATATATAGCCTTATAGTTCTATTTAGTTTTAGGATATAAAAAATTAATAGGCCTACTAGTAACATACTAAGCTAAATCTACCCCTTTTCTAAACAACTATTAAGGTATTTCTATAGGATTTTAAGCTCTTTATAAAAAAGTTTATAAATAGAAAATTTTAGCGGTTACTTACCTTTTTTTAAATTAATTATATAATTATATTCTAAGTTCTATAGAAGGATTTTAGCTTACCTACCTAAAAATACCCTTAGTAAATTCCTTATGCCTAATAGAATATTTAATAGATTAGGGTTACGTTTATCCTCTACATTATTATTAGGTAGATTCTAAAGCTCCCTTAGAATACTTATAGGCAGCGTCGCGCGCTATAGTAGTTATTTATATATAGTCGCTACTATACGTTAAATAGTTATATTTAGTAGCTAGTAAAAGGTAGGGAATTCTTTAACACAGCGTTTAAGGTACTATAGTATACTCTCTATATATTACTTAAGCTAAAGTAACCTATAACAATAGAAGTATCTTATAAGATCTTTAAGATCGCTGCCTTTTTATAGTATCTCTGCGACCTATTTAGTAGTTTCCTATAGGGTATTTATTATAAAAAGGCTATTACCTATATTAGGCTTTATATCTATTATTATGGCTTATATAAATGACTTTAAACCAAAGCTTATCCCTTCGGCGGCCAATTTACGTCCTCAGTTATCGATAAGGATTTGGCCAATCAGAGGCTCTAGATTTTAGCTCCGTGATGAGGACTACACCTAGGCAAAGTAATTTAAATACGTGTATCTACTATATACAAGCTAGTCTTTGGAGTTGAGCTTGGCTATATAGTCCTGCCAGCCGGTGCAAACTGAGCCATGTGCGCTGGCGCGTACGTTGGGGCACGGGCTTGGCGCCAAGCGAGGACGCTGGCCGCCGAAGGGATAGAATGCTATATTACGAAGATACTAAGCTAAAGAGAAGGAAAAGGGGGTCGCTAAGACTGAAGTAAATAAATATATAGGGTATTTGCCAAGGCGCTAATAATAGGCGAGCCAATTGTAGGTCGGTGTCACGGGACTCAGTCAATCGAGGCACGAGCGCCGTAAAGAACGTATGCAAGCCTGTACAATTGGATTGTCTATCGACGAGGATATTAAGCTGAGGAGCAGAAGGTGGAGGAAAGGACGTCTATATGTGTGCGCCAAGTCTTAAGCGAGCCCCTGACCAGATCCGTTACGGGTGCCGTAACAGTCGGCAGAATATAGCAGAATTTGGCAGGTGGCGTGCTATAGCGCCGTTATATCTATCTTGCTATAAAATAGGGGTTAAATCTAATACTCCTTTAGGTATAGAGCGTATACTATTTTACCTAGAGCTATATTCTTTAAAATATCTTCTAAGCTTATTAATAATATAGACCTTTCTAATTCTTTATCGTTCTACTATTTAAATATTCTTATTTTAAAATATATTTTAAAATCCACTTTTATAAGCTAAGAGTATCTAAAAATAAAGTTATAGCCTATAAAGTTAGCCGCCTAAAAGGGTTATAAGCTAACTACCTTAATACAATTATATATATTAGCTACTAATACTATAAGCTTATAGGCACTATATAGTTTAATCTAATACTTATCTAAAAAGCCTATAATAGGTTTCTGCTACTTTAGCAACAGGATAAGTTTATACTCTTTTACTAAATTATATTATATAAGATTAATTTTAGCGCCGCTATAATATAGTACTTAGAACTAATATACCTCGCCTATAGGAAGTACCGTTTTTAGCTTAATAGCTATATAGAGGGCCTCTCTTTCTATATCTTGCCCTAGTTATTATAGTGGCGCTAGGCGCGTCACTTGCCAAATTCTATTAAAATACTGCTATATTCTGCCTATCTGACAATTAGCTCGCTTACTACTAGCGCCTTAGCGGTTAACTTATATATTTATTTATATTAGTCCTAACAACTCCTTTTCCTTCTCCTTAGCTTAGTATTTTTATAATGTAGTATTTATTTAAGCTATAATATTATACTAAGCTTACCCTATACTGCTTAGGAAGGTCTTAAAAATATCTTACTCTAAAAAGACATTTTTTTACAACGACGCGTTAATATATTATACTTAGATACTAAAAGTTACTTACCTTATACTGCCTAGGAAGGCCCTAATAATATCCCACTTTATAGGCCGGACTGTATTTAACCTATTCCCCTAAAAAAAACCAAAATTAAAACCAAAATATATAATTTTAATAAACCCTAAGAGGCTAATAATGGCACCTAAAGCGAGCTTATTTAAGAGAACTGCCTCTACCTAAGTAGAACATAAGATTTAGTTAGGATTAGAAATTGAGGATAATAATAATACTATAGATATAAGTAAGTAGATTTGCGACCTTATAGCTAGCTAGAAAGCCAATTATTTTAAAATAAAAAGTATATAAGAGACCCTATAAGAGATTCTGGAAAGCCTTATAGCTCTATAAAATAGCCTAGCCTTTTCTTTTTAAAGCCCTAGCTAATTTATTTACTTTACTAAATATAATACACTAGGGAGTATAGATATAATAATAAAGTAACTAAATCCGTTAAGCTTTTTAACCCTTAACCGCTATCTAATAAAATAAACCCTACCTTTAAGAATTAGAGAATCTAAGTATAAGGAAAACTCTATATTAACGATAACTATTTCCCCTCTAAAGAAGCTAAACTACTCTACCTCTTTAGTTAAACTACTAGGAGCGCCTAATGTTACCTTTAGGCCAAGTTTAAGAATAACTTCCTACCTAGTTTATATCTATTAGCAAGACATTATAGTATTTAGCTATTATTTATATTAACTTAAATAAAGTGCGGAATACCTAGTATAGCTATAACTGCCTAATAAAACTAGACTAACCCTTTACTAAATTCTAAATTTAATTCTTATATCCTATAGGAGAAGGCTAAGTCCCCCTTAAAAACGACTAATTAGACCTATATAATAAACTAACAGGATATCCTTAGGCTTGCACTAGCTCTAAGACCAAGAAGATATAGCGAGGGTATATTAACGATCTCCTAAGGATCTAATTTATAAGATAAGTAAAACCCCATGTACCACATTACGTTAAAGGGTACTATAATTAAAATAAGGTAAAAAAAAGTTATATATAGGAATATTTAATTTATATATAGTTTAATATATAAAGACGGTAGTTTAATATGGGCGGATCTTGCTTATCGAGCGAATTTTAGAAGATAAGAAAACCTGTATCACGCAACCCCGTGACTTCGCGATTTCTGCAACCCACTTCCAACTTCAATAATTATCCACAAATTTTTCTGAACCGCCAACCAACCATGCCACGACCACATTTTGGACCGCATAAACCTCTTCATCTAATGACAAAACTGGATATCTACAAAAACCAAGATGCCATCACTTTATGGTGAAATCTCCGCATCCGCCTTAGAATCGTCTTCAGCACACAGCCAATCTCCAACTGCAGATGCAGGAAGTGAATCCCCAGCCGCGGAAGCACAAGGTGTAGCGCACCTACTGGCGGATTCGCAGCCTCCTAGCGACACTGCCGACACAGATGACCCTGACGCTTCAGAGCCCGCCTCGTCGCCATCCCGCTCGACGTCTTCTGGAGCGGACCGTCCGAACAGGTTCCTCGGACCCCCGCAGTCATGGCGCCACTATACGGCGCCCGACCGCCAGCTGGCAGCTTCTATGGACCAATTGGATGCGGGCGAGCTTAATGTGCATCTCTACAATACGCATGCGCTCAAACAACGCCTGCGGTCCTCTGCTCGTTCGCATCCTGCAGAGTTGAAGAACTGGCAGAGCAAGGATCGATGGCTGAAGCAGGGCGAAGAATTGGATATTTTAGGGCCGGATGGGGCGGAGGAGAGGGAGCTGGTGCCGTGGAAGAGGTGGAGCGCTTGGCCGTTAGAGCCCAGCGAGGTGCCTAGGGAGGAAGAGAGGTTTGGCAGGGTGGCAGGGGATGAGGAGGATGAAAAGTGGACGGTTGGGAATGTGGGGGCTGAGAGAGTTAGCCAGGAGCTTGGGGATGTGGTTATGGGAGTTTTCTTAAGGCTGGCGAAAGAGAGGTGGGTGGAGAGAGAATGGGAGGATGCGGACACAGAGACCGATGCTGAAGAGGGAAGGCAGGGAAGCGTTCAGACGGAGCGGGAAACAAGATCTAGGTCCCATAGCGGTAAGAGGCTCGCAACGGCGGATTCCTCTAGCGATGTTGCAGATATCTCTAGCCGACGACGAAGCCAACGATCAAGATCTCGGTCTACTGGAACAACCAGGTCAGACGATCAAGATGTGGAAATGGAGGACCAGGTTGTTCAATCGACAGAATCCGCTTCGAGGATGAGTACACGAGCCAGCTCACGCGCAACGGATGCCTGTGAGCAGTCAGACGACAGTGTCAGCCAAAGCGAACGGAGCGATTCTCAGCCACAGAGTAGGGCTACATCAGAAGCACCTCATGAACAACCACAGCAGACGAACTTAAGGACTCTGCGAAAATCCGAACCACGTTTCTCCAAGCCAACCGTCCTTGCAGATGATGACAAGGCGCGAAATATTCTACAGCCTTCCATCAATTCTCTCTTGGTAAAATTAGACTTCCTGTTAGATGGTCTTCATCGATCAAGAGTCAATCACTTTGCTGAGGCATCAAGCGCTTCAGCTAGTGAGGCTCAAACCGACGTTGAAGCAGCTGTTCCGCCGAGAAAGAAGGCACGCTCTAGGGTAACTTCAAAGTCAAGAATATCACCGCCGTCTGCCGCTCGCCGGAGACAAAAGCATCAGACGGATGACATAGTTGATGTTGGTGTATCATTTAGAGACGACAATAGACCGACCAACTCAGAAACTCAGAAACGGCCGATAAGACCCACTCTGGCCGACTCCGCCTCTGGCTCTGACTATGCTCCCGACGATGATAAATTAGGCTCTCAAAGCGCCCCAACTGACTGTGACATGCGTGCGTCGAAATCTCGCTACTCAAAGAAAAGTCTCCTTACTTCCCAGCCTGATCCGAAAAGCCGTCGTTCTAATTCAATATCCAGCATTACTTCGGAGACCGAGCCCGATGCTCGCGTCGGCCTCCGTGATTGGAGTGAAGTCATTGGTATGGCATCTCTGATGGGCTGGAGTGACGGAGTTGTCGAGAGAGCCGCGAAGCGATGTGCTGCTCTCTTTGGAGAAGGTATGGCGTTTCGTACTTTCCACGAAGGCTCTGCTCTGAAATCACCAGAAGAGCCAGTTATATACATACCTGAAACCATTCTTGCTCCTGATTCAACCGTCCTTGATGGCAGCAACATCCCACATATCCCGGATACAGAGACACGCCCTCATTGGGAGTCAGGGTCTCTGATCTGTCCTCACATAGATTGTTGGGGTCATGAGAAGGAATTTCGTATTCCTTACCGGGTGGTGGAACATTTGATAAGAGTCCACGGCTATGATCCCCGTATCCCTGGATCTGACGGTGAGGATGAAATGGTAGGAGGCGTGCATGCCGATGGATTTCTGCAGCCGATCAGTGCGAAGCAAGGATGGAGAGGCGGCGATAAGGCGGCGGTGTCAGATAAGAGGAAAAAGAGAAAAAGGGAGAGTGGATAACAACGCATGCACTACGACAATGGTGCATAGCGACTTGAGGCAAGGACTATTTGTCACACCCTTTCTAGATATAGCCTTGATCTCACCTGCCACTTTCATGAGATTGCCTATGGTGATGTTCGCTCTGTGCGTATCTTGTGACATTGCTGCAGATAAAACGTTCTCTGTTACCAGTGAGGTGCTTTAGGTCTTCCACTCACGTATAAGGAAGTGAACTGATTCCCACTTCGAACATTGCTTGCTTGTTGAGCTTGCGGATATACTTCACTTTGCTGCGGTTTTCCGGAAGACTAATTGAGCTTTCTTTTTTCCAGTTGCTACAACACCCGAAGCTCAACCTCACCCACTTCACCAAAAATTTTCTCAGCCCCTGAAGTAACTACTTGAAGTTGCTGAAGAATAATTCGAGTACTCTATTGGTTGTTCAGTCGCTACTCTGACGTCAAAATGGTAAAGACCTGTGGCAAAGAAGTCGGTGCTGTAGGCTACGGGATGCACAGTACTTTTCCCTTTCTAGCTTTTGTTCAACCTGTCAATTAACATTTCCCCCTTCAGCTCTCACCCGCCGCGGCGTCCCTCGAAGTTGAAGACGGGATTTCTATTCTCAAGGCCACATTCGACGCAGGCTATCGCTTCTGGAACGGGGGTATGCACTATGGGACTCCCGAGTACACTTCCCTTCATCTTCTCAACGCCTACCTTACCAAATATCCCGAAGACGCAGACCACATTACCGCCGGCATCAAAAGTGTATGGAACTCAATGACTTGCACTCCCTACTGCACACTTGAAGGTCTCATGAGCAGCGTCGAAACCTGTCTCCGCATCCTCGATGGCAAGAAGAAACTCGACATCTTCGAACCTGCGCGACTGGACAAGAATATCCCTATCGAAGCTGTTATCGAAGTCCTTGGCGCAATAGCCCAGAGTGGTGACATAGGCGGTGTTGGGCTCACAAAAGTTAATCACGAGACGATTAAGCGGGCCAATGTAGTATATCCAATCGCTGCATTGGAAATAGAGCTGTCGCTTTTCTCTACCCAAGTGTTGACCAACGGGATAATGAAGACGTGTAATGAGCTCGGTATCCCGGTTGTGGCGTATGCACCTTTCGCTCGTGGCTGGAGTTCTCACGTCCCACAATCAACTGAAAGAGGGAGGTTACAGACTGAAGCTCGCGCGTTTCGGCGCCGAGGTGTGGGAGGCGAACCAAGCGGTTGTAGATGCTCTCACAAAAATTGCGGAGAAGAGAGATCGTGGGATCAACGAACTTGCACTGACATGGGTGGCGAAAATTGGTACGTTGCCAATCCCAGGGTCTAGAGGGAAGGAAGGCATTAAGGCGAACATGGAGGCGGCGCAGCTGGAATTGACAGAGAATGATTGCGAGGCCATTGACGAGGTTTTGCGTGACATGAAGATTCATGGGGAGAGGTATGGCGGTAAAGATCAAATTTCTTAGATGGTTAGAAGAAAACTGAGGAACCGATCCCGCGGCACCCCAGGCCGGAAGTATTGCTGGAGTTAGTAGGCCTTCTAGGGAGAAGGTATCATGGTTCTGGAAGTCTAGAAACGGGCGGCTGGAAAATAGATATGGCGAAGACATCTAATGAACTACGAGAAGTTCAAATGCCTCTACTCCACACTCAATTTAAGCCATTGTGAGTCAGCTTTCATTGTATCAATGGATGAGGGTCATATTTGGAGGAAGGTGCTTCACTCCTGTTTGGCGGTAGCCGATTTCACAGTAAACATGCCGCTCGGAGAACCAACACTCAGTTTTCTCCATTCGACTCTCCTGCTCCACAACACAAACCGATAGCTGAGGTTATAGCATACGAGATTCCGGATGGGTGCTTGCAATCTCGCCAACGCGTGATTGAAAGCGCAAACTATAAAGGGTTATTTCAGCACTGCTTTATCGTTCGATTCACAGGATCTGATCATAAGACCATAGCATTCTCTCTATTTACTAGAGAGACACAAAGATACCTAAACCCTCTTCGAGAAACTCCTTTCTCTATAAAAAAGGCAAACTAGGAGATTTTTTCTACTTCTTTAAAAGAGCAAGTTCTAGAGCTAGAACTAGAAGCAAAACTTTTAGTACTAGAGGAACTAGTAGGAGAAAACCCCTATATAGAGATAGGAGAAAAAGGTCCCCTAGCCTCTCTAGAAGATTCTTATAGACCTAGGGATAAAAGCTTAAGTACATTAGTAGATAATCTAGTAATAGATCTTACTAGCTATATAAAGCTAGTAGTAGAGAAAGCTATCTCTAGATCTAGAACTTGTGAATTTTCTAAACTATAGTGGAATAAGGAGCTTCTAAAAAAAAGACAAAAAATGGCAAAACTAGGAAGACTTTAAGAGGAATAGCCTACTAGAAGTTCTAGACTAGAAGCCTATAAAGAAGCTAAAAATTAATACTTCTATATAATAAGAGAAGCTAAGACTAGCTACTAGAATAGCTTCCTAAAAAAAGCATAAGGGAAGGAGGTCTTTACTGCCCTAAAATATATAAAGGAGAGAATATTAAGAATAATCCCTAGTCTACAGTATAGTAAGGATAGGATTACTAGACTAGTAGAAAGCTTTAAGGACTAGTGTAAAGCTTTTATAACTACTTTATTCCTAAAACCCCCCCTTCTACTAGCTCTATAGAGTGGAAGGACTATATAATAGATAATAAATGGAAATGGCTAGAACTAGAGAAAATAGAGGTTAAATAAACAATTTTCTCTAGCTCTGGTAAAAAGGCTCTAGAACCAGATAGGATATCTTTTATAATTTTATAAAAGGCTTACCCTATTATAGAAGATCTTCTATATAGAATCTATAGGATTTTATTTATCCTAGGCTATTAGCTAAAGGTCTAGAGAGAAGCTTAAGGAGTTGTTCTCCCTAAAGTAAATAAGGAGGACTATTCCTTATTAAAGGCCTATAGACCTATCTCCTTACTAAACTGCCTAGGAAAGACTCTAGAAAAGATCTTTACTACTAGATTAGGATATCTAGCTAGTACTACTAGCTTACTTTAAGACTCTTAATTAGGGGGAAGAAGACAGCAGTCCGTAATAGACGTAGTCTTACTACTTCTAAATAATATCCAATCCAAAAATAGTAGGAAAAAAGCTAGATAAAGGATAGCTACTACGTTATTCCTAGACATAAAAGGGGCTTTTAACTATATCTCTAAAAACCAGCTTCTATCTATCTGTAAGGAACTAGGACTACCTACAGCATTTATATAATAGGTAGCCACTTTCCTTAGCAATAGAAAGCTATAGCTTTCCTTTAATAAGCAAATATAAGAAAAAGTAGAACTAGAAACAAGGATACTACAGGAATCGCCTATATCCCCTATTTTATTTTTACTATATATACGCAATATCTACAGTATACAGATAGAAGGAGCTTATTCTCTTAACTATATAGACGATTTTATAATTACGGTTACTTTAAATTCTGCTAAATCTAATTTTAAAAAGCTAGAGAGAATAGCGCTAGAGCTAATATCTAAAGCCAAAGAAGCTGCTATTAGTTTTGACGTTAGCAAAATAGAGCTTATACACTTCTATAGTAAACATACCACTATAGAAGAAGGGTTAAAGCTAGGAGACGTAGAAATATCCCCTAAACCCCTAGTTAGGTAGTTAGGGGTATTCCTAAACTCTAAGCTTACTTTTAAACAATATATAGAAATACAAATCTCTAAAGCAAAGGCAGCTTTCTATTTAATTAGAAGGCTAGGTAATATATAAAGAGGTCTATCTTTATAAGCCCTATAACAGCTCTATATAGCTTGCGTTACTACTATAGCAGACTTCAGAGTATAATGCTAGTAGAAAAGCAAATCCAGAGACTACCTCCTAAATAGGTACCAATCTCTATAAAATAAGGCCCTAAGACTAGTTCTAGGAGCTTCTAGAGGATCTCCTAGACAAGCTATAGAGATTAAAGCCTTTATTCCTCCTCCTAGAATTAGATTTAAAAAGCTTTGCAATAACTACGTATTAAAAATCCTAAAATTTAAGGAAAACCACGTAATTAAAAAGGTCTATATAGAAGAGATTAATAAAGATAGGGACGAATTAGCAGCTAGTTCTAGCTCTAGTTCTAGCTCTAAAAACTCTACTATAAAGTACCTCTTACAGCTAAAGATATAGCTACTATCTCTAGCCTCTAGAGTTTAGTAGCTAATTCAAAATTAGAAAATAGAGAGAATCTCTCTAAAATAGCAAAAACCGTAATCTCCTCCTATTTCTGCATTCTTTTCTATCTTAAAAGGTAGTAAGGAAGAAGCTACATAAGAATATCTAAGACTAGTAGAAAATCTATAAGAATCCCTAGAGTAAGACCTAGTAGATATATACTATACAGATGGCTCTAAAGACAATAGATTAAATATAGCTACTGTATATAAAATAAGGAAGAGAAATAGGATTAAATATGCAATAAACTGGAATCTAGAACCCTATATAGAAATTATAGATATAGAGATCTATACAGTCTATAGGGCTCTAGAATACCTAAAATAATAAAGACTAGAAGAGAAATAAGTCTATATCTTTATAGATAGCCAAGCGGCTATTAAGAGATTACAGCTTAATTCTCTTATAGGGGGGTAAGAACTAGTCTTTAAAATTTCGCAAAGCTGTTCCTATCTAGCTAGTAAAGAGATCTCTATTAACTTTTACTGGGTTCCTAGCTATCTAGGAATCTATAGGAATAAAATAGCAGATAAGCTAGCTAAAAAGGGCCTTTCTAAAAGAAAACTATAATCTTCTTATACCTCCCTAGCCTATATAAGGAGAGCAGCAAGAGAAAAGATACTAGAATAGTGGAAAAACAACTAGCAATAGAATAAGAAAAAAGGAAAACACTATACTAGGATCTGTAAAGGAAGTCATTCCTTTTCTCTTAAAGCCCCTAAGGATAAATATCCTAAAAGGCTATTTTAAATCCTTCTCTAAAGTAATAGGGGGGGAAGACGAAGATAGTAGATGCTTTAGGGAATGTAGAGCACTACAAACCCCTAGGCACCTACTACTAGACTATAACCTATATAGAGAAGAAAGAAGAGAAATGCAAAAGAAACTAAGCTCTTCTCTCTCTCTAGAAAAGCTATTTTGTACACAAAAAGGAAAAGAGGCGCTTTTTTTATTCCTAAGTAGGACAGGGATAGCTACTAAAAAGTAGCTAATAACAGCAGGATCTATAGAAGGAGGTAACTCCTACTAGGCTTTTAGTAAAGAGATATTAGTAAGTAAAAGGATAGAAATAAATTACAAAAGGATAGGGATAGGCGTTAGGACTTCTTATTTCTTATAGTTTTCTACCACTTTCTTACTCCCTAGTAGTTGCTTATAACTTAGTATTTTACTAAGGAACTATAAACCCTTAGTTTAGGGGCTTATAAACTACTAGGACATAGTTACTAGTACATGTTAAGCTGCCCTAAGGGATTCATGTATATAGGACTATAGCGCCATAGCCTAGAGGCTGCATGCGCAGTATTGTACGTAGTA
>Ga0307515_10020563_pt1 | contig 11764 bp, 3 predicted proteins | sample 17_EM_MG_FD_194513 | JGI IMG/M metagenome (GOLD analysis project Ga0307515, IMG submission 194513) | Populus trichocarpa ectomycorrhiza microbial communities from riparian zone in the Pacific Northwest, United States - 17_EM | ecosystem: Host-associated > Plants > Roots > Unclassified | place...
TGTGTTTCTTGTAAGTCCTTTATCCCATTACTAGTGTTTTGGAAATCAGCCTTATAAGCGTATCTTTGATAACAATGCGTGGTTGGAGTGATGCTCATTGTCAAGGCACTGCTTTTGAGCAAGTTTGCCATGTCCATTTAGGTCTATAATAGGTGCTCTTCTCTCTTTATACCTGTGTTTCTTGTAAGTCCTTTATCCCATTACTAGTGTTTTGGAAATCAGCCTTATAAGCGTATCTTTGATAACAATGCGTGGTTGGAGTGATGCTCATTGTCAAGGCACTGCTTTTGAGCAAGTTTGTCATGTCCATTTAGGTCTTTAATAGGTGCTCTTCTCTATTTATACCTGTGTTTCTTGTAAGTCCTTTATCCCATTACTAGTGTGGAGTTGACCTTATTAATTTGTTACTCATCGAAAACTGAGGATGTGGGTTTCCCTTGAACTTTGATTTATCACCAATAGTAGGATGGCTGTCTCTTGGTTGGTGCATTATTTTTTTATTCACATACTCAACGAATGATACCCAAGGGACTTGGAAGAAACCAGTAAATACACATGCACTCAATGGAAGGTATTAAAGCCTTTTGCCCCCTAGAGAGCTAGATTAGCATGCAATATACTGAGTTTTATTCCTGAAGTCTTCGCGGTATTAGTTATATCTTTGATCTTAAAAATATTCATGCGAATGTGCTTATATTTGCACTCCTGGACCTTGAGTTTTTACCAGTCAGCTGCAGTTGAGATAGTCCCACCTCTGCTACTTAATAGTAAAGTTCTGTCAGAGGAAAAGCATTGCTTGTTATTTTATTTATCTTGTGCTTAAATATTTTGCAGATCATTGGGGAAATGTCACCAGATCAGAGAAAGGTTTTGCTCTTCTTTTGGACCTCAGTGAAGTATCTACCTGTTGAGGGTTTCCGCGGTCTGGCCTCGCGACTTTACATTTACAAGTCCACAGAGCCTCACAATCACCTCCCTTCATCTCATACATGCTTTTACCGATTGTGTTTCCCACCTTATCCCTCCATGGCTATTATGCAAGATCGCCTCCGTCTCATCACTCAAGAACATGTGGGATGCAGTTTCGGCACCTGGTGATGCATTGGTTACATCCACTTTAATGTTAAAGGGGTTTTTTTAACTGCACATAGATTTCAAGTCAGTTTGTACAGATAGGTTTATGTTGTCAGTTTTATTAGACTATGTAAGGTCCCGTAGTTAATTTATGTTTCCTCCAGTAAAGTTGAGATGTCATTGTTCTTTTTGTCCAACTGTTAGTATAGGTATAGCATAAATAATGCTGGGGGCTAGAAGGAAGAAAATCCCTATCCTCCCAATGGACTTCCTTCATCAGTAACAGTAGCTGTTTTTTCATGTCATGTAAGTACACAGATTATGCAATGACATCCAAGTTCATAGAAAGGTGATTATTCTCTCTTCTCTCTCTTGCAAGTCCAAAAATGGTGGAAGATTCGAAGGTTTCTCTTTGAGAAAAATCTGTAAGTTATTCTTCCGTTCAGCATCTATATTTGTGCTTTGTATCTGTCGAACTACTCTTCCTGTGCTTCCGATTTTCTCCCCTCGTGTTTTCTTTCCCAAATCAGCTGAGATGGAACAGTGTTAGCTTTCGTCTAATTTGAGCTCTATCAACTTAGGGTTTTATTTTGCTAATGATCCTTTGTGATTCACAGATTATTTGGTCATCTGAAAGGCTATCTTCATCATGTGAAGGCACATGATGGAACAACCTTTTCCCATGAAAGCACCTGCAAATATAGGTCCACTGCACATTCCCACTTTTAGATTCAATCAAGCATCTAGGTTTCTCTTTATCACAATCTGACATTGTCTTTTGCCTTTGTCATGCCTGATCCTGTATGAATCTTGTTATGGATTTGCGAGTCGCGCGGAGTTTTTCTTTGATATGTCATTTCCAATTATTGAATTGCATGATGAATCTTATCCTACAGGAGTTAAAATTGACTGGTATATTTCTCATCGTTGTGGCACCAGGTTGTTGTCGCCATTCATAGAAGGGACCTGAGCCACCTGACATTACACATCTTTCCATTGGAAATAAGCCAGTGTAAACTTGTCTTGGCCTTCACAGGTTCATGTTCACATGCCATGATGTCATACAAGTGCAATCAAGATTGCCTTTGCTAATTTGTCATGTCGAAAAAAGTAGATTAAAAGGATGGGAAGGATTAATTGGGACCTTGTTATTTCCTAAAAAACGACTTTGAAAAGCTACAGAAGCTGCTTATTTCATCAAAATTATACCATTTGATGCAATGATGTTGCATGGAATGTAGCGATATAGTTTTTATTTAGATGTTGTGAGAATGGTATAATTTTATTTTTTAATCGACTTGATTATAAATAGATTATAAATTCATAACCCTAGCTTATTTTTATTTTTTAAGTGTTTAGATGTATTAAATATAAACTTATAATCTACTGGATTATAGATTATAAATTCATAACCCTAGCCTATTCTCATTTTTTTGGTGTTTAGAATATATACAACATGACTCAAACCTTTTTTAAAGAAGATAGGTTTTATGCCTTCACAAGGCATTGCTTGGTAATGTTTAATAAATATTTTCGAAGTGTGTTCGAATCAAAGCAAAATTATATTAATGTATTTTTAGGTGTTTTTTATTTATTTTAATAACATATAACTACTAGAAAAAAATACTTAAAAAAGCAACAATTTATCGATTTTCAATACAAAGGGTACTTCAGAAAAGCTTTTCCAGCTGAATTACCAAATACACACAGCAAATATTGTAACTTCCACAGCTAGGAAGAACATCCCAACTGATTTGGCAACATGTTCCACTCAACTCTCCATGTTTCCTCCATGAGAAGGATTGGATCCCAACTGGCCTAGAAATCTACTGCTGCAAACAGATACTGAGGCATGATTCACAACTACATTCAAGATCTATGCATTGGACTTTATACTAAAACCTTGGGAAGCCATTTTTTTCGATAAACAGAAGCAAAGAAAAATAGCAATAGCAAGTGCTCATCAACTAAACATAAATTATAATTTTTATTATCAAGCCTAGAGATCACATCATCACACCATTTCAAAACCAATAGAACCTATTGGAACCCACATAGATCCAAACCCCATGCCATCATCATGAGTCGTGGCTCATGACCCTTACACTTCAATAGCAACTATCCTTGTTGTGTATTCTGACCTGGGCTGGCAACCTGATGCGGATCCAAGTGCTTAATATTGACTCTGTAGCTTCCACATCCCATAATCCCACCCAAAACCCTTTTCTTTAGCCATAATCATAAATCAATAAAGAGAGAAATGAAACAAAACAGAAACCTCATGAGGACTTTGACAATGCAACCTAACAGAAACAAAGACCCCCACCAGTACTATCATTCACTTCATAGAATCTATTCACTCAGTGATCTCCACTGGAACTTCTGTGCTGGTTGTCTCTGCAGCTGGTGCTTCAGCTGGCTTCTCTTCTTCTGCTGGTTTCTCTTCCTCAACAGGAGCTGGTGCTGCCTTCTCCTTGGTCTCTTCTTTGGGCTCCTCAGTAACAGTTTCTGCAGGAGTCTCCTCAGGAGTTTCTTCTACTGCTGGAGCTGCAACCTCCTCAGGCTCAGCTTTTGCTGGTTCTTCAACAACCTCCTTGGTTTCAACCTCAACTGCAGGTTCAGCTTCAGGTTCTGCGGCCGGGGCAACAGCGGGTGCTGCTTCTGTTAGTTCTTCGGCTACTGGCTCAGAGGCGGGTGGTGCAGTTTCAGTGGTTGTCTCCTCGGTCTTGGTCACCTCAGGTACCTCAGCCTCTGGAATTGCTGGAGCAGCTGCAACCTGCAACAATAAGCATACTGATATTTATCCCAAAATGTATAATCCAATGGAAGAAAGCTAGAAGAAGGGTTCTTTAAGATTCATTTTTTCTTAATCATCTGCTGATCATCCATTCTATCTACAGAAGTAGTTTCCTTTAACAACAATCAACAAAAGCTTAGAATATGTAGAATTCTTGCTAGAACATAAAGAAACCTGTAGGTTGATCAAGAAAAGAAGTTGCAATAAACTGTAAGATTGAATCCTCTCCATCGCAATCCTCAAATAAACAGAAGGATCGGATGAAATCTAGCATAGACAATATTGGATTGGTCTATCACTTGAGCTAGAGGTAGAAATTTGATCATCATCAATATAACAAGATCAGGTTATGAAACTTATTTGATCATAAAAGTAGTAAACAACAAATTACAACTTGATCAGTAAGATAATATTATACGTACAAAAGGGCTAATCAATTAATACAAGTTGATGAATATCAGATATTATTGTAAAACTAAAATGAGACTGAGTGATATATCACTTGAGCAAGATCAAGATATTGGGTTGTAATAGCATTCCACTAAGAAATATTTTAGAAGAGATTTTTACCTCAACAGTAGCCATTTGGTTAAAAGCTAACAGGATTTGAAGAAAGATTGGAGAAAAGGAGGAAGGAGGGTTGGTGTAGGCACAAGAGAAGGATGCTTGTGAGCTAGTGAAGTGAAGAGATGATCAACGAGAGAGCTATTTATAGAGGAGTACTGAAATGCATAGACTAATAAGAGAATGAGAGCATGAGATCATAGGGAGCATGCTCACTTGAAGAATCTTTCAACATAGACACCTCATATTGCTGTCAAGACACAGTGGCATGTCTTGCTAGTTGTAAATATTTTATTTCTTTTTTAATTTTGAGATATGGGTTTTTTTTTATATGATTTTAATAGCTAGGATTGACAAATACTTGATCCAACAATGAATTGGCAATGCCATATGGTGGAGGCCATTTCTCGTATCAGCATCATATCTTTCTTTTGAGTGGGTTCCTATGTGTTTTTTTTTCCCCAGTAGGGCATAATGTAGGTTAATTACTGCTTAAATCCCATATGATGCATTCATGTTTCTGTGTAGGATTTCTATTTGATCTTCTGTTAATTTGTAATATTCTAATTAACCTTGCATTTTTTTTTAATCTTTTGATATTTTAGTGGAATATCCACGTAGATCATGTTAATATCTAAATCGATAAGAATTCATGTGTTTTTCTTTTTAATTTATATTGTTTGGATTCATATTTATATTCTATCCATTATTCATGTATAAATATTCAATATCAAACACAAATATTATAGGATAAAATAAAAGTTTTTTATATAAGATTTATTTGTTTCTCATCTTAAAAAATTAGAAATCAAATCCCACTTTTTCTATATATATAATGCAAAGAAGGTGCAAGATTCTACCAAAAAATATTAAAAAAGAAAAAAATAATAATCAAATAAACTCTGTAATTATTGAAATAATAATAAAAAAATGGTGCATACACTATTGCAAACCCTAAAAAGGACAGAAATGGTGTCTCATCCAAGAATCAAGGCTCCTTAGTGCTAATCTTCATGATAATCAAAACCAGTGGCGTACAAGTAATGACAAATTTATTTCATATTTTGACATAATCACATGCCAAGCAATATATTTGTATGTACTAATGGAGTACAAAAATAGTTTTGCCATTTGAGAACATCAAGATCTTCAGCCTCCACGTTATAGCTGAATGCAGATCTTGTCCATAATTGTTTTGTTTAATTATTCCCAATTATTCTAATTAAGTACTAAACTTAAAGAGACGAGTTTTAATTATTTTTTTTGTTTGATTAATTTTTTTTTTTTTTTGCATATATAGATTGGAATGAGGATTTGGGAAGCTAGGATATTGATGCATGCATAATGTTTTTCAGTCGAACCCTAATTATGCTTACCTTTTATTTTATCATTTCACCATTTTGGATTCAAATTTATATGAAGGTTATAAGGGAAAAAAACTATCATAAATTTAAATATATTAATTCGGATATATATGAATGATGTGTTTAAAAATTGATAGAAAAATAACTTAATCTTGACATATTAAAACTAACTTGAAATACTTTTATAATGAAAACAAACAAATATATATATGATTCTTTTTAATCACTTTTAGTATAGATATCAGTTATTATATAGAAATTAATGAGATTTTTTTGTTCAAGAGTAAGGAATATCTTCAAACAAGTTTTTGTATCAACCATGATATCTTCGCTTCTAAACTAAAAGAATTAAAATAATATTTTTTAATTTAAAAATATAAATGTAACCACAGTCATACCTGTATTTCCAAATACATATTAAATATTATTCTCAAATTTTAAAAACTTATATTTTATATCAATTTAATTCTAATAACAAGTTATATTAAAAAACATGGGCACAATTATATATCCTTGTTTCCGAATTAAAAACATTGAAATGATATTTTTTATTCAAAAATAAAAATGCAACATCAATCATGCTTTTGTTACCAAATAGATTCTAAGTATTATTCTTATACGATTTAAAAAAAACATACCTCATATGTTAATGTGATTAGTTGAAAAAAGTTAAGGTGCTCTTTTCTCTAAAGTAATATTCAACAAATATTAATTATGAGGAGTGTAGCTTAACTGGTAAAATTTTGAGTTTGCTCTCCAGAGATTACCAATTTGAGTGTTACAAATTTCAGGGCTACTGAAGGTTTACATGGTCGTTAATTTTAGGATCTCGAGAAATTAATTAAGATGCGCGTAATCTAACCCAGATACTCAAAATTAACAATATTTATATATATATATATATATATATATATATATATTCAACAAATATTTGCGGCAGCTTTGGTATCTACACATATAATGATAGTATTAGGGCAAAGAAAGGCTAATTGAAGGCACTTTTAGGGCATGAAAACACTAATTAAGGGCCTGCCTTTTACTGTTGTGGTCAAATAATTTGCCATTTTTAAGGTTTTTCACTTTTTCACTTTCCACAAACCACAAACATTTTCATATTTTAGTATCGACGTGGAGCCCAACAAAAGCCAGCAATGGTGTCTAGGCCGGTGCCTGAAGTGGGGCCTTCAATCACCGGCTATGATCATTACCATCCAAATGACTCCTGTTGGATGGCCCCCACAATAAAAATTGAAACAATTTTGGTGCCATGGTTTTTTTCTTTTCATGGTAATGTTCTCAAGTTGTTTTTATATATTAATTTCATTTTACTTTACGTTTTTAATTAGATTAAAACAAGTTTTTCTTATTGATATTAAGATTTCGTATAGCTACTGTTTTTTTAAAAGATTCATAATAAAAAAAATTATTATTGAACGCAAAAAACATGTCAAGATTATAAATAAATAAATATAACCTTATTATCTCTTGATGGTTTCATTTTAAGTATGATTTGATTGAAATTAAGAGATTGATGGAGATTTAACTTTAAAAAAAAGAAAAAAAAAAGAGATTTGAATTATAGTACCAGAAAGAAGTACCATGGACCATGATTTTGCTTCTTTTTTTTTTCCTTCTTTATATATATAACCCTTTTATATATATATATATATATATATATATATATATAGCCTTGGAAACCGACCTTCCTAAAGATGGAGCTTTTGGTGGGCCAACGTCTACATGCTTTCCAGGTAGGACTCTCGTGATGTTGGGACCCACTTTCAGCCGTCTGATTTGCCACGCTTGATCACAGTCATTGATCTGATCTTGTCTTCGTACAATGCCATCTCATTTCTCCAATACCAAAATATAAAAAAAAAACCTTCCACTCCATGTCTTTAAAATATGATATTTTTTTAATTAATCAGGTATTAGATTTGATCTGTAATAATCATGAGTTGGAGTTCTTTCAGGGCTACTGGAAACTTACATAATCGTTAATTTCAGGACCCGTGAGATTAGTCGAGGTGCACACAAGTTAATCTGGACACCCACGTTAATAAAAAAAATAGTATTTTTTAGGTTAAAAATCTTGTATTTTAATATCATCTACTATATTTATGAAAAAATTATATTAAAAAATTCATTATGGATACATAATTAATCTATCTAAAAAGTAATTAAAAATGTATTTTCTTTTTAATGTTAAAAATATTATAGGTCCAACTTGTATGTTGATTGAGACAATCTATTTTTTTTTTTTCCAGAAAAAGCTAGACATCCAAAATTCAAAACAACAGGATGAAAAGCTAATTTATCGGAAAAGAAAAAAGAACAAATTAAATGTGCATCGCATCTCAATTTAAATTCATGTACATGTTGATCAAGACTTCCAAACTTCTAGTGGTAATTAAAATACCATAAATGTGTTCATAACAATAAATAAATAAATAAATATATATATATATATATATATATATATATATATATATATAAATGCGAGAAATGATCGACCTATTTGCACCTTGAAAGGAACATGATACCATCACACCACAACAAGAGGTCCTCTGTCATTATGAGACTTTGCATGACAATCCATTTTGCACCCTATAGAAGAACTTGCATTAAACCACAATATTAATTACTCAAATTATTGTTGAACAACAATATTCCTCTCATTAATTTACCTTCATTGCTTGATAGGAGAAGAAAGCAATCAAAATATAAGAAAGAATGTTTGTGGATTCAGCTATGAATTGGTTTGTTTCTAACATTATCGTTCATATTTAAATTTAAAGAAAAAGAAAAAAAAGAAAAAAATAATAACTTTTGGCATACTAAGAATGTATTTTTAATCCAAAAACAACTAAAAATTAAATTAGTGTTTTTTTTTCAGAAAAAAAAATTAAATAGCACTTTAAAAAACAGGTTTATCTACGCAAACAAACACTTGGTGTATAGAACTAATTTAAAAATATATTGGCCCATAAAGAATTTTCTTCTAAAAAGAGAACTACAGATAGGAATGGTGCGTGTGTCATCTTCTCGTTGCCTATACATGGACACACTGTAAAGTGAGAAAGAAGAGATGGGAGGTTTAAGAGGGATCCTAAATACGTGACCCCATGAGATTATGAGCCGTTGAGCAGGTAGGAACATGGCACATTGGATGGCTTGACATGGGACAGCATGGGCTAACCCTAATGGCTTCTTGTTATTGATTACATCAACACCCCAATGGCCATGATTTATAGACAGAGGAAGCTGTGGACTGTGTAGTGAATCATTTAGGTTCTTGACAGATGAACCATTTCTATCAAGCTTTCTGTGGGGGCCATAAATCAACATTCCTTCGACTATGCTTCTCACCCTTTAAAAGGTCGTCGTCTGCATGTGTGCACCATCTAGGCTAGGCTAGGCTAGGCTAGCATTTGATGCAAAGTTTCTGTAGAGATCGGGAGTTTCAATGGTATAATATATACTTGCGTGTTTGCACATCAAAATAATTTTATATTTTTTTTAGATAAACAGTGTTTCAGCTGTAATACCTAAACGCCTGTTGGATTGTTTATACTTTAATGATCATGTATATACAGTATAATCGAAGGTGTAGATAGCTTATAGATTTTAGATAAAATCCACAGAAGATGATGTAAACATGAAATAATACTTCTTGAAAGATTAGCTATATATCGGATTTGATCTAACATCATTTGTAGTATCGCATGGCTATGTATTTTCAGCTCTTAAGCCTCTCAACTAGGGATCAGGAATCAAGAACCTAAATAGTATATAAGCTTCGAATATGATCACCTCTCCCCTAAAAAAAAAAAAACATTTTCAAAACAAAACCCACTATAAATCTATGAGTTAAAACAATACATTTTAGAAGACCAATTATGTAACGAATTTAAGCCAAGATCATCGTATTAATTATGTCTTGTATTTTGGCTGCTAAGATTCCAACAAGGTTGGTGTAAAAGGAGCTTTCAATGCCGCCATATCAGGAAACTTTATAGCAGGAGGTAACATTTTACTGTCATCTAGATTCAGCATGTCAATGTTTTTAAGCATGTATATAATAAGCATAACACAAGCCCATAACGTGTCCAAGCATGCAAGAGCCAAGAAGGAGCATCTCAGGACGTACAGGTTTGAAGTTTCAAACCTTGCAAGGTTCAGAGACACACAGTTCTTCCTTCTCTAAAATTCAAATGAAATTTGTAAGCAAATCTTGTAAATGAATCTCATTGATATGAAAGGGAGAGCACAGAGTACAGTGCAGAAATAGATAATTGCTCCTCTAGATATGAAATTTCAGTATTTGGAACTTGAGAGGGAAATCCACTCTGAGGGTGGCCCAGGGACAGCTTTATGCTGCTAAATTTTCTGCTATAACTTAGCAATCCACCTGGTCAATAGAGAAAGTGTTTAACAAAGAAGGGGGGCAGCTCCGACAGGATACATCAATGAAGGTTCGAAGTGACAGAAGTTTCCAACACAGAATGTCAGCTTAGGCTGAATCTGTTTATCTTTTGAATCTTGTAAAGTTCCCACCATATATGATGGCTATCAAGTAATAATGCAATTTACTGTAAACCCTGGAGAAAAAGAAACAAACACCATAGGATTGCTCAACCCACTAGATAAAGGCATCACTGGTTCGTCCACTCGCAGAAAAAAGAAAGAAAAGATACAAAAATCAAGCATTATCTAAAACCTAGCATCATAACACACTACCTGGTAATTGATTTCATTGTCAAGTCATTAATATGTTTCAAATGTTCTTGGACAGCAAGCTGAAAGATATGCGTTTACAGGGAAAGTATGATATTACCACCAGCAGTGTGGAAAATTTCTCCAATGGTTGTAATAAAATTCGAATTCAATCTAAATGCTACAATGATGGATTCGCTGGTTCTTATAATTGTTAGCCAATGCACTGACAGCGAACAAGCAAAACTCCAGTAAGAATCCATGAAAGAACAAGGAAGCCTTGTTGAGCATAAACCCATTTGGCAGCTGGCGCTTGTTGCCGAAGTTCAGCTCACAAGTTTTTTCAACACTGCTTCAGCACGCTGCTCAAATTTTGGTAGGGCCCATTCATGCTGAATTATGTCAAGGCCATCTTTCTCAGCACTCAAGTTCTGAGGAGAATACAGATAGATAAGATTAGTAGTCAATAGTTTTTGCTTAACATTATACGTACAGATATATACTCACCGAGTTAAAATATGAAAGAGAAGTTGTATGGTACAAAATTCTTTCTTGGTACATCTCATACTTGAACCATATATTTAACTGATTACAAGGCAAGGCCAGTGGACATTCTTGCCCATAAAATTTAATTTACATTTATAAAGTACAAATCAGTCCCAACAATTCCAATCCCTTTGGAAAATGCAATATATTCACACCTTTCCAGATCTTCCATTACCTGGCTAAAATTCAACTGATGAAAACGGGGATCAAGTATGTTGTCGGGGTCCCATAAGAAAGATTCTCAACAATAAAAAATCAAAACCCTAATCATGCATAAGACATTTCTAAAGTAACAAAGAAAAAGAAGCCAATGCTGTTCAGAAAAGCAGGTTAGTAATTATGGTGACATGCTTAGAAAATTTAAAACAAATTAAAGCAGGCATCATGGAATGCCCCACATGCCTAATCATGTATACCTATGACCATTTCATAAGAGTATCATAACCGCACCACCTGAGGAGCAAAAGAGTGGCCGAGGCAGCAAAATGGACAGCTGGAAATGATGGCAGCAGCCATAAGAGAGGCTAGTCAAATAGAGAATGAACATTACAGCGTTGACCTGAACCAAGCAAGGCCTAACTTTATAGTGTTGACCTCATTATTATGAATCAAATCCCACATTATGCTTTCTTTTTGGTGTGTGCAGTGGGGGAAGGTGATTGGGGGTTCTGTAAAGAATCTCCAATGTTATTCTTTTGGCGTT
>Ga0307515_10020564_pt1 | contig 11764 bp, 2 predicted proteins | sample 17_EM_MG_FD_194513 | JGI IMG/M metagenome (GOLD analysis project Ga0307515, IMG submission 194513) | Populus trichocarpa ectomycorrhiza microbial communities from riparian zone in the Pacific Northwest, United States - 17_EM | ecosystem: Host-associated > Plants > Roots > Unclassified | place...
ATTATACTATATAGAAGATTACCTATATGGTACAACTCCACCTAGATATAAATGGGCACTAGGAAGAACTCTAGGCCTATATAATACCACTTACTAACTACCCTATTATTTTTGGAATGAACTAGCTTAAATAATATAACCCCGCTATTAACTGGAAGAAGAAAGAAGTAACCTTTAACTCTAAATACTATAGAGAGACTTGCCTAGGGTATAGCCTAGCCGCCTCTATTTACTCCCTAGGATATTAACCTAAGGAACCTCTTATTACCCCACCTATAACTAACTACCACTATATAAGTGCCCTAGCCTTCTACCGTATAGCACGTAAGAAAGGCTAAACCGTTGCTATAGCTTCCTAATTATAACTATATAAGCTTAATAAAGAACAGGACTACGTCCTCTATAGTAATAGGATAGATATAGTTAACCTTTTAGAAGACAACGCCCCTACAAAACTCTATAGACTTTTACCTTTAGACTTTAAGAAGTTTATAAAGCTTAAAAAAGGACTTACTAACAAAAAACTCCGTAAGCTCCTCCCTAAGAGGTATTATAACTTTACCGATATATGCTTATAAAAGAGCGTAGATATACTCCCCCTATATTAACCTAATAACTATACTATTAATATTAAATAAGGAAAAATGCTACCTTATAAGAGACCCTACCTAATATTAAAAGACGAGCTTCTAGTTATAAAAAAGTATATTAACGAGCACCTCAATAAAGGATTTATTCGTCCTAGTATATTACTAGCAGCCGCCCCTATCCTTCTTACTAAGAAGCTAGGAGGAGGTATCTAATTCTACGTTAACTATAGAGGACTTAACGCTATTATAATTAAAAACTAATACCTAGTACCGCTTATACGTAAAACCTTTAAGCGGCTTAATTAAGCCAAAATCTATACTAAGCTTAACATTATTGCCGCCTTTAACTATTTCTAAATACGGGAAGGTAACGAATAGAAAACCGCATTCGTATTGCGCTTCGGCCAATTTAAATATACTATTATATCCTTTGGCGTATATAATGGCCCAGGTACCTTCTAAAGCTATATTAATAACGCCTTATAGGACTACCTTAACGACTTTTACTCTGCGTACCTAGACAATATACTTATTTATAGTAATAACCCCTTTAAGTATACTAAATACGTTTAAAAGGTCCTATAGCGCCTTAGGGACGCAGGACTTTATATCAATTTAAAGAAATGTAAATTCTTAGTTACAGAAGTAAAATACCTTAAACTAATTATTACTACTAAGGGTGTCCGTATAGACCCCGAGAAGGTATATATAATTACTAAATAGTAAGCCCCTAACTACATTAAGGATGTATAAGCCTTCCTTAGTTTCGCCAACTTCTATTGGAAATTTATATACAACTTCTTAGGCGTAGTAGCACTATTTATAGCAATAATGCAAACAAAGGGCCTTTTTGTAAAAGGAAGAAAAACGTACCTACGCTTTACCTAGACGCCTAAATACGAGAAGGCGTTTTAAGACCTTAAAAATGCCTTTACTAAAGCACCTATCCTAGCTCACTTTATACTAGGATAACAACTCTACCTTAAAACCAACTCCTTAGACCACGTTAATGCAGGTGTTCTCTTCTAGATGGGTAATAACGGTCTCCTTTACCTAGTCGCATTTTACTCGTCTAAGCTTATACTATAAGAGTATAACTACGAGATCTATAATAAAGAACTCCTTACAATTATATAAGCGTTTAAAGAATTCTAATTAGAACTCTCCTTAGTAGAGCCTAATTAGCTAACTAAAGTCCTTACGGACTATTGTAATCTTAAGTACTTTATAACTATAAAGCAGCTAAACTAACGCTAAGCACGTTAGAATAAGTTCCTCTCTAGTTTTAACTTTAAAATTGTATATAGACTAGGAGTATAAGGTACTAAACCTAATAGCCTAATACGCCGCTTATAAGACCTTCCTTAGTTTAAAGATAACCCCTATAATTAGTTCTAATAATAGACGATCCTAAAAGCACGAAATTTGGCCCTAGGTATACTACCTATAATAGAGCTAACTGTACCCTAGCTTTATACTACAGAACTAGAGTTACCTCCCAAAATTAATAAGCTTATTACTACGGTATATAACGCCTCTGTTAACCTATTACTATATTAACTTATTACTATAAAGACCGTTAGCGTCTATATGCTACCTACTAACCTCTAAAGCTTAGGCTAGATTAATATAGCAGCCTTAGAAGTAAAAGAGAATAGGCTTTATTATAGAGGCCGCCTATTTATCCCTAACTTAGAAAATCTATAACGGCAACTAATTTAAATAGCCCACGACCTCTAATTAAGCGGCTACCTAGGTAGAAGAGGAACCTATAAGCTTCTTAGCCAATACTACTTCTGGCCAAAAATAATAAACTTAGTTAAACGCTTTATAGGCGCCTGCTATAGTTATAAGCGCGCTAAGGCCTTCAATACAAAGTACTAAGGACTACTGTACCCTCTACCAGTACCTATATAATAATGGGCAGATATTGCTATAGATTTCGTTATTAACCTACTACCCTATAAACGATACGGCCGTACCTATAAGAACATCCTTATAATAATATACTAACTTATAAAAAAGTGCCACTACGTCCTAACCAAAGGCGTAGCCGTCAGCGACGTTACTAACGCCTTCCTCCGCGAAGTCTATTGACTACATAGGCTACCTAACTTAATTACGTCCGACTAAGGCATATAATTTAACTCTAATGTATAGAGACGAATCTACTAATGCCTTAGCATCTCTGTTAAGATGTCTATATCCTTCTATTATAAAACTACTAGGTAACTGGAAAACGCTAATGCCAGTATAAAAGCGTACCTACGATAGGTAGTCGCCTATAGTTAAGATGACTAGGTAAATTACCTCCTACTAGGTAAATTTATAGTAAATAACTACGTCTTAACTACTATAGGACTTACCCCGTTCTTTATAAACAAGGGTTATTACCCCTAATCTGGTATAGAGCTATTAGAACTTATTAATAAGAAACTGCTATATAGAAAACGCCTTAAGATGCTACTTGCTAACTAGTATGTAGACTATATAAAAAATCTACTCGACTACTGTAAGGGAGAAATGGCCTAGGCTTAAGTAAAGTAGGCCTACTTCGCCGACTGTTATAGAACGCTATTACTAGAGATGCGTGTTAGCGACTAGGTATAGCTAAATATACGCAATATCTCTATATAGAGGCCTATAAAGTCACTTAATTATAAGAACCTTAGCCCCTATTTAATTAAACGGGTTATTAATAGGGGAGCCGTATATAAGCTAGAACTCCTACTTACCCTAGCCACCCGCGGGATATAGCCCGTATTTTACCTATAGCTACTACACCTCTATTAGCCCAACCCCTTACTAGGGCAGATATAGCCTAAACCCCTACTAGTATTAATCCGAGATAAGAATAAAGATAAGAACCACGAGGAGTGGACTATTAAATAAATTATTAACTCTAAATACTTTAGTAAAGGTAGAGGACGACGGCTCTACTACAGAGCTATATATATAGGATTTAATATAAATTAGCTAGAATGGCAACTATAGGAAGACTTTGAAAATGCAAAGAATCTAATTAGTAACTTTTACTATGCGAACCTATAGAAACTAGGCCTAAGTAGAGACTTCATATCTAATCCTCTATAGGAGCCCTTATAGAGTTAAACCGTTATATATTGCCACGTAAGGGTAAATTACTATTAGATTGCCGTTAGATTATAGTAAAGTATAATTACGTAACTAAAATATTATTAAGATGTCTAGGAACTTTAACCGGCGGTTAAAGTTATCTAATTGGTTGGATTCTTAGATGCCAAGCCCTATTATATGATATTATTTTAAGCCTTTAGCGATACCCCCCTTTTTCTTCTTTTTTATACCTTAAGTGTCTCTTTTATATGTATATAGTAACTATAGCGTCGCCGGAGCTCCGCCTCTATAAGAGGGGGGGTAGTGTTACGGAACCCTACCGCAGGGGCCTCTATAGGAGAGCCCCGTGCTCTTGCGTATACCTTGCGTATAGCTTATATTAGCTACGCGTAGGTATATTACCTCCTTAAGCCCTTGACCCTTACGATCGATCGCGCAATGTCTTGTAGACTCTTTGAATACATACGCTTTGTAGCCACTACCCCCGTCCCGTAACATCGTAGAACGTAAGTTAGATTTCTAAAATAAATGTTTAACTAAACCAACTAACTACCTATATCCAACTTCTTATAAAATAAAGCTACAATATCGCCGTAATATGGAGGCGATAGAGAAGATAAAGGGCTTTCAGCTCGTACTACTTTGGAGATAATTAGATATAGAGAAGTATATAAGGTATGGCAGTGAGGCAGTGGGGTAAGATTGCGATTAAAACTGACCGACTACCTATATCTAACTTCTTGTATAATAGAGCTACAATATCGCCATAATATAGAGGCGATAGAGAAGAAAAAGGGCTTTTAGCTCGTAGTATTTTAGAGATAATTAGACGTAGAGAAGTATATAAGGTATGGAGCTTCGAGCAGAGCTTTAAGCAGAGCTTCGAGCAGAGCCTTGTGCAGAGCTTCGGGAAAAGCCTTGTGCAGAGCTTTGAGAAAAGCCTCGTGTAGAGCTTTGAGTAGAGCCTCGTGTAGAGCTTCAAGCAGAGCCTCGTGTAGAGCTTCGAGCAGAGCCTTATGCAGAGCTTTGAGCAGAGCAGCGAGGCAAGATCGCGACCGACGAGTTTTGCGACTGACGATTTTTGCGACTGATGAAAATATAATTAACGAAAATACGACTAACTAATATAGCCACGACGTTGTTATTTATTGCAATAGATAGAGAAATTAAAGAGCTCCTACCTTATAGTAATTTTATAATAACTAGATGTTATAAAAGGGTCGAGATATAGCGTTGTAATGGAAGAGTTGTCGCCTAATAAGAAATATTAAGTTCTTATATAAAGAGGGCCCATAAGCTCTTAGACCCTTGGGGAGAAATTCCTCTCGGTGCGATTTGATTGGTCTAGGAGTCTATAGGACTAGGGTAAGGTCTATAAGCGTAGCGCTAACCCTTAGCTATATCGTGGCGCAATTTCTCCCCGGGGGTCTGATTTATGAGATAACTGCTAAGAGCTTTCTCCTATAAGCCTTATCACGTGATATTGTTACGGGCTTATTTTCCAACACCCTCCCTTAAGCTTAGTTAATGATACTGCTATATACACTGTATATAGGGGCGTAGGATTGCTTAATTAGGGTTACTAAAGCTCCTTTAAGGTGGAACAAGTGTCTAATAAAGAGTTACGCCCTCCCTAGTGCCTAGAGACAACGCCTACTCTATAAAAATACCCCTTAAATTTTTAGTAGTACCTCCCTATAGGTGTTTTATATTGCCCGTAAAGCTCTAGAGGCCCTATAGCTTTACCCTATATCTCTTCTAAAGTATATTTATCCTTCTTACTAGTATAAGCCCTCCCTAATGTTATGCTATTAGATTCGGGTTATAGGTTTAAGTAGTAGGTTTAGGTAGTAGGTTAGTAGATTAAGGTTAAGTTCTATTGCTTATTTTAAGGCCTTAAGGCGTTGTTTAGCGCACTTTCTAATAATCTACTAGTTGTGTACTGATTTCCTATTAAGGCCTAGTATAGTTAATTAAGTTTCTATACTATCTAAAGGTGTTTAAGGAAGGCGTAGAATTAAGGACCCGTGAGAGGCTTAATAAGGCCGTCGGTCGCTATATTAATTAAAGTAATATATATAAGGTTAATTCTGCCACTATTTATCTTATCTCTTACGTAGTAAAACTAGATGTTAATATGCTTTGTTTAATTGTATTAAACTAGATTTTCGGCCAACGCCTTCACAGCTTAGTTATTAGTTTTAATTAAGATCCTAGTAAACTATTTGTTCTAGTTTAGTACACCTAGTTTAGTAAGTAAAAGTTAAAGCAATATAGCCTTTTTTTACTGCAGCCGTTAGAGCTATATACTCTAATTAGTATATTAATAGCGAAATAGTAGCTTATAGCTTTAATTTCTATAAAATTAGTTCTTTATTTAATATAAATATAAAGCCTAATATAGAGTATTTTATAGTTTTATTTCGTCCCTAGTTAGCGTTACTAAAGCTAATTAGGATAAGGTTTAGGTTTTTATTACCTTTGTAGGTAATCCTTCTATTAAGCGAGCTGGCTAGGTATTAAAGGATAAGCCTTATGGCCGTTATATAGGTGGAGGTAGGATTATAAGTAAAACAGCTTACTATTAATACCATAAAGGTAATATCTAGCCTTATTTCTATTATAGGAAATATAACTAAACTAATTATACTCTAGCATCTTCTAACGTTATCCTTACTAGTAGTTTCTTAATTAGCTACTAGCTTAATTAAGTGCTTTATAGGTACTAGTAAGGTATTAGCCTTTTATAATCTAAAGCGTTTAAGAGCTTTAATAAGGTAGGCTCCCTATAAGAGTATAATCTTCTTTTTTATTTAATCTCTTATAACTATTATACCTAAGTAAAAGCTTATTAGCCTAAAATCTATTATTTAAAGGGCTGCTTTAAGCTCTACTTTCGCCTAATTAACTACCGCTATATCTTTATAGATAATTTTAGTATCGTTAATATAGGCAGAAATAATTAAACTTTTTTATCCTTTACTAGTAGCGAATATACTATAATCCGCGTATAAATAGCAAAGTTTAAGCTTTTCTAGTAGAGACTTTAAGAGCGTCTCGTACTAGATTTAAGGTAACTATTTTAGTCCGGAAAGGGCCTTTTTAAGGCGGCAGACTTTACCAGCTTCTTTATAGCCTTTTAGTATAATAACGTAGAGTTTCTAGTTAATTAGTCTATAGAGAAAGGCTGTTTTAACGTCTATTTATTTAATTTTAAGGTTATAGTAGGCAGCGATCGCGAATAGAGCTCTAAAAGCTATAGGTTTTACTACCGCGGTAAAGGTCTAGTTATAGTCAACACTATACTACTATAGATTTTCCTTAATAACCTATTTTGCCTTATAGCGGAGGACCTTAGGTATAGCTAATAAGTTCTAATCGCTATAGGGTTACTTCTACTAATTAAAACAGGCGTTAATCCGCTTTAGTTTTAAGTCTAATAATAGGCAATAAGCTGCAATTTTTTTATAGGTTAGTATGTTATTTAATATAACCGACTACGGTACCCTACCAAAACACTACCTTGTCTTGTCTCGTATTACTATATACACCTTAACTCGCTCACCAACTCGACCACTAATTTAGTCACCGACTTGTTAATTACCCCTTATTTCCTACGCCTTCTTTATATATATATACCACTTGATTTCTATAGATTTACAATTAAGTTACTTGTTCAATCCCATATATTATAAAGCTTACATTTAAGGTTACAGCGATCTTTCTTATAGCCGAATTATTAGCTTATTATATAAATCCAAATAGTAGTTTTTAAGGGGAACCTAGCCTTCTTCTATAAGGTATATAAATTAAGTTTAGAATTTAGTAAAGGATTAGTTCGGTTTTATTATTAGGCGATTATAATTATACTAGGTATCTATACTTTATTTAGGCTAATATAAATAACCGTTAGGTACTATAGCATTTTATTAATAGATATAAACTAAATAGGGGACTTGTTCTTAAACTTAGCTTAAATATACTATTAGATGTCCCTAGTTATAACGGAACCTTATAGTAAGAACTATAGTAGGCTCGTTAATAGGCTAGGTGTATAGGTAATGCAAATTAAAGTTAATAACGTAATAATAACTAGTAGAGTAGTTGCCTAATAGATTAACTCTAATTATATTCTAAGAATTACTATAAGGAAGGAACTATCTAGGTAGGGACTAAGGGTCCTTAAATACTTAACCGTACTTTTATAAAATCCTTCTAGTACGTAATATACGTATACTTTATTTACTCTATTGCGGATTATATAAATCCTATAGATTATATAGATTACGTTATATAACTTTAGCTACTATTTCTTATTATATAGTTCTACCGGCTCTATCTTAGACTGTATTTAAATTAACTAACTAGCTTCCTTTAACTCTTCTCTAAGTAGTTATAATATTATACTTAAAGCATCCGTAACACTATCTCCCTCCTCTTTATCTTTATCCTTAAAGATCCCTAATATCTCTAAGTTGTTTACAAAAGGTATAATATCTATCTAATTAATTTAGTTAATATCGTTGCTTATTATACCTAAAGTAATTTCTTTTTCCTTAACTATTCGTTATACTCGCACTATTACTACAATATTATCTCTTAGTAAGGTTATACTATCTCCGTATTCTCGTTATTTAAAAGAGGGGTTAGTTTACATTACGTTGGCGAGTCTATCTTTATAATAACCGTTTTCTTACTTAAAGTATATAAAAGCGAATATTCGTTTATTCTATAACATTTGCTCCGTCTCTAATACTAAATATATATAACCTATTATTTTTAATAGTTGTCTAGTTCCCTAATTAATTTATTTTAGGGTTTTATGTTTAATCTACTACTACGTAGCTAGATAATAAACTATCTATTACTTTAGTAGAGTTACGCCGTTTCTATAACGCAGAATGGGAGGCTACTAATACTTAGTAACGGGCTCTTGAGTCTTATCTAGCGGCGTTCGCTTGGTTAATCCATTTTAAGAAGGTATATAAGAAGGTCTGTTTTAAGAAATAGAAACTTATAGAATAGGGTCTATAGGAACTTAGTAATAAAAGGGTAGATTCTCTTCCGACTAAGAAGGAAATAGATCTAAGTAGCTTAGTAACTACTCTTTTTAGGTCCCCTTTAGGTGACTTATTCTTTAGCGATTTTTTTTATTAATACTACCTAACCTAATCTCTTCTAATACTCCTATACCTTTCTTATAGCATTCTTTAAATTCTCTAGTAGTTCTTAGGTAGTCTTATTGTTGGTTATATAAGGGGGATATCACGTAGCTACGGTTCGTAGATAGTATAATAATTGTTTTCTTTTTGTCCTTAAGAAAGGGGTGAGGAACTTAAGGTTCCTTACTACGCTAGTGCCGCGGCGATACATGACAGCAACTTGCCTATATTCCTAACACTGGCAACTCTTCTTTTGCGGTTGCTATCTACATATATATACCGCTTGACTAGCGTAACAAATATCAATCCTTCTTACTTACTATTGCCATTGCAATATAAGTCTCGCTATCCTAAAATTTACCTCTTAGCACGTGGTGCTTTCTTGCTTATAAGTTGTGGGTAGGTATCTTATTAGTAGGGCTGCTAAGGCGCTAGCGGTAAGCGAGCCAATAGCGATTTTCCATCCCGGGGATGGAAAATCCTAATTGGCTAGGTTAAGTCAGGGTCTATAGAATCTAACTAATTAAACAACTTCAACCGCTGGTTAAAGTTCCTGGATATCTTAAGACCTTATGTGACTAAGAAATTTTTAGGGACTCCCTTTTAACCTAACCTTTAACTCGTATACGTAGAGTATTCGTGTTAATAAACGTCTCTAGTGCCTTATTTGGGTTCGCCTTTGTCATTACATCTACTAGGTTATCTTAGCTATTAATTTATTAAATTTTAAAGAGTTTTTAACGCTTATAGGATTGCTAAAGTGCTATAATATTAATTATAAGGCGCTTCTCCTTTGTAGTACTAAGCTTAACTAAATACTTATAGAGGGAAAATAAATCGGTGTATATAATTATAGGGATAATAGGAAATTCGAGTCAATCTATAATTATCTTTAGGGTAGTTCTAATTGCAATTGCTATATTAACTCCGCCAACTATTCTATATATCTTTAACGCTAAAATACTTTAGGTAATACGCTTACTCTTAGTTAAGCTCTAATAGATAAGATTGCTATAGATTATAAAGTCATTCTCTCTAGTAAATTTGTTCGCGATAATAATTTTATATTCTAATTAGGAGCTAAAATCTTTATTATTTATGAATAATCTATTAATAAATATAAAGAGCTTAGCGGTGGGAAGATTAATAGGTATGTAGAGTAGTCTCTGGTTAAGATGGCTTATTTGCCAGAAAAGACGTTTATTTAGGGTAAGAACGTTATCCTTAATTAGTTTCTGGTGTTAGGCGGCAATAGAGAGATTAAATGAAGCCTTAGGTTAATAGATAGAAGTAATATAAGCTCCGCGAGCGCGTTGCTCCATATATCCTTGCTTTAGAGAATTAATATTAATAATATTAATCTTTTTGCCTTAACCCTTCTGGCGTAAAGCAATGGAATCCTCGTTTAGGGAAAGGATGCATTTATTAAAGAGTAATGGTGTTATTAAGTTAAGCTTTTCCTTTGGCTTTGCTATAAGATTTGCCTTTACTAGTTTATCCTCTTTAAGAGCTAAGAATTGGTCGTCTCCTAAGATAATTATATTATTAGTTTATATACCGACGATTCTAAATAGGGTTCCTATGGTTATAATAAGGAAGCAGGGATTAAATATAGAAGTAGTTATTAAAAGCTTCTCTTTATAGTGCTTGCTATAGGTAGCCTACTAGTAAGTTCCTGCCTCTGCAATTCTATATAATGGCTTAAGCATAACTATAATTGTGTTTTTAGGATACTGGTAACAAATTTGCTCTGGAAGGTATGCCAATATTAAGCGCTAAAGGTGCGTCTTTAATTAGGTGTAGGCTTAAGTGATATCTTATAAATAAACTGCTATTCTATTCTTTATTAAGGAGGGAGCTAATATAACAATGACTTACTAACTAGCTCGTTAAATTATAGGAGATTGTGTAAGAATTATCTCTTTATTATTATTATTGTAACCTTAGATAATAAGCCTTAATTTCTTAAATAGGGCGTTAATAGCTTTGCCCTTAATCTTATTAACCATTCTTAACTTAAAGATGCGAACTCTATTGAACTTGGTAGGGTTATATTTCTTAAATTTAAAGACTCCTCTTGTGATAAGACCGTTAATCTCCTGCTTGTTGGATACTTAGAAAGGAGCTCCTAAGGTTATAATACAACCTTCCTTTTAGAGCTGTTTTATAAGCTTAAAGTCAGCCTTCTCTTTAGCTGTTATAAAGGCTATTAATAACTCAACTTCATTCTTAATGGCGGCAATAAATTGTTCTTCAAAATTAATAAGGTGTTGGCGATTTTGTAATCCCTTTAGGCGACCTCTACCGCGTCATAGTTATGGCGCATCTACTACAATTATATCGGGATTATAGTCGCCTTCTAGAGTATATTAATCGTAATTCTCTTTTAGGGCATCCTATAAAGGCTTAGAATTATCATCTTTATAATAAGGCTTAATAACAGTTAAACGGAATTGGGTGGGTTTGTAAGGCATTTAAATAGTATAAGTTTAACCATTAATTGTAATAAGTTAATATAGGCCTAACTATTCTCCCTTTTTACGCCATACGCGTACTTTAGACTAGAGTGGCAGATTAAGCGTAGTTAAGGTATTTGGGCCATTTCTTATTCCTAATACATTATTAACCTAGCGTATAGCGTAGAGACGTCGCACCTCCTTTATTGCCTTATAAATAGCCTTAGCTCGTTATATAATGGAGGGAGATAGTGAAAAATTATTAGTTATTTAAGGGTAGGCGCTAAAGACTAGTAATATAGGTACAAGTCTATCCGGGCCAGTAGAATTGTTAATAGCTTTAATAGCCATTTATAAGGTAAGTTTTTTGCTAGCGTCCTTTAGTTCTAAAGAGATAATCTTATATACGCGGCGTAATAGCGCGTAATATTGCTCTACTTTTTTAATACTATTATATACC
>Ga0307515_10020565_pt1 | contig 11763 bp, 18 predicted proteins | sample 17_EM_MG_FD_194513 | JGI IMG/M metagenome (GOLD analysis project Ga0307515, IMG submission 194513) | Populus trichocarpa ectomycorrhiza microbial communities from riparian zone in the Pacific Northwest, United States - 17_EM | ecosystem: Host-associated > Plants > Roots > Unclassified | place...
TACAGCGTGCATTTAAGCATTCCTTGTGTTCTTTAGTGGTTAGTTTTCACTTCGATATGTCCATTAGAATGAACTTGTACAAGGAATTAGTGTACACAATATCAAAATGTAAGACAAAATTAGTGTCAAGCAACATAAATAATCATCTTTGTAACTTCTTGTTTATACTGGACTGGAGAGTCAAGTGCTCGATTCCGATTTCAAAATCTGCTATGCACAGCCAACGTCTTTGTTTTTTGAGTGCCTTGAAGGCCTATGGAGCCGATTCCTAACAACATTACTGGATAAATTTCATAATAATTGATTTAATTTTTCCAAGAAAAAAAATAAAAAAAACGTTGAACGAATTATTAAATTTACAAGATGAGTTGATAACAAACAATAGCTCCTTTTATTTTACTTTTTTTTTTTTTTTTGCTTGTATCTTGGTTGGATATCTTATCCCAAATTTTCTCCATCACATAATTTTTTCCCAAATGAGCACCGAACCAACTTTCATTTCTCCACTATTAAAAATGAGACAGCCAGCAACTATTCACCCTTCAAACTCAAAAAACCACTCAACTTATGTTTATTGGTTGTTGGATCTTCAATTATATATATATATATATATATATATATAAAAAAAAGCTAGGTGGGGAGTTAAAGACTCCACCAAAATCCATCTTGAAAACTTTCTCGCTCGAATTTACAGTCAACTCCGCCAAAAAAAAAATCCCTTGCTTTCTGCTTCCAATTATCGTCTCAGCTTTGAAGCCTATAACCTTTACCCAGCACCTTACAAGGCTGCATCCCTCGTTAGTCTCTTGGTAGCCACACCAAGCCCAGATAGAATTCTTGCTGTGTTTCATAATTGGATTTCAAAGATCATCTACCAATCAAGAATTTGAGCTACAAGTCAAAGCAATCAAGATTCGTGAACTTGGTTCTCCTTGTTTTGTTGCTTGTCGAAGATAATGAATTTCAGGAGCTTAGAAGAGTTTTGGTCTTTCTATGTGACTCAACATTCAAAACCATCAACAAGACGTTGGCATTTTGTGGGCACGCTTTCAAGTATACTGTTATTGCTGTACTCTCTTGTTTTCAATTTGTGGTTTTTGTTCTTTGTGCCGCTGGTTGGGTATGGATTCGCTTGGTACAGCCATTTCTTTGTGGAAGGGAATGTTCCTACAAGTTTTGGGCATCCAGTATGGTCTTTTCGATGTGATTGCAAGATGTTTGGATTGATGCTCACTGGTCAGATGGATAGAGAAATCAAGAGGCTCGGAAAGAGGCCTATTTTGCAGGGATTTTGATTATGTTGTAAACACCTTTTCTGTTTCACCAAAGAAATAATCATGCATGGAAATTCTCCATTCCCAATCTTGCCGCCTTTTGACTGTTTCTTTGTTTCTCTCTAATGTAAACATGTGTCTAAATTACATGCTCTGAGTATAGAAATGTGTACATTCCAGAATCGAACCCCTCTGTTTATATTTTTTCGGTCTTTTGAGAATGAAAAGCGAAAACCTTCTAATTCAAGTTTGGTGTTTTTGAATCACGGTACGGTTACTCCCGTACCTACAATTCACCACCGTCATCATCAGTGGCCAATATTGAAGATGAGATTCTAGTCGATCTTTCTATCAATACCCATTGTTTTGTTGGTTGCCCAAATTAATCGTCTTCCTCGCTGCCCAAGTAGCTAGCTAATCCAGCTTGGCCACTATTTTCTTAACCACCATCCTTTACTTGGCTTATTGGTAATGGTTGGGAATGCAGGCTAGCATTAGTTCACATCGTGTAAAGGACTCGCATCCTGGCACCGCGATTCATTTTGTTTACTGCTAGGCAAAGGAAATGAAAAATCACGGGCTACACACCACCGTAAACAGGTTAAAACAGGATAGTGGGCAGCATGTTCCGACCCCTCGTAATGTAATGCAGTTAACTAATACGAAATACAATACCAGAAAGAGAATAAAGCGATTACCTAGGGAGCTTCAAAAGTAAATAATCTATTGATTGCCTCAAGGATTGTGACCTGACCCTTCAGAACTTGTTTCTGATTTTGGAGAGAACATTTTTGTTCATTCTCCAGGTTTTGGTGTAAAAAATTCAATTCACCAACTCAGTTCAAGTATGTTACAAGTTCCAACATCCTATAGCCCAAAACTCACTTCCTTTGATATTCAACATAGCCAAAGATCTGTGATATCAGCCGCCAAAACTTTTTTCATGGTCATGAATTTTTTTTTTATCTCGACGTCCATTAGTTTCTGGCCTTTGTTCGGCTGAAACTATCATCCCCTTTGGTCAACTTGGCACATTACAGGCATTGAGTAGAAGATGATTATCACAAGTCAGTATTCCTTGAAAATGATGGTAAGGGCATGGCCTCTTGTGGACGAAGGATGACAAGCACACAAAACATTCCAAGCATTGGGAGGACTAGGAGCCACTTCAGCAGTTTATAGTAATGCATGTGAAATGTAAGGGAGAAGTCATCTGAGAAATAGAGCCCGTTCTTATCAACCATCTCCACCAAAACAGTTCCAGTAGTCCTCACTCCAACTGTTGGAAGTTTTACCCGATAATTTCCTGGACGGTCAAAGATTTGGCTTTGCTTTATTCGTCTCTCACCTTGATAATTGCCAGGAACTAAAAGGGTTGTCTGCATTGTTCCCAATGAAAATTGGAATTTTAAGGAGCTCTTTGGATTGCTGTTGAAAACCATAATTTAAATGTACAAGGAGCAACTTACAGTGACATTATAAGGTGCTTGAGACCCAGATGGGAATCTATACTTGTCTACAATCTCAAATTCCACCCAGAAGCTCTTTCCCTCCTCATCACGAAAACTTCTTGATGAAGGTGTGACATAAACCCCTTCACGGTTGTAGCGGTTCACCACGTTGTTTCTTCCTTGATTAGAAGATCTCCAAGCCTGAGAATTGCACAATATGCTTAATACTTAAAGCATATAACATACAAGAAGTCACCACAAATATAGATTCACAACTATCATGCCTTGAGAGGGTGATGTGGAACAGGAGTTGAAAAGCAAAAGACATTCCCATTCATTGTTGAGACTATGAGATCTAGATCATCTCCACCATCAACATTATCTGCCAAGACCATGCTGTATCTGAGCAAAGAGAGACATGATTTGGATAAATCACATAGTGCAATAAATAAATTGAAGAGTCAAAACTTAAAAGGATACAAGCATATCTTACGAAGTTTCACCAATATCAACAACATCAGCACAAGAAGTTGGTCCGTCTATAAGGTACAAATAACCATCAAATGATGTTGTAACAAGTGTGAGTCCCTTGCTTTTCTCCCCACGTTTACTCAAGTCAACGAGAAGAACTTGATTCATCACTCTCCCGTGAGTTCTATATGGGTAAGGCCGAACAATAGAACCATCCTTGCCACTAAGAACGTATATGTTCCCTGATAGAGTAGGAACTACAATATCAGTACGACCATCCCCATCAACATCACCTATAGTTGGACCCTGAGGAATGTCGCAATCTATGTTAGATCACTCATCATCAAACACGCATGCAATTAAATCTTATTTAAACGAAGGAAGATAGCACACAAGTTGCATGCATTCCAAGAATCAAACAGTCTTGTCATATCACTTTATCATCAAACACTCGAGCACTTTTTTGCTAAAATCTTCATTTATGAATTGGGGAAATTTCTTCATTATTCTTGGCATAATAATGTTTATTACATCGTTTCATTAATGGTTACAATTTTTAGGTTTCTTCAAATATGGCTCGGAAGTTCCTGTCCAGGATTATCTTTATTTACCTTGTATTTGAATCCTTTTTTCTGTTTAGATTAGGACTTTAGTTTAATTAATATTTTACTATTTAGAGATCATAATGTCAGATGAATTATATTAGTTGTGTATGTTTTAATTAGGAATCTTTTTCTATAAAAGGTTTTAGGTCTAAAACTAGAATAAATAAGGATGTCTAATTTATTTTGATATTGAGTTTCAGACTATTATTCAGATTTTATAAAACACTACAAAGTTTTCTCTACATTTCTCTACAACTTAGGTTTATAACCTTAGGGCTTATCAGATTTTATAAAATACTATAAAGTTTTCTCTACATTTCTCTACAACTTAGGTTTATAACCTTAAGGCTTAAGAACTCTAGCTTGTATCCACGTTATACGCCGTGTCAATTGGTATTAGAGCAGTTGGTCTGTTTGATAGACAAAGACAATAGCAACCCATTCTGCGATGCAGGAGTGGAGGTCATCTGAGGGCTCAAAAGGCAGCGCAAGGAACCAATCGCAGAAACTAGATTGTTTTGAGCAAACAACGGTGGCAATATTGACTAATTTGGAACATATCATTCGAATGATGGGAGGCACAAATAGGGATCATGAAAAAGAAGAGGAATTTGCCTAGAGACTTACCTCAAGGCAGGCCAAACTCCGAACCTATTCCTGAACTTTATGAGATTTCATTCTATGATGGGAGATTTTCAAAAAAAAGATTTATTAACTGAGATAGAGTTGGAAGCTTACTTTTATTTCAACAAGGTTCCTTATCATCAAAAGATAAGACTTGTCGCACACAAACTTTCTTATGGTGGTTTGAATTTCTAGACTTTAAAACTCATATTGGTATGCTTTTAATCCCATCTTGACAAGATTTGAGACGATCATTAATTTTGGAATTTATATAGGATGATTATGAAGAGATTTTATATAGAATAGATAAGCAATTCGATTGTTATTATTTGTCTTTTATTCAATCTTCTAAAATAGCAAGGAAGGAAATTAGGGAGGAGATGTCATCTTCAAAGTAGACAGTTTCAACATCACAACAGAGACAACAACATTGCTACAAATACTACTCTACTTGTTGATGTTTCATCTACTAATGGTGAAGAATAAATCTAGAAAGCTCATAAATTAGTATCTTGTAGTGATTCTGGAGATCTTGCAAACAAGGAAATGGAGGATATGATAATTTCTGACAATTCTTCTAAAGATATTATGAAAGATTATCTTGAAGTTTTTTTTTATACAAAGGTTGAAGTATTAGAGGTCATTGATGATGATGAACTCAAGGTTGAAGTAAAAGAATGTGGAAATGAACTACAAGCGCACTCCATAGGAACATAAAGTATTTACATTAAATATGGATTTTTCTTTAGCATACACACATCATAAATTAAATTTTGGAGTTCACAAGTCAAAGACATGCTACTTCATGAACGTGTTGGCTACATTGCTATATTCGAAGTATTTGTTTATTTGAAGTGGAAGAGTTCAATTCTTGACAAATCACTCGAGGGCAAGTTTTTTGGAAGTAGAGGGGACTGACGTAGAGAAATTTCTTCATTATTCTTGGCATAATAATGTTCATTGCATTGTCATTAATGGTTAAGATTCTTAGGTTTTGAAAAGTTTAAGAGTCCATGGTAAATCAAGCATGATTTTTAATCTGACTATTGAATCGAGCTGAAATTTTAACAGAAGATTCTGAAAGCCCTGTTTCCTATTAAATTAAAATTTCATGATCGGAGATCGAAAAGACCTTCAAATAATGCTTAGAAGTTACTACGAGGGAATGTCTTTATTTACCTTTTTGTATTTTGATTCTTTTTCCTATTTAAATTAGGAATTTTAGTTTAATTATTATTTTACTATTTAGAAATCCCAATGCCAAATGGATTATATTAGTTAGGTAAGTTTTAATTAGAAATCTTTTCCTGTAAAGGATTTTAGGTCTATAACTAGAATAAATAAGGATGTCTAGTTAATTTTGAGATTGAGATTTAGATTATTATTCGGATTTTATAAATTACCAGAGTTTTCTCTAAATTTCTCTACAACTTAGGTTTGTAACCTTAGGGCATGAGAACCTTAGCTTGTATTCACGCTACATGTCACATCAATTTAAATGAAGATTGTACACAAGTTGGGATTCAGTTTGTAGTTTCACATTCAAACCGTTGTAAACACATAAAGTATCATCCTATGATATGTAATTACATGTATGTATGTAGACATGACCATTATATTGATGGTTGGCATGCCTAGCAGTGCTCTCCAAAAGAAGAGGGGCAAGGTCTTGGGTTCAAAACCTACCTCCATGCCATCTACAAAGTATAGACAATGTTTGATTTTTTTTTTTCTTGTGCCGAGTCGAAGGTCAAAAGCATGATTGCCATCACCACCCCTACCCCCACTCCAATCTATATTGTAAAAGCATGATTTTAGAATCATAATTTTAGAATAATATTAGACAATGCTCATACACAAAAAGGAGAGACAAACAAGCATATCCTCCATGCAAATAATATTAGAATCATAATTTTTGCATTGAATGACAAATTCCTGTACGAGCATGACTTGCTTCTACAAGATAAGGAATGAAGTTTCTATTGCTCTAGAATTTCACATCCTCTACCGCAAGTAATAAAGCATCATGACACTTGTTTTTGCACAGTTACACCCATAATACAATAACAATTTCTTCGGTGATTTTGTGTGTTTCTATACAAGTAATATGTGGAAACAAAGTACCTTACTTTTGTCAGATTTTGCAAGAATCTAAATCTGGAACAAGACAAGACCCCTTCCAGATCAAGCAATGAAGCACCCATTGCTCAATCTTACAATTGTACCACCAGTAGACCAATATTAACTATGAAATACAGTTAGTGGACATCAAATATAGGAGATCATACTTAATTCATACAGACATCATCATAAGAAGAAGAAAGTAAGAAATAGAGATCCAACTGACCTGGGGAATAAGACTCTTAAGGTTTCTTTCCCAAATTTCTTTTCCTTGTGATGTCCACGCAGCAACATTTCCATGTACATCAGTGGTCACTAGTTCAATTTTCCCATCATCATTGATATCAGCTGCAACTACAGCACCTTGAATTTCAGCCATTTCAAGAGGGAATTTTTCCCTAATATTTCCTGAATAAAAGACGAACTTTAGATTCTAACTTCATTTGGAGAATTGGAACACCACACTTGATAAGCCAGTTAAAATGGAAGAAAATACTCTCAGATTTCTGCATAAACATTATTTTGTTTGCAAGGCATGAAGCTCAAAAGTAAATACATCAGATTTTGATTTAAAAATTGTAAGGCATGAAACTCAAAAGTAAAAACATCAGAAATTCCCTTTTCATGTCATTCTAAAAATATATCAGGTAAAATTTAATAATTCTCTAGATACTGCACAGATTAATAGTTGGATTGCATGCATTTAAATTGAAAAGCAAAGAGTGTTGATATAAGACAGATTTTTCTTGTTCATCTTTCAAACCACTTTGAATTCCCTCAGAGAACTCTAAAACAGGAAAGTAATAATAAATTGATCCATGTAGTGACAAGTAAAAGAATGTATCAGTTGAACAACCACATTCCAACTCAGCAACCAGAAAAAAAGTGAAAACGATCATAAAATGCCTATGAAGCTAAGAGAGTTTCACAATCTATTCCAGAGTAAATAGGCATGATACGAGAGTTTGGATGCCAATTCCTATGTTGCATTTAGAACAGGAAAATATCACATGAAAATTTGTACTCAAGTGATTTTGTATGAAGAATAACATAGCTGATAAAGCTGGAAGATAAAAATAAAAAATCAATAAAAGCTCATTTAGTAGAAGATAGGATGACATGATACAAAGAGGAAATGGTAAAGAAAATGAAGGACACAAACTCGAGTTTACCGTGATGATCCAGGACATAGAACAAGCCAAATGAAGTCCCAACAAGAATGTCCAAATTCCCATCACCATCCAAATCAACCACTGAAGGTGAAGAGTATATATACGCACGGAAGTTTGCAGTATTTGTACTTAAATCTAGTTCTCGAGTCCACTTAACTAGCTTTGTATCAAGGTTGAATACAACAATAGAACTGGCAACATATTTCCCAACATCTATATCACCGAGTTCTTTCAAATGCTCTGGATTGTCATAATACCTGTCAATCAAATAAAACCATTCGCATGAACTTCATTAACTGAAAATCAACATTACTTCATTGACTGAGAGCGATAGGCTGGTCATTGTTCCAATATTCAATTAGGTTGCTAAAGTTCATTTTAAAAACCAGTGCACGATTAATATCTGATTTTCACTATATAAGAATATGGAAAATATACAGTGGTGACACCATAAAGAGAACTCACTCGTTATCAAAGAAATATGAAACTGCAACAATCATTTCAGCTACTCCATCATTATCAATGTCAGCTATCACCTGGTGAAAACAAGAGAGAGAAAAATGTCATCTGATTGCTATAACAACATCTTACTTGCATCTGTGAACAAAATTCATCTATTGCAATGCATTACTGCTATTAGGTTTTAGACTCACAGGTGTGCACAAGATATGTGAGTCAATATTCACATAATCCTCCAATTTCTCATGTTGCCCTTCTGTCCATTCTTCATCTCCCCACATGGATTCGTCTACGTAATCATTGTAGTCATAACTGTACTCATCGGTTAATTCATCACTATCACGGAATAACTCGAAAGATGAATCAGCATCTGCTTCTAACCCTTCATCATTTTCAACAGTTGCTGCATGAACATTTTCATGGTCATTCTCTTTAGATTCTGAGCCACCTTCATGTGAACCCTTTGAATTGTCATCTTCGAGAAGCCTTCTCCCAGTGTTTGTTCTATTTTCTGCATTATTGGTTCCCTTATCTACCGTATTGGTTCCATTATGTGCATTACTGGTTCCACTCTCAGCTTTATCGGTTCCATTTGACCTGGCACCTAGAGAAGAGTTATCCACATGCAAGGGCAGTTTGATAATTGGTTCCGTTTGATTCTCGTTCATTTTCTTTTCAGTCTCACTGGATGCATTTGCTGGATGACTATTCTCTGTTGATGTAGAAATCGAAGAGTCCGTTTCAGGTGTATTTTGATGTGCACTTCCAGTTGTGTCTGCAAATTAAAAACAGTCAACATTTACCAAACAAAGTCAGTTTCTCGAAGTTTCTTGGATTTTTTCCATCATATAATGCCAGATCAGGCTCAAAGTATACCTGGACAGGGTTCAGGTTATTATATAGATGTTAGAATTTCCTTGAAAAAGAAAAATTGATATTCTGCTTGCACTCCTGAACCAAGCTCAAATAAAAATCAATACAAGAAATGGCAGCACAATATGCATCCAGGCCTAAATGTGTATAAGGAGCCAATTGAAGCTTGGAACACTGTTGAAGACATTGGAGATTATCACCCATATTCTGCTGCTTTCTAGTTCCTCCTATGCTTAGATTACTACTGAATTGAACGATGTGATTATGTTTTTTCTTTGCCTTCCAAATTAATAAGAACATAATTGGTACAATTATGATTTCAGCATCTTCAGTACTGTCATCCTTAAGGGGGGCCTGTTTGTCAACTTGGAATAAAGACTAGCAATGAGAATAGATAGGAAAGTTCATTCATTCACATCTCTGGAGGTAGGTACACAATAGTAAAATGGGCATGCGAAGTAGAGAAGAAATGAAAGGACATTCTTCCATATTTTATAACCACTGACAGGATCCAGGTTTTAAAACCAAGGCCAATAACACATCCGCACCACTACACTCGTAACATCCACTCCCACCACCCCTACCCCACCCCAACCCAAAAGGTCAATACCCCTATTCCCTAAGGCTGTCATTACCATCATACAGTCAAATTTATTATTGATGTCATGTAGCTCTAATCTCCTTCCTAGTTCTTCACACCATGCATGTTAACGCCACTCATTTGCATTCAGATTCCCTATCCATCATTCTAGGTTACCAAATGTGCCTGTAGACAAATGGAATGTAATGTCTTAGTTCTAATTAATCATGAAGTGTGATTCTACGCTGTCTCATTTCTTTAGGTACATTTCAAGATTCCGTGGGGTTTTTAGCCATGCAATGGGGAGCAGCCCTTCCCACATCCATAAACCCTCACACTCCCCGCTTAAAAGATTTGAACTCAGGACCTCCAAGTTCAAATTCCAAGCTCAAACCATTGGCATCCCTTATGGACTCTGTGCCATATATATAAACATAAAGGAAGATCAAACCAGCTGAGCAAAGCTTCAAAAGATAAAGAAAACAGGGACCGCAGGCAGCTTACTCAGATGACCAGTAAAAGATTGACGCTAAAGCAAATAAAATAAGCAGCACCAGAGGTACAAACTGTTATGAATCCAACATTTAACTTACGAGACTCGGATTTCTTCTCAGAAGCCTCCAAGACAAGTTGGTCATCGTGAACATCTGGATGAGAACGATCCACAGGATCCAGATCCAGACCCACATACCAATTCTTTTTAACTCTCCTACGAGGTACTTCCAGTTTATCAGTCATCATGTATCCTGACACCCTAGAATGGAAAACATAAATGACAAGTGAGCTCGAGCACACCAAAACAAAATATCCCAAGCCATTAACATAGCATTAGTACAAACATGCCTGAAAAAGAGAACTTCTCCATTGTAGGTAGCCAAAGCAATCTCCCTCACACCATCCTTGTCAATATCATACAAGAGAGGACTTGCGTGCACTGTTGACTGGTGAAATGCAGGCCAACCTGATGAAAACGTTGCAGTTTAACTCCTATTCATAGCATCAAAGTGATCCAATCCAAGATAAACGAAACTTTACCTGCCATTTTGTCTCCATCGGAACCTTCTAGAACTTCAAGATAGTGAACAAAAGAAGGAACCACTATATCAAGTTTTCCATCACTAAAAACAAATGCATACAAATTAACATTAAAATCCAAATAATAATTTAAAAGATAAAGTAAATAAATAAATAAAATGATGGGAGTTGTTTTTATCACCTATTGATATCGGCGATCAACGGAGTAGCGTAAACGCTAGAGCTCACTTCAGTTTGCCACCTCAGCTCTAAATTTCTAGGGCACTGCGTATTCAACAAAGCATCCTCATCTCTAAACACACAGGAATTCAAATTAACCAAAATTATATGTATATCTGTCTATCATCAGTTTAGCAGAACTCATTAAAAAGAAAAGGATTGAAATGTGAACTCACAAGTGAGGGTAACCAAGGGCATCATCGGTAGCTTCTCGGTCTCGAAATTTACTCTTGTTGGATTCCTCTCCATGGATGGAAGAGGTGAATAATAAGAAGCAGACCAAGAGAACCCTAAGCGCTGAGGGTTCCATGTGATCGTGTTTTTGGTTTTTCAATGAATGTACGATTTCTGGATTTAACAGAATGCAGAAATGAGGAATATAAACCCTGCGCCTTGCCCTGGTTAGGGTTCCTTCTATGGGTGGGATCTAATGAGTTTTCAGGATGAAGAAGAGACGAGTAGATTTAAATGTTTATTTTCGAAATGCCCCTTTGGTTTTTTGTTGTGTTATTATTACTATTATTATTATTACTTTGCTATTATTACATGCAGGTAGTATTTAATTTAATAGGGTCAACTGATTTTTTATGCTCCCAGTCCCGGCTACGTTACAACAGTGTCGATGAGAGTATTTTATTTTTTGTTTTTTTAAAATAAAGGGCGGAGAGTTGTTCTCCACAGTCCACTCCGTAGCTCAAATCTAGTGAAAGGAGAAAAGCAACAATTAACCAAAAACAACTAGATGAGCATTTAACTGTTCAAAAACCACTGCACGCACTCCATTTTACTGTTAATTCACTATTATTTTTTTCACTTTCTTACATCTTGATCCCTGTAGTTTTGCACAGTTTATAATTCAATTACTGAACTTTATTTCTT
>Ga0307515_10020566_pt1 | contig 11763 bp, 1 predicted proteins | sample 17_EM_MG_FD_194513 | JGI IMG/M metagenome (GOLD analysis project Ga0307515, IMG submission 194513) | Populus trichocarpa ectomycorrhiza microbial communities from riparian zone in the Pacific Northwest, United States - 17_EM | ecosystem: Host-associated > Plants > Roots > Unclassified | place...
AAATACGTTTCCCTATTTATAATACTCTTAAAGTATTATAAGGTAATACTTAGATATAGATAGCTGAAATAATACAACCCTTTAATTAGCTAGGTTAAAGAAATACTAAAATTCCGTATAACCTACTACCGAAGTTATTATTTAAAATACTACTTGCCCTATAAATCTGCATATAACTATTCAAATTTAATATAATATAAATTACCCTTACTATAAACCCTAAACTAAAATAATAAAGTTATAACTGCTAATCGCGGTAAAGAATGCGAAGATAATATATTAAAACCCCTTAAAATTTATATAATATAAGCCGCACCCTTTTATTTATTAGTAAGAAAACGAGACCATAAGATCTTTACTATAATACTAGAAGATATTAAGAAGGCGTTAGAACTAAAGTAATATACTAACCCCCAACCTCTTATACCTAAAGAATATTATAATCTAATTAATACGTTTAAGAAATAATTCGCAGACTAACTACCCCCGCATTAAGATGAGCACGATTTTAAGATAAAACTTAAACCTAGTATAACGCCAAAGTTTGGCCCGTTATATGGTATATTATAAGAAGAGCTGCTAGTAATATAATAATACCTTAAAGAGCACCTAAAGAAAGGATTTATTCGCCCTAGTTAATTACTATTTGCCTTACCTATACTATTTATTAAAAAACCTAAAGGAGGCTTAAGGTTCTATATTAATTATTAAGCCCTAAATACGATTATAATTTAAAACCAATATCCGATTTCTCTACTTTAAGAAACGCTTAACTGCTTAGCGAAAGTATAATACTTTATAAAGCTTAACGTAGTCGCTGCCTTTAATTAAATCCATGTTTGTAAAGAAGATAAAAAGTATATAGCTTTCTATACATAATAGGGACTTTTTAAATACCTAGTAATGCCGTTTAGTATAAAGAACGGTTTTAGTACGTTTTAGTAATACGTTAATAATACGCTTCGCGAATTCCTTAATATATTTATTACCGCGTATATTAATAATATTTTAATTTATTCGTCTTTGCTTTCTAAGTATTAGAAGCACATCCAAATGGTTTTTAAACGCCTATAAGACGCGGGCTTATAATGCAATATTAAGAAATACAAGTTTTATGCGTCTAAAGTTACGTATTTAGGCCTAATTATATCCCGCGACGGAATTAAAATAGACCCTAAGAAAATTGCTGTAATTGTAAACTAGAAAAGCCCTAGTAGTATATAAGATATCTAAGGATTTCTAAGATTTGCAAATTTCTACCGTTAATTTATTAATTACTTCTTAAAAATCGTTTAGCTATTAGTAAACTTAATAAAAAAGAACATAAGATTTAAATGGACTACTAAATGTAAATAAGCTTTTAACAACCTAAAATATTATTTTATAACTGCTTTAATTCTTACCTACTTTAATCTAGACCTTAAATATATCGTTAAAATAAACTCGTCTAATTATATACTAGGAGGAGTGTTATCGCAATATAATAAAAACGGCGAGCTGCGCCTAGTAGCCTTTCTCTTTTAGAAACTTACCCTTGCTAAATTAAACTATAAGATATATAATAAGGAACTACTTATAATTGTTAAATACTTTAAATAATAGCGTCTAGAACTTAAAGAATTGTTGTTCCTAATACGCGTATTAACGGACTATAAAAACCTATAGTACTTTATAACTATAAAGCAATTAATATAGCGCTAAATTCGTTAGGCCGAATACCTCTTATAATTTAACTTTAAGATTATATACCGACCTAGCAAACTTAATTAAAAGCCTAACTTATTAATATAATAATTATAGGACCTACCTATAAACGCTTTAGACGAACGGATTACGAATTAATTACGGATTTTATTACCCCCTAAATGTTTTAAAAAGCTACGTCCTATATTCCTAAATACGGAACTTAATAAAAATAAAGTAGAAGTTAATAAATGGGAAATAGAAATTAATAAGCTAATAGAATACAAATATAAGAACGACGTATAGATAATAGATATAATAAAAGTAATTTAAATAGGAAAACAATAGTATAAGGATATTATACTCGCTAAATACGAAATTTAAAATAATCGATTATACTATTAATAAAAGATAGTAGTTCCGAATTCCGAACCTTTACAATTTAAGATACTTAATTTTATACACGACTCCCCTATAGTAGGGCATCCTAGCTATACGAAGACCTATAAGATTATTTAACAAGTATACTACTGGCCTATAATGCACGACTACGTACAAAAATACGTTTAATTATACAGGATGTGCGTACGCGGAAAGACCTCTTATATAAAGAAGCAAGGAGTACTTTAACTGCTACTAATTCCAATGTAAAGATGGCGCGATATCTTAATTAACTTTATAGTTAACTTGCCTAGTAGTAATAGGTTTATAAATATTATAGTAGTTATTAACCGCCTTATAAAAATGTGATATATAATTCCTATAGACTTAATTAATGTAATATTAGTAGCCAAATGTTTTATTAAGCACGTCTTTAAGCTACACAGACTTCCTAATTTAATAATATCCGACCGTGGAAGCTAGTTCGTTTTAGACTTTTGGCAAGCCCTATATAAACAATTAAGTATTTAAACCTAACTCTTAACTACATTTTATCCGGAGATAGATAGTTAAACTAAAATTGCGAACGCGATTATAGAATAATACCTATAAATATACTACTCCTACCTATAAGACAACTAGGAAAAATAGCTGCCTTTAGCTAAGTTTACTGCAAATAATACAATAAACGTATTAATAGGCGTAACGCCGTTCTATATAACCTACGGATAAGACCCTTAACTTAGATTTAAACTACGACCTAAAATTAATATAATATAACCCACGATTAAACGGATCTAGTTAATTAACGCGTATAACTTCGCTAATTAAATAAAGCAGTTAATAGAACTATTACGAAGTAAATTAATATACGCTTAAACGGTATAGGAATGGCATATAAACAAAGGACGAGCTCCCGTATGGGACTTTAAGGAAGGTAATATAGCTTACCTAAATATACGAAATATACAGACTTAACGGCCCTTAAAGAAACTTAATTAGAAGTTTACGGGCCTATACTAAATTAAGAAGAAACTAAGCCTATACGCCTATAAGCTTAAACTGCTAACTAAGATAAAAATACACCTAATATTTTACGTAAGCCTATTATAACCTTTAAAAGATAATCCTATAACTTATAAAGTACCACTATTATTTCCTATAATTGTTAATAACGGTAACGGTTCTTACTTTATTAACTTAATTAATAATATGCAATAGAAACCACAATCTAAATAATTTAAACTTCTTATTAAGTAGAAAGGATACGAAACACGAACCTAGGAAACCTATAACTAGATTAAGGCTAACGCGCCTACCTTAGTAAAAGAATTTTATAAAGACTATCCTTCGCGGCCTACTCTGGCTAAATAGACATAATATAAAGGTAAACAATTACTACCTAATATAAAGACACGAAACATAATAGCAGGAAGCTCAAATTTAAAAAGAACTTAAAATGTACTATAATATTTATAACACGGTCACGTAACACATAAGATGTTAAGGAACTTTGACCACCGGTTAAAGTTATTTAATTAGTCAGATTTGCCTTACTAAGAACGCCATACGACGCAAAAAAAATATATATATAACACGCAATAAAATTATAAAATTTTAACTAAATTAAATTATTTTAAACCTTTGGCCAAAGGGGGGGTACTATAAGGGGACTAGCCCAGTTATAGTAGGAATGTCTCGGTGAAACACTCAATAGATAAATTCTAACGCCTTAACTAAATTCTGCTAAATTCTGCTAGCTTAATTAACTTCTGCCAAGTTCTGCTAGATTAATTAAATTCTACTAAAGTCTGTTAAAGACCGCGTGCATATATACGCACGCATTGACTACCAAGCCCCTAACTATTTAATTATATAATTCTCTTCTTTACGCAACGTCTTGTTCTTAGCGAGAGCTATATACCCTTAGATTTAGATAGAATTTATATCGTTCCTTTAAATCTTCCCCAAAGTCTCTTCGCGCCCTTATAGTAGTAAGCAACGTAATTAATATAGGAGATATTAAGATTAAAATCTAATTTATAGGCTTAATGGGTAAGTTAATAGCTAGGGTAGTCTAAGTCTTATATCTAATAAGCGGAAACCTATATATAGCTCTAGGTAAGCTATAGGAGGAACTATAAGCCTATATAGAGCTTAATATTAATAGTCCGCCTAAAAAAACATCTATATATTGCCGTGGAGATATAAAAACCTTATAATATAGTTAGAGGGTATACTTATTGTAGCTCTTAGTAAAATAGCGAAAAATGGCATAAAGGAGGCCGTACTTATAGTATTATTCTTACCTCCTAGCTTAAACTCCTAAGTCGCTGCCACTAATAATATACCGCTAGCTATTAAATCTAAGGCGCCTAGACGTAATAAATGTAGTGTAAAAGATAGCTAGTAAGTCCTAATATTGCGTAAGGCTAGCGGTAAGAGTAAATTAGGAGAAAGTAAGAAGTAAAATTATTTAGGATTAGCAGTATATAGCTTTAAGGAAAATAGTAAGAGTAAGCCTATTAGATATAAGAAATTAAATAATAGTAAAACTAAATTAGGTAGATATAATAAGTGGCCTTAACTAAGATTAGTAATAAGTGCCCTAGTAAAGAATAATAAAAGCGAGCCGGCCGCGCCTAGGAAGTTAAATAGTTATAAGGCTAACCTAAATAGATATAAAAAGCGCCTTTAACTAAAATTAGTAGTAGGTACTTTTATAAAAAGTAATAATAATAAGCTAGTTATGCGCAGAAGGTAATTAATAAAGGGAAGACGTAACCTATTTACCTATAAGCCTATATTAACGAGTAATAGCGGTACTAAAGAAATCGCTATAAATAACGGTAAATCGCCGCAACCTATTACTAAACCTATAGGTATATACTAGCCTAATAATATAATAAATAACCCTACTACCATATTACTAACTATTAATACCCCTTAAGATGTTACTGCAGAAGATAGTAAATTACCGTAATATTATGGGACCGGGGTAATAGCTATAAAGCGTATGTATTTGGGGAGTCTATAAAACGTTACGCGATCGATTATAAGGGTTAAGGGCGTAAGGAGGTGATATACCCTCGCGTAGCTAATATAAGCTATACGCGAGGTATACGCGAGAGCGCGGGGTTCTCCTATAGAGGCCCCTATGGTCGGGTTCTGTAATACTATCCCCCCTCCTATTAAGGCGGAGCTCCGGCGACGCTGTAGTTACTATATATATATAGGGGGAAATGCTTAGGGTATCTAAAAGAAGAAATATCGTTATAGGTATAATAGGCTCGTATAGGTGCTTCTGACTTAAAGCTTGTAGGTTGCTACTATGCGAAGGTACTAGGCTATAAAGGGGAAGGAGGCTGTTGGGGACTTAGTAAGGTGTAAGGGTGTTGCTAAGGCGCTAATAGCAAGCGAGCTAATAGCGATTTTCTATCCTAGGGATGAAAAATCCTAATTAGCTGGCTTGTCCTTAGCGTCTAAAATCTAACTAATTAAATAACTTTAACTAGCGGTTAAAGTTCCTTAATATCTTATTAAAGTAGTTACGTAACGGTAATGTATAATAATTTAGCTGTGATGGCTCCTATAGGGGATTAGGTACGAAATCTCTGCTTAAGCCTAGTTTCTATAGGTTTGCGTAGTGGAAATCGCTAATTAGATTTTTTGCGTTTTTAAAATCTTCCTATAGTTGCTATTCTGGCTAATCTATATCAAATCCTATATAGGTAGCTTTATAGTAAAGCCGCCGTCCTTTACCTTTACTAAAGTATTTAAAGTTAATAATTTATTTAATGGTCCACTTCTTATAGTTCTTATCTTTGTTCTTATCTTAGATTAGTACCGGTAGGGGTTTAGGCTATATTTGTCTTAGTAGAGGGTTAGGCTAGTAAAGGTGTAATAGCTATAGGTAAAATATAGGCTATATTCTATGGGTAGCTAAGGTAGGCGGGAGCTCTAGTTCGTATATAGCTCCTCTATTAATAACTTGTTTAATCTAGTAGGGGTTAAGGTTTTTATAATTAAGTGACTTTATAGGTCTCTATATAGAGATATTATATATATCTAACTATACCTAGTCGCCAACATATATCTTAGGTGGTAGTGTTCTGTAATAGTTAGCGAAGTAAGCTTATTTTGCTTAGGCCTAGGCTATCTCTCCTTTGTAATAGTTAAGTAGGTCTTTTATACAGTTTATATATTAATTAGTAAGTAGCATCTTAAGGCGTTTTTTATATAGCAGTTTCTTATTAATAGGCTCTAGTGGCTCTATACTGGATTATAGGTAATATCCTTTATTCGCGAAAAATAGGGTAAGTCCTATAATAGCTAAGATGTAGTTATTTACTATAAATTTACTTAGCGGAAGGTAGTTTACCTAGTTGTCCTAACTATAGGCGACTACCTATCGTAAGTACGCCTTTATACTAGCGTTAGCGTTTTCTGATTATCCCGCAGTTTTATAGTAAAAGGATATATATATCTTAACGGAGATACTAAGGCGTTGGCAGATCCGCCTCTATATATTAGAGTTAAATTATGTACCTTAGTTAAACGTAATAAAGTTAGGTAACCTATATAGTTAGTAAACTTTATAAAGGAAGGTATTAGCAACGTCGCTTATAGCTACGCCTTTAATTAGGACGTAGTAGCGTTCTTTTATAAGTTGGTATATTATTATAAGGATGTTCTTATAGGTTTAGCTATATCGTTTATAAAGCGGTAGGTTGATAATGAAATCTATAGTAATATCTGCCTATTGGCGTATAGGTACTAGTAAAGGGTATAGTAGTCCTTAGTGCTTTATGTAAAATGCTTTAGTATGTTTATAGCCGTAGTAGGCGCTTATAAAGCGTTTAACTAAGTTTATTATTTTAGGCTAGAAGTAGTATCGGCTAAGGAGCTTATAGGTTCCTTTTTTACCTAGGTGGCCGCTTAATTAGAGGTTGTAGGCTATTTAGATTAGTTGCCGTTATAGGTCTTCTAAGTTAGGGATAAATAGATGGCCTCTATAATAGAGCCTATTCTCTTTTACTTTTAAGGCTGCTATATTAATCTAGCCTAAGCTTTAGAGGTTAGTAGGCAGCGTATAGGTGCTAGCAATCTTTACGGTAATTAGTTAATATAGTAATAGGTTAATAAAGGTATTATATACTGCGGTAATAAGTTTATTAATTTTAGGGGGTAACTTTAGTTCTATAGTATAAAGCTAAGGGGCGGTTAGTTTTATTTTAGGTAGTATGCCTAGGGCTAAGTTTTATACTTTTAGGATTGTTTATCGTTAGAATTAATTATAAGGGTTATTTTTTAACTAAGGAAGGTCTTATAAATGGCGTATTAGGCTATTAGGCTTAGTACCTTATACTCCTAGCCTATATATAATTTTAAAGTTAAAACCAGAGAGGAATTCGTTCTAGCGTGCTTAGCGTTAATTTAATTATTTCGTAGTTATAAAGTACTTAAGGTTGCGATAATCCGTAAGGACCTTAGTTGGCTAGTTAGGTTCTACTAAGAAAAGTTCTAGTTAGAATTCCTTAAACGCTTATATAATTATAAGGAGTTCCTTATTATAGATCTTGTAGTTATATTCTTATAGTATAAGCTTAAATAAGTAGAATGCGACTAGGTAGAGGAAACCGTTATTACCTATTTAGGAAAAAACGCCCGCGTTAACGTGGTCTAAGGAGTTAGTCTTAAGATAGAGTTATTATCCTAGTATAAAGTAAGCTAGGATAGGTGCTTTAGTAAACGCATCTTTTAGGTCTTAGAACGCCTTTTTATATTTAGGCGTCTAGATAAAATATAGATTTTTTTTTTTCCTTTTATAGAAAGGCCCTTTATTTATATTATTGCTATAAGTAGTACTATAATACCTAAGAAGTTGTATATAAATTTCTAATAGAAGTTGGCGAAACTAAAAAAGGCTTATATATCCTTAATATAGGTAGGGGTTTACTATTTAGTAATTATATATACTTTTTTGGGGTCTATATAGACACCCTTAGTAGTAACAATTAGTTTAAGGTATTTTACTTCTATAACTAAGAATTCGCACTTTTTTAAATTAATATAAAGTCCTACGTCTTTAAGGCGCTATAGGACCTTTTAAACATGCTTAGTATACTTAGAAGGGTTGTTACTATAAATAAGTATATCGTTTAGGTACGCGGAGTAGGAGTCGTTAAGGTAGTCCCGTAAGGCGTTATTAATATAGCTTTAGAAGCTACCTAGGCCGTTATATACGCCGAAAGGCATAACGGTATATTTAAATTAGCTAAAGCGCGATACGAATGCGGTTTTTTATTTATTACCTTCCCGTATTTAGAGGCGGTTAAAGGCGGCAATAATATTAAGCTTAGTATAGATTTTAGCTTAGCTAAGCTATTTAAGGGTCTCGCGTATAAGCGGTATAGGGTATTAGTTCTTAATTGTAATAGCGTTAAGTCCTTTATAGTTAACGTAAAATTAAATACCTTTTTTTAGCTTTTTAGCAAGGAGGATAGGGGCGGCTATTAGGGATATACTAGGACGAATAAACCCTTTATTAAGGTGCTTATTAATATACTTTTTAATAACTAGAAGTTTATCTTTTAATATTAAGTAGGGTCTCTTATAGGGTAGCATTTTTCCTTATTTAATATTAATAGTATAGTCGTTAGGTTAATATAGGGGGAGTATATTTACGCTCTTTTATAAGTATACGTTAATAAAGTTATAGTATTTCTTAGGGAGGAGCTTGCGGAGTTCCTTATTAGTAAGTCCTTTTTTAAGCTTTATAAACTTCTTAAAGTCTAAGGGTAAAAGTCCGTAGAGTTCTACAGGGGCATTATTTTCTAAGAGGTTAGCTATATTTATTCTATTACTATAGAGAACGTAGTCCTAATCTTTATTAAGCTTATATAGTTATAATTAGGAGGCTGCGGCAACAGTTTAGCCTTTCCTATATACTATACGGTAGAAGGCCGCGGCACTTATATAGTAGTAGTTAGTTATAAGTAGGGTAATAAGGGTTTTCTTAGGTTAATATCCTAGGGAGTAGATAGAGGTAGCTAGGCTATACCCTAGGCAAGTTTCTCTGTAGTATTTAGAGTTAAAGGTTACTTCTCTCTTTTACTAGTTAATGGTAGGGTTGTATTATTTAAGCTAGTTTATTCTAAGGATAATAGGGTAGTTTATAAGTAGTATAATAGAGGCCTAGAGCTCCTCCTAGTGTCCGTTTATATTTAGGTAGAGTTATACTATATAGGTAATCTTTTATATAGTATAACTACCGTTAGTAAGTTATAGGGCACGGGCTTTAGTAAGGGGTAAGGTAGGTAGGTTATAAGTGCGCATAAATTAGGTATTTATAAATTTATTAATAGCTCTATAGTTAATTATAGAACGGGTTTTATATTATTTTTTAGTAGTAATTCCCTTTATAGGTAAGACTATTTACTTTTATCCTTCTATTCTTACTAAGCTATCTATTAAGTAAGCCGATATATAGATCCCTCTATTATTAGAGTATCCTAACCTACGACTTAGGGCTAGAACTTTGCGTTTTCCGCTTCCGCGTTTAATTCTACTACTATTACTATATCTTTATCTTATACGGTAGTGGCGCGTAATAATATATTTAGTATTTAGGGTATAGGGTTAGGTATTTAACGGCAGCTACTAAATCTAGCTATTAGGTAGTTTAGGCTATAGCTATAATAGCCTTCTTAACGGCATTTATAGCAACGCCTTAGCTTCTAGAGTAGCTCGCGCTCTTTATTTAGTAGCTTCTTTAGGAAGGCTAGTATAAAGAGGTTAATATTAGGACTAGTGGTATTGCTTAGGGTAGTAGGCATTAGTAGTTTAGTAGGTCTGGAGGGCTTCTATAGAGAGGTCTTTAGGCGGGGGTTTGTAGTAGTAATCTAGTTTAGCCGTTATTTAATCTTCTATAGGGCTGCTACTATATTATAAACGTCGTTATAGTTGTGGCTAATGGCTGCGTAACTAAGGCGATAAGTAACTTTTTTAAGAAGATCTTTCTGGTCTTTAGTATTGTCTTAGGTAAAAACTCTAGTATATTTCTGGAATTTAACATAGAACTTATTAAATAATTTAGTAGGACTTATCTTTAGGGTATATAGTTTAGCTTAACTAGTGGCCACTAGGTTATAGTTAAGGTTATTAAGGACTTCCTAGTAAGACTACTACTTTTAGGGACTGCTAGTCTCCTATTAAGCGAAAAGCCTATTAAATAGGATACCCTTTATTCGTCTAATAATATAGCTAATCTTAGTATCTTCTATAGGGAAAAGGTAGGCGCTTTAGGTTAGTTTCTTACGGATTTATATCTTTTAGTAGCTGTATTCCTTGCGGTTACCCTTAAAGATTAGGGGATTAGGGTAGCGTATATTAAACCCTATAGTGGTAGTTTAGGTTTAATTATTATAGCTTTTATTATCGCCGCTGCTATAGTAGGGGTTCCTATTAGGTAGAGCTACTTAGCACTAACCTTCTGTTAAGCGTTAAGTAGGTAAGGTTGCTAGGGGCGTAAAAACTTAGGTAGCGTTATATGCAGTAAAGAGGTATCTAGTATTATTATAAATATGCTTATTAAGTTAAGATTATAGGTATTTAATTATACCCTCTCTTTTAATAACCGTAGCAATAAGTATAATCTCGGCTTTCTTTAATTATTAGACGTCGCGTTTAGACGCGCGGAGGTTATCTTTAATCTCTTAACGTGCGTTGTTAGCGAGCGCCTCACAAGCTTATAGGTCTTGGATAATATTATAATCTTAGGCAGTACGCATCTTAGCTTATATAAGCTTTAGATAGTAGTTCTATAGAAGGCGGTAATATTTATTAGGTTCTTATACTACTATTTTTATAAATATCTTAGCGTCTCGTATCTTAATCTTAATAGGTAGTAACTCTTTAGCTTATTTATCCGTGGTTATATAGTTAATAAAGAATAAGATATTATTAATGTCCCCCTTATAGTTATTATAGTCTTTTAAGCCACTAGGCTTTCTTTTAGGGGTTAAGGCTAGGGCTAATAAATTAAATCCTCCTAGGACTAATTGGTGTTGTAGTTTTAATATAGGTATTAGGTTATTCTTTAAGTTTAATATAGTGGCTAGTAAGGAATTTTATCTTACTATTATTAATTCTTTAGGAGTATGAAGTGAGGTAACTCGTAGACATGCTACTTTTAGCAGCGTCTATAATATCGTGGAGATATAGAATTGGTCGTAGGCTAAGCGTTAGTGAAGAAAAAGGTGTAACGTAATGTTACGGGACTAGGGCAATGGCTATAAAGCGTATATATTTGGGGAGTCTATAAGACGTTGCGCGATCAATTGTAAGGGTTAAGGGCGTAAGGAGGTGATATACCCTCGCGTAGCTGACATAAGCTGTACGCGAGAGCACGGGGTTCTCCTATGGAGGCCCCTGCGGTTGGGTTCCGTGATACGTAATATGCCGGTAAATATAATAATTAGTTTCTATATTATACTAACTTTAAAAACATAAAGAGTAGAGATAAAGATAAGGATTTAGTTAATAATAGCAACTAAAATAAGGATTTAGTTAATAATAATAATAATTTATTGCTTAACGTCCGATTCGGATCCCTATTGGGCCCACGCGGACTACTCCTTATATACATGTGGGGAGAAAACTCTATTTGAGAAAACCCCGTGATCCATCTCCCCGCCT
>Ga0307515_10020567_pt1 | contig 11763 bp, 14 predicted proteins | sample 17_EM_MG_FD_194513 | JGI IMG/M metagenome (GOLD analysis project Ga0307515, IMG submission 194513) | Populus trichocarpa ectomycorrhiza microbial communities from riparian zone in the Pacific Northwest, United States - 17_EM | ecosystem: Host-associated > Plants > Roots > Unclassified | place...
TCGGCCCGACGCGGTGGCGCCGCGCAATGCCCGGTGGAAGGCGTGCGAGTGCGCGTTGACGAGGCCGGGTATCACCAGGCCGGGCAGGCGGTAGGCGTGGCAGGGGTCGCCATCCGGTTCCACGGAGGCGATCCGGTCGCCGTCGCAGGTGATGAGGACGTTGTCGACGAACGTGCTTCCGCCGAGCCACGCCCGTTCGGCGAAGTACTTCATGCCGCGAGCTCGCGGAGGACCGTGGCGAGCGCTTCGGCGCCGACGAGGCAGTCGGCCATCTCGGCGAATTCGCCCGGGGCGTGGGAGACGCCGGTGGGGTTGCGCACGAAGAGCATGGCGGTGGGCAGGCTTGAGGCGAGGACTCCGGCGTCGTGGCCCGCCCCGGTCGCCAGGATCGGTGCGCCGCCGAGACCCTGTTCCCTCAAGAGCATGCCGAGGTTGTCGCGGAGGGCCGCGTCGAAGGCGACTTCGGCGCTGTAGGACTCGCGGGTGACCGTCACCTTCGTGCCGTCGCGGCCGGCGCGTTCGCGGGTGGCGTGTTCGAGGTCGGCGAGCACGGAGGTGAGAGTGTCCTCAGTGGACGCTCGCGCGTCGATCCAGGCGCGGACCCGCGACGGGATCGCGTTGGTGCCGTTGGGTTCGCAGTGCACCTTCCCGACGGTGGCCAGGGCTCCGGCGACGCGGGCCTTCTTGCGGGCGGCCAGCACGGTGTTGGCGTAGGTGAGCATCGGGTCGACGCGGTCTTCGATGCGGGTGGTGCCGGCGTGGTTGGCCTCGCCCTCGAAGTCGAAGCGCCAGCGGCCGTGGGGCCAGATCGCCGAGCCGACGGCGACGGGGGCGTCCATGTCGATCTGGGCGCGTCCCTGCTCGATGTGCAGTTCGACGTAGACGCCGACGCGGTCGAGGATCCTCTGGTCGCGGCCGATCGCGTTCGGGTCGAGGCCGGCGGCGGTCATGGCCTCGGCGAGGCTGATCCCGTTCTCGTCGGTCAGGGCGCGGGCCTTGGCCGGGTCGATCGCTCCGGTCAGCAGGCGAGAACCCAGGCAGGCGATGCCGAAGCGGGCGCCCTCCTCTTCGACGAAGGCGGCGACGCCGATCGGTTTGGAGGGGCTGAAACCGTTGGCGCGCAACAGGTCCACGGCGGCGAAGGCGCTGACGACGCCGAGCGGGCCGTCGAAGGCGCCGCCGTCGGGGACGGAGTCGAGGTGGGAGCCGGTGACGACGGCGTCTCCCGCGGCCGGGTCGCCCCACCAGGCCCACAGGTTGCCGTTGGCGTCGGCCTCGACGGCCAGCCCGCGCGCCTCGGCCTGCGCGGTGAACCAGGCGCGGCACTCAAGCTCGGCGGGCGTGTAGCTGTACCGGCGGTAGCCCCCGGTGGCGTCGAAACGGCCTACGGGGGCGAGTTCACGCCACATTTCCTCGAAGAGCATGGGTCGAGGTTAGGCGACGCACCGCCCCCGGCCGGTCTCACACCGTCGCGAAGCCGATCGCGGTGCTGAAGCGTCCGTCGATCTGCTCCTGGGCCTTCATGTGCAGCAGCTGGAAGCCCTCCAGCTCGCGCGCGTGCTTGAGCCCGCCGACCGAGACGGGGCGCAGCCCGCTGTCGGAGGCGATCTCGGCGATCTCGTCGCGCGCGGACTCGTCGTCGCCGGCGATGAACACGTCCATCGGGGCGCCGCCGGCGAGGTTGCCCGCGAAGGTCGTGTTGAAGGCCTTGACGACGCGGGCCTCGGGTGCGGCCGCCGCGACCTCCTCGGCCGCCGACATGCCGACGGGCGTGGCGAGGTCGTCGAAGGTCGCGAAGTCGACCGGGTTGGAGATGTCGACGACGAGCTTGCCGCGCAGGCTCTCGCGCCAGGCCGCGGCGATCTCCTTGTTGGCGGGATAGGGGACGGCGAGGATGACGACGCGGGCGTCGCCCGGCCCGTCGTCGAGGGACTCGCCGGTGGCGTCGGCGTTGAGGTCGGCGGCGAGTCTGCGGGCCTTCTGCGGGTCGCGGTCGGCGATGTGCACGGGATGGCCCCCGGCGAGGAAGCGCGTGGCGAGGCCGCGGGCCATGTTGCCGGCCCCGACGATGAGGATGTCCATGATCGGAAATCTAGGTGGATACCAGCGGGTAACTACGGGATTCGGGACAGTTCGAAGCCGAAGATGTCGCGGTAGGCGGCGCGGGCCTCGCCTTCGGTGAGCTCCCGCTCGGTGCGCTCGCCGCCGGTCGTGCGGATGAGCGTGCGGCCCTTGAGGGTGACGCGGCCGTCGTCGACGGGCATCGAGCAGACGGGGCTCTTCGTGAAGTGCGACTTCGGCGACGTGGTGTGCCACCAGCACGTCGGCGCGAACTCGGCGATGTCGCGCGGCCGCCGATCGATGATGAACTCCGGTTCATCTTCGCGTCGGACGAAGAGGTCGCCGTACTCGACGTCGGCGATCGTGTAGACCCCGTCGGGGTCCTGCTGGGGGCCGCGCTCGTCGAGGCGCAGGGGGTGCTGCGCGAACTTGCCGAAGCCGACGTCCACGAGCCACGGCTCGTCCAGGTCGACGCGAAGCGTCAGGTGGTCGAAGGGGATGGCCGGGCCCTGGTTGGACGGGACGCGCGCCTGAAGAAGGGTCACGCGGTAGCCGAGGGCGCGCAGGAGGGCGGCGAACAGGCCGTTGAGTTCGTAGCAGAAGCCACCGCGGCGGCGGCCGACGATCTTCTCGACGAGCTCGGGCTGCGTGAGGACCACGGGCTCGGGCAGGTGGATGGAGAGGTTCTCGAAGGGCACGGTGCGCAGGTGGGCGGCCTGGAGGGCACGCAGCGCCTCGGGGCTGGCGGGCGCGCGCGTGGCGCCGATACGGGCGAGGTAGCGGTCGGCGGTGGAGGCGTCCATGGAGGAAGGGTAGATCGACTCACGGCGCGGACACCCCCCGCCGACCCGGCGAGACGCCTCCGCGACGTCAAGATCGGTGCATTGTGGCGTCGACGCGGTACCGTTGATGCACATGAGGGTCGACAACTACGACTTCCGGGACCTGGCCAACCGCTTCGAAGACGAGTACGAGAGGGCGCTCGCCGCGATCGGCACGTTCAACGTCGCCGTGTTCGGCGACACCGGTGCCGGCAAGAGCACCCTCATCAACGCCGTGTTCGGCCGCCAGCTCGCCGCCGCCGACATCGGTGACTCGATCACCCAGCACATCACCTACCACGGCGGGCCGCCCGAGCCCCTCGGCATCTACGACAACCGCGGTTTCGGCCTCGACGACGCCAGCGACGTCGACAGCATCATCGCCGAGCTGCGCCGCATCGTCGCCGAGAACCGCGCGCGGCCGGTCTCCGAGCGGATCCACGTCGTCTGGTTCGTGACGAACAGCTACAGCCGCCGCTTCCTGGAGAGCCACGCGCGGTTCGTGCGCGCGCTGTCCGAACTCGGCCTGCCCGTGATGATGGTCCTCACGCAGGTCCCGACGACGCGGGACGGCGCGTACCACAAGGACGCCGTCGCGCTCGCCGAGCACATCAAGAAGCTGCACCTCCCGACCACGCCGCGCGGGAAGGTGTACATGGTCAACTCGATCGGTGATCCCGACCTCGGCCAGCCCGCGCATGGTCTGCGCGAGCTGCTGGAGGGCACCTTTCCGGTTGTGCCTGCTGCCGTACACGAAGCCCTTATCGCGGCACAGCGCGTCGACCTTGAGCTGAAGCGCAAGAAGGCGCGCCAGATCGTGATCGGCGCGGCCGCCGCGGCCGGCGGGAGCGGGGCGGTGCCCGTCCCGGTCGTGTCCGACGCGGGCGTGCTCGCGATCGTGATGACGATGATCGCCCGCGTCAGCGCCGCCTACGGCATCACCCTCGGCAAGCGCCGGACGATGCGCGTGGCGGCCGTGGCGTTCTCCGGCGGCGCGACGATCGCCAGCGGGCGGATCGTGGCGAAGATGGTCGGGACGCTGGTGGCGAAGTCGGCGGGGAAGTCGGTGCCGTACCTGAACCTCGCGGTGGCCGCGGTCAGCGCGGGCACGGCGGCGGCCCTGACGTCGGCGTCGGGCTTCGCGTGGATGAAGGTGTGCGAGCGGATGCTCGTCGAGCCGGACCTGCGCGAGGAGGATGCGAGCAGGATCTTCGCCGAGGAGTTCACGACGCGGTCGAAGGACGTGGCGAAGAAGTAGGGGCTCAGCGGCCGATCTTCAGGTTCTCCAGCGACGGCCACCGGCTGAACGGAGGGCCGTCGTCGAGCCAGTCGTAGATCTCCAGCCTGGTGAGGAACCCGTCGTAGGCGAAGACCATGACGCCGCCGGGCACGCTCCCGTCCGGCAGCACGATGTCGGCGTCGGCGACGACGGGATGCCGTGCCGGGTCGACGGCCGAGGCGACGGCGCCGTCCACGAGTGCGAGGTTCGCGGTCGCGCAGCCGCATCCGCAGTGCGAGGCCACGTACGCGTACGGGATCTGCGCGCGCAGGGTGTCCCGGATCGGATCGCCGCCGCGCAGCAGGTGCTCCAGCACCGCGATGTCGTCCGAGCTGAGCGGCTCGCCCATGATCTGCCTTCCTGTCGGGAAAGCAAGCCTAGGGCGTGGTGATCATGGAAGCGAGTCCGTTTCCGGGGCACGTGCGGGCGGCCCGCTCAAGGTCGGCTCAAGACCCGCCCCCGCCTCGACGGCTAGCGTCGGCCCTGCCTTGACGGCGGCGCCCGACCGGGCGTCGTCCCACACGAACGGGCGGGGCCGAGGCCCCGCCCGTCTCATGCGCTTACAGCTTGCTCGCGAAGGCGACGATGTCCGCCGCGTGCGCCGCGGGCTGCTCCATCGCGACGAAGTGGCCGCTGAACGCGTTGTCGGTCGGCCAGTGCGCGATGTCGCTGCCCCGCTCGGCCCGCTTGCGGACGAACTCCGAGCCCCCGCCGTAGACGCCGGTCGGGGCGCTGCGCTGGCCGGTCGGCCAGGCCATCCCGGCGCCTTCGCGGACGTAGTCGAAGGGCCACGACGTCGTCGCGGTGCCGCCGGTGAACCAGTAGAGCGCGACGTTGGCCAGGAGCAGGTCGCGGTCGATGACCTGGTCGGGGGTCTCGGCCGAGATCGTGAACTCCTTGAACTTGTGGATCATCCAGGCGAGCAGGCCGGTCGGCGAGTCGTTCCAGGTGTGCGCGAAGGTCATGGGCGCCTTCCCGAGGATCGCGTGGTGGTCGAGCCCGGCGCTCATCCACACCTGCATCTGCTCCCACTCGGCGAGCTCCTCGGGGCCCATGGCCGGCACGTCGTCGGCGGTCGGGAGGCCGATGCCGCCGTCGATGTGGACGCCGATGACGTGCTCGGGGGCCGCGACGGCGAGCGCGGGTGCGACGTAGGCGCCGAAGTCGCCGCCCTGGGCGATGTAGCGGTGGTAGCCGAGTTCGTCCATCAGCCGGGCCCACATGCGGGCGACGCGGGCGGCGTCGAAACCGGCCTCCTTGGGGGCTTCGGAGAAGCCGAAACCGGGTAGGGAGGGGATGACGACGTGGAAGTGCGGCGTCAGGTGCTCGATCTCGTCGAGGAACTCGACGAAGGAGTTGGGCCAGCCGTGGGTGAGGATCAGGGCGGTGGCGTCCGGGTTCTCGGAGCGGATGTGGACGAAGTGGACCTCGTGGCCGTCGATGTCGGTGAGGAACTGCGGGTGGGCGTTGAGCCGGGCCTCCATGGCGCGCCAGTCGAGCGCGCGCCAGTCCGCGGCGAGTTCCTTGAGGTAGCCGAGCGGGACACCGTGGTCCCAGCCCTTCGCGCCGGGGATCTCGCGCGGCCAGCGGGTCGCGTCGAGGCGGGTGTGCAGGTCGTCGAGGTCGGACTGGGGGACGGCGATCTGGAAAGGCTTCATGCCCACCACGCTAAAGAGCATGTAGGCCAGTTCATGGCCTAGTTACTAGTGCTTGCATGTGGTAGCCATCACGAAACGGTTACATTCCCATGTCAGGCCCCTAGGGGAACCCTGAGATTTCTCCAGAGCGCGCGTTTCGCTTGCAACTGCTAGCGGTTCGGCCTACCGTGGAGTCATGGCCGGACGCGATATCGGAGAGTTCATCCGCGAGATGCGGAACAACGCCAAGGTGTCCCTGCGGCAACTCGCCGACCAGGCCGGTGTCAGTAACCCGTATCTGAGCCAGATTGAGCGTGGCTTGCGTAAACCAAGTGCCGAAGTGCTACAGCAGATCGCCAACGCGTTGAAGGTCTCGACGCCGCTGATGTACCTGCGGGCCGGGCTTCTCAACGACAAGGACGGGCCGGGGACGATGGCGGCGATCGCCGGCGACCCCGATCTGACGACCCGCCAGAAGCAGACCCTGACCGAGATCTATGAGGCCTTCCGGCGGGAAAACGCCCGCTCGCGGGGCGAAGACCTCGATGATGGAGGCGACGCCCAGGTCGTCGTCACCGACGCCGACGTGGCCGAGGCCGCCGAGGTGGCCGAGGTCGCCGAGGAAACAGACGAACCCGCCGCTCCCCGCGCAAGGACGCGCCGGCGACGGAGATCCACCACAGAACAACCGTCCGAGGAGGACTAGTCATGCCGTCGTCGACCGACCCGAACAGCACCCGCAAGTACCCGAAGCCGATCTACGCCGCGGCAGGCGCCGGTGAGCTCGCCATGGAGCAGCTGCGCAAGCTGCCCGGGCAGTTCAGCGAGCTGCGCGACCGCGCGAAGCTCAACGAGCGGCTCCAGGGCGTGCGCGAGGACCTGCGCGAGGCCGGCCGCAAGGTCCGCGACCTCGACACCGACAAGCTCCGCGAGACCGCGATCACCACGGCCACCAAGGCCCAGGAGCGCGCGAAGGAGACGTACACCGAGCTGGTCGCGCGCGGCGAGCGCGTCGCGGCGGGCGAGCGCAGCCCGATCCGTGTCATCGCGACGGTGGTGAAGCCGGAGGCCGACGCCCCGGCCGCCGCCAAGCCGACCGCGGAGAAGCCGGCTGCCGCGAAGCCGACCGTGCGCAAGACGCGCAATGCGAAGAAGAACGGCGAGACGCCGAGCGCGTAACGCTTCAGACCGCCGGGCGCTTCGCGCTCGGTGCGGAACGAACGAAGGGCGGGACCTGCGGGTCCCGCCCTTCGGCGTGGGTGCTTAGGTCTCGCAGACGATCCCGTCGCCGTCCCGGTCCTGGTACCAGTCGTACTCGGGGTCCTGGCCCTCGTAGTACGGGCCGTACCCCGCCGCGTTCGCCGCCTTGCACGTGTCGAAGCGCGGATCCGTCCCCGGGTCGGCGGGCGGGTCGCCGCCGTCATCGTCATCGTCATCACGCGGTGGTTCGCACACCACGCCGTCGCCGTCGGCGTCGCGGTACCAGTCGTACTCGGGGTCCTCGCCCTGCTCGTAGGGGCCGTAACCGGCGGCGAGGGCTTCCTTGCACGTCCCGAACTCGGGGTCGGTGGGCGGAGGCGGGGGCTTCTTCTTGGTGGGTGACGGTGAAGGGGAGGGTGAGGCCGAAGCCGAAGGCGTTCGGGACGGAGACGCGGTCGGCGACACCTGCGCGCCGACCGGCGTTCCCGCGTCACCGCCTTCGCCTTCGTCGTCTCCGCCGATCGCGTTCACGATGAAGCCGCACACGCATAGCAGCACGACCGCGATGACACCGAGGACGACGAAACCGAGCGTCTTCTGCTGCTTGTCACTGAGTTGACCGGGGGTGGGCTTCCCGCCGGCGGGCACTGGGGGTTCCATGGCCCCACCACAGCTCGCCGTTCGGTCAGCCGGCAAGAAGCGGCGGGGCACTGTCGGCGGCGCGAACGCGCAGCCGGAAGAGTGACCCCTACCGGTACGGCGTGTACGGCCCCTGCTGCGACGACGGTCCCGCAGGCGGGAAACCCGGCTGCGAGTGCCCCGGGTGGGCGTTTCCGGGGTGCGAGTGCCCCGGGTACGAGCCCGGCATGCCCTGGGCGTGGACCTGGCCGTACTGCGGCTGCCCCGGCTGCCCCGAGTTCGTCGCCTGCGGTATCGAAGGCTCACCGAACAGCTCGCGCGCGAGCAGCGTTCCGCCCGCGACGGCGGCCGGGGTGGCGAGGACGGCGCCCCCGGGGATCAGGAACAGCAGGACGTACGCCGTCCCGAAGCCGACGGACAGGGCGCGGTGCTCGGCCAGGCGCTTGCGGCGGGCGGTGTAGTCGATGCCCCGGCGGGTGAAGGGCACGGCGACGATGCTGACGGTGAAGAACCACCCGGCGACCAGGGCGCCGATGACGGGCACCACGGACTGTCCGACGAACGGGATGAATCCCGCGACGAACAGGAAGATCCCCACCACGATCGTCCGCAGCAGCAGCCGTACGGCCTCGACGACCGAACGGCCGATGCCCGCCCAGAACCTGATCTCGATCTCGCCGCGCACGCCGCCGCAGAGCTTCTCGACCTCACCCGAGATCGACTCGTAGAACGGGTCGCCGACGATCATCGTGATCGACGTGTACAGCAGGATCGTGAACAGGAATCCCACGCCGACGATCGCGGTGCCCGCAAGGACCTCCATCGTCGTCTTCCAGCCCTCGGACCAGCCGTTCGCCCACCCGGTCGACCAGGTCGACAGGTCGCCGAGGTTGGCGATCAGGAACACCCACCCGATCGCGAACAGGATCAGCGTGATCAGCGCCGGGATCGCCCCCAGCAGCATCAGCTTCGGGCGCCTCGCCCACATGCCGAGGCCCCGGGCGGCGAGCCGGAATCCGTGGAAGAACTGGGCGGCCATGCCGGGTTTGCGGATGCTGGGAGCCGAGGGATGCATGCGCAATACGGTACGGTCCGGCGGCCACCCGGCTCAAGCCGAGGCGTTGAGGAAACCCGAGATCCGCGCCCGCAGGTCCGACCGGTAGCGCCACAGCAGCCCCGGTTCGGGGTAGACGTGGGCGGTCGCGTTCGGGAAAAGCGCGGCCAGGCGGCGGGTCACCTCGGCGGGGTGGCGCGGGTCGCCTTCGGCGCCGATGAGCAGGACGGGGACCTCGACGGCCTTGAGCGGCGCGTCGTCGGCGAGGGGGTTGTCGGCGGCGATCTCGCCGAACATGCGGCGGCCCCGGCGACCGGTGAGCGCGGCGACCTGCTCGTCGACGTACCCGCGAGCCGCCTCTCGCGCCTCGGCCGGGACCTCCTCCGCCAGCAGCGCGGCCAGCTCCTCGGGCTCGGAGGAGAACACGCGCCTCCAGTAACCGGCGGCCTCCGGGCCGCGCGGGCCCGCGACGACCGCGGGGAGCACTAGCACCAGCCGCTCGAACCGTCCCGGATCCGTGGCCGCGGCTCGCAGCAGCGTTCCCGCGCCCATGCTCACGCCGAGAGCGCGGGTGGCGCCATGGGCGTCGGCGATCTCGCGCAGGTCCTCGGCAAGGCCCTCGTAGGTCATCGGGCCGCGCGAGGAGCCGCCGTGGCCGCGGGCGTGGAAGAACACCTTCGTCCCGGACACGCCCGACGCGAACGGGCGCGTCGTCGTGATCGAACCGGCGAGGCCGTGCGCGAACAGGGTGACCGGCTCACCGGACCCTGTGACCAGCTCCTCCAGCGCCGAACCGTGCGAGGTCCGGCGGACCGTCACCACGAATGGTCGCCGATGTCCCGCATGGTCGGGCGGACGTCGACGAGGTACACCAGGGCGCCGATCACGGCGATGAGCCCGATGCTGCTGTATCCCATGAACAGGACCGTGAGCAGGATCGTGCCCGCCAGCACCGCCAGCCACAGGGGCTTCGACAGCGTGCCGATCGCGACGAACCCGTCCGCGCGCTGGAAGGCGCAGTGGATTATCGCGACGCCCTCGACGAGGAGGACCACGCAGAACAGGCCCAGATCGACCCAGCCGGTCACCTCGTAGGCAAACATGGCTCAAAGACTACGGCGTGATCGGCCGCCGCGGCCAGCGGCGCGGGGAAACCCCGCTACGACGGGTCGAGGCGCAACGGCCAGCGCTGGTCGACGTTCTCCTCGCGGCCCTTGCTGCGGAAGAAGCGCTCCAGCCCGGCCGCGTCCTCGGCGTGCCAGTCGGCCTGCGCGTCGTGCAGCTTGCGCAGGGCCATGCCGCCGATGGCCGCGTGCCGGCTGCCGATCACCCGGCACAGCTCGACCGTGGCGGTCGCGTCCGCGTCGGCCGAGTGCGCGCCTTCGAGCGACACGCCGTAGTGCGCGGTGACGTCCGACAGGGTGCGCTTGCCCTTGCGGTAGCGGTCGGCCTGCTTGTCGAGGACGTACGGGTCGAGAACGATCATCGCGTCCCAGTCCGGCTCGGGCAGGGAGTTCCGGCGCAGCTCGCAGGCGAGCATCGTCAGGTCGAAACCGGCCCGGTAGACCACGACCGGCGTGCCCGCCGCGACCGCTGCGCTGAGCGCGCCGGCGATCTCGGGCAGCACGTCGGCGGGCGCGCGGCCCTCGGCCTGCGCGCGCTCGTCGGTCACGCCGTGCACGGCCGCCGCCCCCGGAGGGATCGGCACGCCGGGGTTGACCAGCCAGGTTCTGCGCATGTCGCCGGGGCCGACGATCGCGGCCGTCACGATCCGGTCCTCGAAGGGATCCGTGCCGGTCGTCTCCGTGTCGAAGCCGACCAGCTCACCACCGGTCCACCCCGCCGATTCGGCGAACAGCTCATCGAGCCCGCCGAGCGCAAATTCGGTCATGCGGGCCAGGTTAGTTCAAGGGTGTGACAGAGCCGTCATCCGTACGCAATGCCGACAGAAGTCCCGGTTCGCCCTGGATGCTCAGCACGTCGAAGGGCACGCGGCCCCACAGCGCGAGGTGCAGGTCGGAGGCGGCGCCGGTCGCGCGGGTCGTGACGGGCTCGTCGGCGTCGACGCTGGGCGCGTCGAGGACCGCGACGCCCTCGCCGCGCAGGCGCACGAACCACTCGGCGTCGGCGTCCTCGGCGACGAGGTGCACGAGACCGTCGGGGTGCTCGGTCTTCAGGCGGCGGCCCGCGGGCAGCCACGTGTCGAGGACCTCGTCGACGCCGTCGGCGGCGAGGTCGACGTCGATGGGCTCGGTCACGCCGACCGCGACCTGCGCGTCCCAGCGGTGCACTGCCGTCTCGTGCGTCGCGCGGCGCAGCCAGAACGCGGCCGTCTTGGGCTGGGGGGCCCAGTTCCAGGCGGGTCCGTCCTCGGGCATCGCGTGGAGCGTCGCCGACAGCTCGGCGTAGGCGGCGTCGACGTATCCGGCGACGTCCTCGGGGGTTTCCCGCGCCGGCCGCTCGGGCCGGTCGAGGCTCGCGCGCTTGACGATCCCGGCGATCCAGCGGTGCACCCAGCCGAGGTGAGCGGCCAGGTCGCGCACCGTCCAATCCGGACACGGCGGGACGGCACTGTCCAATGTGTCAGGCAGGATGACCGCCCGAAACGCGGTGGCGTCGCGGTGGAGTGCGTCGAGATAGTCGCCCTTGTCCCAGTTGGCCATCGTCACCACACCCTTTCGCGCCGGGGCCTCCCGTGAAGCCTATGGTGGTCTGCGTGCGCGATGTGAACCCACCCCGGCTGGCCGGGTACACGACCCTCGGCCTCGGCGGCGACGCCGAGCGGCTGATCGAGGTCGACACGGCCGCCGACGTGGTCGGCGCGGTCCGCTCGGCGACCGGACCGCTGCTGGTCCTCGCGGGCGGCAGCAACGTCGTGGTCTCCGACGACGGCTTCGCCGGGACCGTCGTGCTGCTGCGCACGCACGGGATCGAGGCGACCGGATACGACGGCGGCGTGCTCGTCAAGGTCGCCGCCGGCCACAACTGGGACGACTTCGTGACGCGCACGGTCGCCGAAGGGTGGTCGGGCGTGGAGTGCCTGTCGGGCGTGCCCGGGTCGGCGGGGGCGAC
>Ga0307515_10020568_pt1 | contig 11763 bp, 14 predicted proteins | sample 17_EM_MG_FD_194513 | JGI IMG/M metagenome (GOLD analysis project Ga0307515, IMG submission 194513) | Populus trichocarpa ectomycorrhiza microbial communities from riparian zone in the Pacific Northwest, United States - 17_EM | ecosystem: Host-associated > Plants > Roots > Unclassified | place...
CCAAAGCATCGACCTGAACTGCCAGCTGGTTGGCCGCGAGAACCGGCATCCTGCTGACATCGCCCCATGTCAAGGGTATGGCCACGAAGTCTCGGTCCTCGGGGTCTGGTTGAGCGCCGATCGTGCACCTCCGCATCAGGAACTACCGCCATCGTCGCACAGCCGTCCGTGAGCGAAAGTCCCGTCTCGCCCAGGGCGCAACGAAGGCCCGAACTACTCGCCTGCCGTAGCCGGGCATGCCTCCGCATACTCAGACCAGTAGCACGTTCACCCGCCAGAAGTCGCAAGGAATTGTCCGTTTCGCCGGGCAAGAGATGCCGTCGTGAATCACCCTGGTTAGGCGAGTGCTTCGATTGCTGGGTCGTCCAACCGTGCTGGATGCTCGCGTCGGGAGATCCCCAGCCATACCACGAAGCCCCAGATCACGAACGCGGCATAGACGGCATACAGGATCGCCGACGGGTAGTAGCCGAAGTGCAGCAACTCGGGAACGCCGACCAGGTCGACGGCGATCCAGCAGAGCCAAAAATCCACCCAACCCCGGGCCATCGCGTACGTGGCCAGCATCGAGCCGACGAAAATCCAGGAATCGGCCAGGAAGTACCACCAGGGCACCGGGAAGCCGGCCCCGATCGACCGGAAGATGACGAAGAACACGGCGACGGCGGCCACCGCCGCGGGGACGAAGGTCGCGCGCTGGCGGGCGGTGGCCCACCGCGGGCTGACGGCCGGGGCGGCGCCGCCGTGCCGATTCCGCCGCCAGCGCCACCAGCCGTACACGCTGGCGATCAGGAAGAACACCTGCCGGGACGCCTGGCCGTAGAGCGGGGTGCCCTGGCCGTCGCCGATCGCCTGGCCGACGAAGACGGTGAACAGCAGCACGTTGCCGGCGATGCCGACCGGCCAGGCCCAGGCGTTGCGGCGCAGGCCGAACAGCGCCGAGCCCAGCCCGAAGGCGTTGCCGACGATCTCCCGGTAGTAGATCGCCTGATCCGCGGTGACCTGCCACTTGGCATCGTAGAAGGCGGCCAGCAGATGATCGAACCAGTTCATGATGTGCATGAGCGTCCCACAAGCGATCACTATTCCGGGTCGCGCCGCCGAGCGGTGCCCCCCGCCGAAACCGGGCACCCGGTACGTTGCGGAGACGTTCTCGATCGATCTCGGTGGCGGGGCCGAGCTGCGCCCCCTGGAGCCATGGCAGGCCGAGGAATTCCTGGCGCACATGGACCGGGCCCGCGAGACCGTCGACCCGTGGGTTCCCTGGGCGAGCCTCAGCACCGACCTGAAATCCGCGACCGAACGCCTGCAGCGCTACGCCGATCTCACCGCTCGCGACGCCGGGCGCCTCTACGGCATCTGGCTCGACGGCACCCTGGTCGGCGGGACGATGTTCGTGAAGTTCGACGCGGCGGCCGGCAACTGCGAGCTCGGCTGCTGGCTCGAGCCCGCCGCGACCGGCCGCGGCCTGGTCACCCGGGCGGTGCAGGTCCTCATCGACTGGGCGTTCCAGCAGCGCGGCATGTCTCGCGTCGAATGGCAATGCCGCCCCGACAACACCAACAGCAGCAACGTCGCCAAGCGCCTGGGCCTGCAGCTCGAGGGCACCTTGCGGTCCGCGTTCCCCTATCGGGGTGTGCGGCACGACGTGCAGGTCTGGGCCAAGGTGGTCTGACGTGTCCCACCCCGCCGCCGAGGAGCGCCACGCCACCTGGCTGGAGCTCTTCTTCGACCTGGTCATCGTCGCGGCCGTCGCCCAGCTCGCCCACCTGCTGCACGACGGCCCCGGCGTCAAGCAGGTCTTCCTCTTCGCGGTCCTGTACTACGCAATGTGGAGCGTCTGGACCGCCTTCACCTTGTACGCCAACGTTTCCGGCAACGTCACCCGGCTGGTGCCCATGCTGGCGGCGATGTTCGGCATCGCCGTCATGGCGGCCTCGGTGCGCCAGGTCGCCCACGGCGAGCCCGCGGTCTTCATCATCGCGTACGTCTGGTGCCGGTTGCTGGCGGCGGCCTCGTGGAAGCGGACGAGCCGGCTGATGACCGAATGGCCCGGCGTGCAACAAGCCGTCGGCATCCTTCCGTGGGTCGCCTCGCTGGGATTCGAGCCGCCCACCCGATACTGGCTGTGGGGCGCCGGCGTGTTCCTGGACGTCGCGCTGTCGATCAGCCGATCCCGCGACCCGGAGCGCCTGCTGGCCCAGGAACAACACGAACGGCAGCGGGAACGGGAAAACCGCTTCGCCCGCCTGCTCCGGCGAGCCCGGCCGACCGCACCGGCGGACGCCGCACCCGTGCTGCAGGCGGCCCAGCCCGACCGGCCGCACCTCGGCGAACGCCTCGGACTCTTCGTGATCATCGTGCTCGGCGAGGCGGTGGCCCAACTGGTGAACGCCGCCGCCGAGGTGCCCGACTGGGACCGCGCCCTCTGGCTCGTGGTGCTCGGCGGCTTCGGCCTACTCGTCGCCCTCTGGTGGCTCACGCTGCGCTACGGCTCCACCGCCGCACCCACGTACGGAATGCGGGTCTTCGCCCTGCGGCTCACCATGCCGGCGCATTACCTGACGACGGGCGCCATCGTGGCGATCGCCGCGGGCCTGGGCGCCCTGGCCGACCCCGAGGACGGCCACCTCCCCGAGGCGAACCGCTGGGTGCTCTGCGCGGGCGCGGCGCTGTTCTTCCTGACCGGCGCGGTGGTCGGCGCCCGCGGCGGCGCCACCCGGCGATGGATTCTGCTGTGGGCGCTCCCGGCAGTGGCGGCGTCGGTGCTGCTCGGCTTCTTCGGCGGGCCGCTGCCGGCCTGGGCGCTGGCCGGGGTGCTCCTCGCGGTCGCGCTCTGGCACGTGGCCTACCGCCAGGCCAACCCGAGCCCGGAGGCCCAAATCGACACCGCGGCGGAACCGGGTTGACGGCGGCCCAAGCGGTCTAGTCGTCGTGTGTCAGGTGGGGCCACAGCTCGGGCCAGTCGGTTGTGGGGCCGGTGCAGAGGCTCAGGTCGAGATGGTTGAAGTCGTTGTCCACCCGGTACGGCACGACATACGTGTCTACCGTCCGGCACTGCATGAAGTACGGCCGGAGTTGGACGGCGGCGTCCACCGCGAGCACCGTGGCGTCGGACGCCGAACCCGGTCCCCACATGCCGTACGCGTTGTGCCCCGACAACACCGGCGGTAGTCCGGGCGGGCCGAGCACGTCGAGCGTGGCGGCTTCGGCGTAGTTGCCGGTGAAGATCGACGTAGGTGGGGTGCCGGAAGCGGTGAGCGCGGTGTTCTCGGCCGAGACGAAACGAGCGAGTTGCGGCCAGCCGACCATGTCGGCCAGGTCGGCGCTGGTCGTACGGGCATGCAGGTCACGCACCGGCCAGACCGGTAGCACCGTGGGCAGCTCGACCACAGTCGCGACGAGGATGGCGCCGACGACGAGGGCACGCCGTCCCAGCGGTCGCCGGCCCCGGGCGAACCAGTGCTCGGTCGCCACCGACCCCGCCGCGAGCACGGCCGGCAGCAGACCCGAGGTGTAGTAGGGCTTTCCGGGCACCCACGTCAGCACGTATGCCGCCACCACGGTGACCGTGACCGCGAGGTAGCGCACCTCCGGCGTACGCCACAGCCGCACGACGCCGGCGACCAGTATCGGGGCGGTGAGTAGGCCGCCGTAGACGATCTGTGCCGGCAACCCACCCAGGTAGTCGGACTGGGACGTGTTCTCCCGGTGCAGCGACGCGGACATCGCCAGCTGGGGCCAGCGGTGCGTCGCCTGCCACACCACGTTCGGCGCCCAGATGACCGCAGCGACCGCGGCGCCCAGCCACGGCCAGCGCGTGCCCACGACGTCGAAGCGGCGGGTGGCGAGCAGACCGACCGTGAGCGCCAGTAACAGCAGCGCGATCAGGTTGTTGGTCTGCAGGCCGAGGCCGGCGGAGAGGCCCGCGCCGAGCCACCACCGGGGCCGGTCCCGCGCGATCGCGGTGCTCACGCACAACACGACCAGCGTCCAGGTCAGCAGCGCAGGGGGCGTGGTGTTACCGATGTGGACGGCGCCAAGCAGCACCGGCGCGCCGGCCAAGCACAACGCCGCCAGGACACGACCATTACGGCCGGCGCCGAAAATCACGGCCTGTCGCGCAGCCAGCACGATGATCGCGCCGCCCTCCAGCGCTGGCAGCGTGCGAACGGCGGTCGGATTCGTGCCACCGATCATCGTGGCCAGCCTGGTCAGGAGTGGAGCGATCGGTGGCTGGTCGACGTAGCCGAAGGCTAGGTGGCGGCCGGCTTGGATGAAGTAGAGCTCGTCCTGTTGGAAGCCGTAGCCGGCGCTGAACGCTAGCTCGACGGCGACAAACGCGGCGGCGATGATCCAGACCGGCGCCGGGAGGCGGTCGTCGGTGGTGGGCTCGGTCATGTGTCCTCACACTCGACGGCGGTTGCGTGACGAACATCCGCTGCCGCCACGCGCGGCCGACAAAAGGTGTAGCACGCCGCACCCGAGAATCGCGCTCGGCGGCACAACTACATCCCGGCTTCGCCGTGCCCTAATCGACACGGCACTATCACGCAAATTGATCATCACGGTGGGATAACGTGATCGATGGTGGTTTCCAAGGCTCGCCGTGCGGCACCGGCGAAGATCACGAGGCAGGGCGTTCGCCCGCCACGGCCAGGGCGATCTCCTGAAGACATTCGAACCTGGCAGGCCCCGAGCGCCAGCGGTATTCCGGTCGCCGTCACCGGTCGGCTAATACGAGCAGTAGTGCTACAAGCGTGGTGCCAGCGACGATGTGTTGCTTATCGATCAGGCCCCGAATGTCATCGAGAGGGACCCAGTCGATGCGGTCGCTTTCAAAGGCGTCCTCAGGGTCGCCAATCCGCTCGGCGCTGTCGGCGCGGAAGACGTGGTGTTGCGAAGTCATGATGCCGGGATGACGGCTGGGTGTAGACAAGGGGCCGGATCGGCCCGGCAGCGCGCCAGCCAGTCTCTTCCTCGGCTTCGCGGACGGCGGCTTCGGCGGGTGTTTCGCCAGGCCGGATGCTGCCTTGGGGGATTTCCCAGGCGTACGTGCCGGTGATGAAGCGGTGCCGCCAGATCAGCAGTACGCGTTGCTGGTCGTCGACGACGACCAGGCCGGCTCCGGGTGCGGCCGTGCGGATGATGCGGTGGTCGAGGTGACGCCCGTCGGGCAAGAGCACGTCGGCGCTGGTGAGGTGCACCCACTGGTCGCGGTAGAGGTCGCGCTCGGATTCGATCTTCCAGGGTCATCGGGTTCCTCTTACGCGGTGGTGGTCATCGGCGCGTTCGAGGACGGCGGCGATGTCGGGCTAGGCACCGAAGGGACGCAGCGCGCTGATGACGGTATTGACGCGGTCGCGGATACGTCCAGACTCCATGCCGATCGCGCGGTCGAGCATCTCTGCGGCCGCGTGGGCGCTGCGGTCGAGTTCGCCGCGGGCGGTGAGCACCAGCGCGAGGCCGGCGTAGCGGTGGACCTGGCCGCGCAGGTGGGTGCCGGGTGCGGTCCGTACGGCTTCGGCGGCGTAGCGTTCGGCGGCGCGCAGGTCGCCAAGCCGGCGGAGCGCCTCGGATGCCTGGATCTCCACCAGCCCGGGTTGCACGTAGGACGCTTCCGTCGGGCCGCCCAGCCCGGCGGTGACGCGGCCGCCGTAGTGCTCGCAACGACGCAGGCTGTCGTGGCAGGCGATGGTGTCACCCATTCGGGCGTACGCCTTGCCCATCAGCGCATACAGGTCGGTCTTCAACTCGGGGGCCAGCCCGGGGCCGTATCGCCGCCGAGCACCCGGATCTCGACGACGGCCTGCCCCAGCGGATCCTCGACCAGACCCTCGCGTTCCTCGGTACCAGCGCCACCGCGACCCAGCCGCTCGGCCCGTCCGAGCTGGTCGACATCGGCTGGCACACCTTCATCTCTACACCGTCGACTACGCCGCGTTCTGCCAGCGGGTGGCCGGCCGGTTCATCCACCACGTCCCCGACGACGACCCCACCGACCAAGGCGGCACCCCGCCGACCATCCCGACCACCCTCACCGACACCGTGACCGCGATCCGCACGGCCGGTTTCGCCCTCGACGCCGACCTCTGGCCGAAGGCCGCCGACTGCAGCAGCAAGTGCACCCAGTGCCACGCCGGATGCACCGACAGCCCCACCCGCTGATCCACACCCGTTGGTGCCGGGGACCGTACGCTGGTCCCCGGCACCAACGCGTGGACGGAGAACCACCATGACACGGCACCAATGGGAGCAACTTCCCGCCACGGTCCGCGACGCGATCACCGCCAAGTCGGGTTTCATCGAGCGCGTCGAGCACACGGCCGCAGGCTCCGTGGGCGACTTCGCCGCGACACTCGACACCAGCACCGCTGGACTTATCTTCTGCAAAGGCGCCCAGCTCGACACCGACCGGGTCGGCTTCCTCCGCAACGAGGTCCGCCTCAACCGATACCTTCCCGGCGATCTGGCACCGCGGCTGCGCTGGCACGCGGAAACGGCAGGATGGCTGATCGCCGTCTTCGATCACGCCCCCGGCACCTGCGCGGACCTGCGCCCCGGCTCGCCGGACCTAACCGTCATCGCCGACACCCTGACCCGCATGGCCGCGGCGCTCACGCCATGCCCACCGGTCAACATCCAGCCGGCCACCGCGCGATGGGGACGCCTGATCGATCCCGCCCTGGTCGACGGAGACACGCTGCTGCACACCGACATGACCCACAACAACTTTCTGATCGCCGACGGCCGCGCGCAGGTGGTGGACTGGTCGATGCCGTGCCGCGGCGCGATCTGGCTCGACACCGCCCGCATGCTGGTCCGGCTCATCCGCGCCGGTCACACCGCCGCCCAGGCCGAATCCTGGGCCGCCCAGCTACCGACCTGGACCAACACCACCCCCGACGCCGTCGACGCGTTCGCCGCCGCACTCGCCAAACTGTCGCGCCGGCTAAGAGACAACAGCACCGATAAACCCCATCTGGCCGAGATGGCCGCAGCCAGCGACTCCTGGCTACAGCACCGCCTCCTACAGCCGCAGTAGTAAGCCACGACCCGCTGGCTGCCGCCGAACGCCCGTCTGCGGCGTACGCTCAACGACCTTGGGATCCAGCGTGACGCGGCGAACGGCTGCCCTCGGCGCCAATCCTTCGCAAGGTCCATCAACGCCGGACAAGGCCACACCCCTACAGCAACCTAGCGAGGTGTCCGGCCGGATGTCTCGGCTCGGCGCCGCTGTCGGGTCGGGTGACTCGCCAATGGACTGAGCGTGGGTGTCGCGATCGGGCTGAAATACTTGCCCGGGTAGCTTGGGACGGATGCCGGCCGGGATGGCTGGGGCGGAGGCGACAGGTGCTTCTACGTGATGTGGACCTGGGTGATGTCGAGGCCTACGTTCGGATGCGGTGCGATCCGGCCATGATGGCTGATCTCGGCGGCCCGCTACCCCGCGAGGGCATCGCGGCCAAGGTCGAGCGGGATGCCGCTGAGGCGGCCGAGGACACGTCCTGGATCAAGATGATCGTCCCTGACGAGGCGCGGCCAGAGGTGGTGGCGGGAACCGTGGTTGTGTGGTCGCACGCCAGCGACGGCGAGTCCCTGTCGGAAATCGGCTGGATGGTTCTGCCGGAGTTTCAGGGACGCGGCCTGGGCAAGCGGGCCGTCCGCGCACTGCTCGAACGCGCCCGCGCCGAGGACCGCTGGGGACTCGTGCATGCGTTCCCGGCCACCACAAACGCCCCGTCGAACGGGATCTGCCGCTCCATCGGCTTTTCACTCGTCGGGGAACGCGACGTGCCGTTCGCCGATCGGGTAATCCGGTCCAACCACTGGTTCGTCGACCCTCGCTCACTCGACAGCCCGTCGCAACCACCCGCACCGGGCATGATCGGCTCTTGGCTTGGAGCGGGCTGCGACGAGAGTCAGAATGGTTGGGTGGTAGATGCTGGTCGCGCAGGTCCCGCCCGAAGCGAGTTCCAGTCTCATCCCGTCCCCGAGCCGACCGACCCTGCGTGCGTTCAGCGGCGGGACGCGGGCGCCGAGGAGACGGCACGTGCCAATCGGTGGTGGTGGGACAGCGACGCAGACGCGTACCAAGACCGGCACAGCGATTTCTTGGGCGACGTGAGCTTCATCTGGGGACCGGAAGGGCTTGCCGAGGATGATGCACGCCTGCTTGGCGACGTCGCGGGTCAACGGGTTGTAGAGATCGGCTGCGGTGCTGGCCAGTGCGGGCGTTGGCTTGTTGGGCAGGGTGCTCGCGCGGTGGGTATCGACCTGTCGCGGAGGCAGCTTCTTCGCTCGCAGCAATTCGACAGCACGTCCGGGACCGTGCTGCCGGTGATTCAGGCTGACGCTCAGCGGCTTCCGCTCGCGGATGGGGCGTTCGACCTCGCCTTCTCGGCAGGAGGAGCGCTCGCGTTCGTCGCGGACGCGACGGCGTTCCTACGCGAGGTCGCGCGGGTGCTTCGGCCGGGTGGTTTGTTCGTCTTCGCTACCACTCACCCGTTTCGTTGGTCGTTTCTCGACGAACCCGATGAGGCTGGCCTGGTAGCCGTGGACTCGTACTTTGACCGGCGGGCGTACGTCGAGCACGACTCCCACGGTGACGCAACCTACGTCGAGCATCATCGCACCGTCGGTGACCTCGTTCGCTGCATTGCGGCGGCTGACCTGCGGCTGAAGGACCTTGTGGAGCCTGAATGGCCGGCGGACTTCGACCGGACCTGGGGCGGCTGGAGCCGGCTACGGGGTCGCATCATCCCAGGTACTGCGATCTTCGTTTGCGCTAGACCGTAAGGCTAGGCCGAGGGTTCCGACGTACGGATTGTCGGCAGCCCAGCGGCTCAGCGTCGCGCCGCGAGTCGTGTCAGTGCAACGTCTCCCACGGGCCGGGGTTTGGGTCGGCGTAGGTACGAAGCGCCTGCAACTCGTCCGACTGGTAGCCGTTCGGGACGACCGAGATCACATCTCGGACGGCGACCCCGATGACTCGCACGTCGTGCCTCATGGCTTGCATGGTGGAGAGCGCATACGCGATGCCGGGACCGACGTCACCGGCCGCGACCATCGCACGGCCGAGGTAGACGCGGGTTTCCGCCAGCCACAGCGGCCACTCCGACAGTTCGGGAAAGGCCGCTTCGCAGGCAGACTGCGCTTCGCCCAGCGTTCCGACTCGGCATTCGAGGAACGCGTTCAGGAAAGTAGTGCGGGCGTACGGCGCCGCGAGCGTGCGCAATGCCTCGTCCGGCAAGCGGTCAACGACGGTCCGCATGTCGGCGACCGCCTGCCGACCCGTACGGGCGTCGCCCGTCAGTGCATAGACGTGCACCCGCGCGGCGTGAGCCTCCATCGCTCCGGTTGTCGGCTTGTCGGTTAACTCCAGCACTTCGTCAACGCCGTCCAGGGTCTGTTTGACGCTGTACCCCTCGTAGATGCCGCGCGCGAGGCTGCGACCTCGGACGAACGATCGAAGCGGCAGATCGCCGCTGCGATCGGCCAACTTGGCGGACGTGAGGTACCAGTTGTGTGCGGTGTGGAGATTGCCTTGATTGCCGAGCCACAGTCCGTAGATCTGGCCGAGTCCTGCCGCCGCGCGAAGTAGATCAACGTCGGTTCGGTTCTCGGTGATCTTCTGATGAAGAATCAGAAGCTGAGTCAGTAGCGACGCCCCGAACTCTGGGGAAGGGTCCGCGACGAACCGCCGTCCGTAGTCGTCCACTACGGCGTCCCACTCCTCGCCATCGCAAGCGCTGTCGAGAAAGCCGTGCCGGACAAGATCGGCCAGAGCGGAGGGGCCGACGACGGCGCCCGCTCCGGTCACTACGCCGATGCTGCTCAGCAGCACTCTACGTTTCACGCCATTGCCTCCCGGATCTTCGAGGAGCATCGACAGCAGTGGAGCCGTGCCCAGCGTGCGGTCGCACGCCTCGGCCAGATCGGGAGTGGGTTGCCGCTCTCCGGTCTCGATGTTGCCTAGGTAACCCTTCGAGTAATTCACCTTGGTCGCGAAGGCTGCGAGGCTCCGGAAGCCTGCCGCTATGCGGAGTCCCCGTAGGGCTTCTCCGAACGTGTCTACCATGGCAACCGCTCCGAAAAGATCTTTTGCCTCCGATTGGAGGCGCTTGGAGACGCGGACGCCCGTGCTGGCGCACCCGCTGTGAGCGGAACGCTGTGATCAGCGGGCCGCCGGTTCCGATCTATGGCAGTCACTGTAGTCCTGAATGGAACGTTTACTGGATATCAAAAGACCGTATTGGGGCTTGGAGACGCTTGGAGCCGCCACGATCATTCAAATCACCCGTCGTGGGCGCCACGCTACATGCGAACCTGCGGCGCTACCGACCACTCGGCGGTGTCGCACCGGACCTCAAGATACGGAGGGCGGCGGCATGGACTACCTCGTGACGGTTGTCCCGGCGATACTTCTGGGATTCCTAGCGGGTCTGTGGTCCTTTCGGATCAAGTCCCGATGGTGTTCCCAATGCGGCGAGGTCAAGAGCTGCCCCAACTGTGCGGGATGGGCCAACCCGTTCGCCGAGTAGTTGCCGCAGTCGACTTCGCCACGTGGATGATCGCGCAACAGCGCGGCCCCGAGGTTCATCGAGACCATGTCAAACAAAAGTTTGGAGGTTCCTCTCGTGACCACTGCGCAGGTAGCCGCGCTGATGGACATCGCCGGTGCCACGGCGGATCTACTGGTCTTCTCCGGCTGTGTGCCGTCCTTGGACGACAGCAATGTGGAGGCGTTGGCCGAGGCGTTGTCGGTTTTCCTGGAGGCTGCTGGAGCCCCGATCGACAAGGCCGCCGAAGCTGCCTATTTCGCCAGGGTGCACGATCGGGATCGAGAGTTTGAAGCCTTGGCGAAGGCTGACCGTTCATCGGCGACGGGAAGTGAATCACCGGGCCACCGTCGGCCACGCTAACGTGACAGGCGAGGTTGGCCCTGCCGCGGTGAAGACTAATCGTGGCGTCGGAAAGCAGAATGTCAGTGGTACTTCAGTTCGCCTGCGCGGATTGGGGCGGCTACCCGGTTTTCCGGTGGTGCGAGTGGGCATAGCCACTGGTCGTCGTACGCGCAGCTGGGGTTGTAAAGGTAGTTGAAGTCAACCCGGACGCGGTTATCGTCCAGCGGTTGCACGCCGCGACCGTGTGTTCCTTTGACGGTGTCGGTTAGGTAGCGGCCGCCGCCGTAGGTTTCTGTGCCGCAGGTGCTGTCGCGGACCGGCAGGAATAGGCCGCCGCCGTAGGTCGCCATCCACCACAGGGACAGTTCGCCCCACGGTGTTTCCAGGATGCCGACGCGGTCGTAGTGCACGACGCCGTCGGGGCCGCCGGTGTCGATGGTGCCGGCGGCCGGGCGCAGCGGCACCTCGGCCACGAATTCGTCGGTGGGCGGGTAGTAGCTGATGCCGGTGAATTTGTCGCGTTCGACGGGGGATTGCGGGTGCTTCGCGAACAGGTCGTCGCGGCGTTTGCGGAAGTCGGTGAGGTCCGTGGCGGTCAGGTAGATCCGGGCAACTGCCGCACGGTAGTCGGCGAGATCCAGGGCATCCATGCCAGCCACGCTAGCCCGTCGTCTTGCCCGAACGACCAGAGTGGTCATAGCATCGACGTACGTCACTTTGAAACGTTCAAACGATTGGCCGAGTGCACTCTTCACCATCGAGGAGAACCGCATGGCTTGTCTCGTCGTACGCCGTCGCCGCGCGCTGATCGTCGCGGCGTTCACCCTCGCCGCGTCCATTCCGCTGCAGGCCGCAA
>Ga0307515_10020569_pt1 | contig 11762 bp, 14 predicted proteins | sample 17_EM_MG_FD_194513 | JGI IMG/M metagenome (GOLD analysis project Ga0307515, IMG submission 194513) | Populus trichocarpa ectomycorrhiza microbial communities from riparian zone in the Pacific Northwest, United States - 17_EM | ecosystem: Host-associated > Plants > Roots > Unclassified | place...
TAGAAAAATCATTACTCAACTCGTTCAATAATTACCATACCAACTAAATTATGCTGATTTATTGCATTAATTTCAAAGAAAAAAATCAGAATATCAACGGTCCAATAAATCACTTTTTTTTTTTTTTTAATTCAATGGATGCCAATCAACATGACAAAGACAGGAGAGATTTTCGAGCCATGGCCATGACCCTATCCTTAATATTTTCTAATTTGTTGTTTGTATTGATGAACAAAATCGATAGACTTGCTAATTTTGGACAGAGGAAGGAGATGAGAGTTCCTTCCCTTGCTAATTGAGCTATCGGGAATAATTATAAATCACGTCGTTTTGGATGAAAATTAAAAAAAAAAAAGCATTAAGATAATATCATTTTAAATAAAAATTATTTTAAATTGACAAGATCTTATCCAAAATTTTTTTTATTAACCAGGTTATAAGATAATTTATCAAATTATTTAGATTTAAACGAATCAATATCCGAAATAATTTAATATAAAATTCAGTTTAGATTAAATTATGAATTAACATATAAAAAATAGATTGATATGGTCATGTAAAAAAAAAAACCTCAAATAAGTTTATATATATAAAGATACAATCTTCTTCTTTTTTTTTTTGTTGATTGTAGTGTGGATATTCAAACTAGTTTACGCGTATCTCGACTAATCCTTCGAGATCTCGAAGTTAACGACTATATAAGTATTTAGTAACTCTGAAGTGTTAGAGAATAATATAAATCATATCCTAAGACCTCACCTAAAAGCTTAAGTTATTGGGTTGAGTTGGTTCTTTGATATGGTATCAGGGTCTTGATGGTCAAGCGGTCACGAGTTCAAATCTCACCATCCCTATTTATTTGATAAAAATTAAGCACAAGGTAAAGTGAGTATGTGCAAGTTTCAACCCCAAAAGGCTTTCACTTGAGGAGGTGTATTAAAGAATAATATAAATCATATTCTGGGACCTCACCTAACAACTTAAGCTATTGGGTTGAGATGGTTCTTTAACATGAAACTTGTAGCACTCGAACTGGTAATTTTTAGAAAACAAATTTAGAATCTAATCAATTAAGTTATACCTTTCAATTTTATATGTAGGTACAATCTTTTTTTTTTTTTTAGTTTAACGTGGGTGTCCGGGCCAGCTTGCGCGCACCTCGACTAATCCCACGGGCCCTGAAGTTAACGACCATATAAGCCTCCAGTGGCCATCATATGAGCAATCACAGGGCTCGAATCTGAGATCACAAAGGAAGGAAACCTCTTGGTCCCAAGCTCTTGATTGGGCAAAAGGTAGTATCAATAAGAACATGAATTAAACGACAACTGCAAAATGAAAACAAAGAAATTCTCTAGCCTTATGCACAAGTTTCGTTCGAGGAAAAGAATGAATAAATCTTTTTGTTGGTAATAACTTATTTTTCTTTGCCTCTAGATCGATGCACCATGCTATATATATAGACTTGCTAGACAGCATCGAAGAGGATATGCTACTGGGCAGCCATGCGAGCTTTTGCAAAGAATTGAAAAATCACCACATATCAGATTTCAATTGCTCTTCGAAAGCATAAAACTTTACATGGTGGCATCGAGTAACAAAAGAAGAGAAAACTTTCCATGGCGACCGAGCTGCTACTTAACATCTAATGGATTATAGAAACATTTACAGTTCTTCATGGAACTCATCGTCATAATCTTCATCGTCTTGGAAAAATGTCCCATAGAATGTATATTCATGATTCAGCATTTCATCTATAGATAAATAACCATCTCCATTCTCATCAGTCTGGATCATGAAACAAAAGCATCAATTAGAAATTGCTGTGTACATATTCATGAAAAAAATAAAAAACATGAAGGAATAAAGAAAAACCAAAACTCATCGAACCACCTAATCCAAATGAGACTTCTTTTTTATATATATGAAAGCTGGCCATCTTAAAATTCAGCGCACTCTAGCATATCAACTCAGTGACTCATTGATATGGAAGCTAGCCTGATCGAATTTCTTGTCAAGTTGAATAGAAATTGACCTGATTAAACTTGGTCAACTCGTGACTCATTTAACACGGTTAAGCTATAAGTGATACTATGCTGGACTTTTTCAAAAAAAAAAAACCAAATACACCAAATCCATGATGGATTGGGTTGGATTTTATAATTATAGTGAAAACAACAACAAGAAAGGGGATTATAGGAATATAAATTTAAAGATCTTCAAACTAGCAAGCATACCTCATGAATCAAGTAGCTGGTGTAATGCTTAGCATACGATAGTTCTCCAGGCTTGAGGTACGGGATCATGGGTATTAGCTCCTCCTCCGACAAAAAACTGAAAACAGCACGACATTATATTGTGAGGTTACATTAGCCGATCGACATGAATATTGATTAATGAAGAAAGGAAGGGGGAAATGTTCTTAGGCCAAGAGATGAATTAACAGACTTGTCTTTGTTCACATCAAGCTCAAGAAATTTCTCTTCTGCAGTGCCAACTCTAGCTACATTAGGTTCAAATTCTGCGTAGCTCTTGTAATTACCATCATAAGCGTACATAGAGAACTCTGCTAAGTTGAGTTTCCCGTCACGATCATCATCCATCCGCCTGCATCTTCAAAGAAAGATATGCGTTATATATATATATCAGCATAATTAAATTAAATTTTGAAGAGGTTGGTCTGGTAGTTGAAGAAAGAAGCACGTATCATCATGGAATTACTTACCAGCCCAGCAAGCAATTAAGAAACTATTAATAAGAAGAATTAAGAAAATTATAGAATCAACTTACTTGAGTTTCTCTCTCAAAATCCATTTTTGGATATCTTTATTGTTACTATCTTCGGGATGCAAGAAGCTGCATAACCAGAATGATTTCTGTTTATAAGATTTCATGAACAATGTCAACCTCCAAATCTGGTAACCCTAAACAAAAATAAAAAATATTTTACTTGTTAAACTCATCGAAATCTAGGGTTCCATTTCGATCAACGTCTGCATTCCTAAATTGTTGCATCCACCATCCAGCTTCACCATGCCCCATTTCATTTCTCTCTATCAAACACAAGGTGGCACACAGCACAATCAAAAACATTCATTCACGCATAATCAGCATGCAAAACCCGATTAACCACAATAGTTATATATAATTTTTTTTTAAAAAAAACAATTCCATGTATCAAGAATTGATTATGAACATGTAGACGAAAATCTTTCACCTATATCTTCATTGGAAAATTGAGGCAAATATTCCTTGAAATTAATTGCTCCATCTCCATCCTTGTCCCGAGATTGGATTTCTCTCTGTGTCCTATAAGCTAAGCGTTCTCTAGCTTGCTCAACATTCCATGCCTCTAGCTCCTCGAAGCTGATCAACCCATCTCTAGGTTTCTTGTCTAACAATGGGAATAAAACAAGTAACCTTAAGGTAATGTTTAACCTTCCATCATCACTTAGATACTCATCAGCATCCTCAACCTCTTTGGCATAGCCATTGTTTTCCAAATTTATCGCACCACCCTCGCCGGTGTAACCTTTTTCCTCGGCTAATCTCTGCATTTTTACGACTAATGGATCAAAATCTGGCATTGAAAATTTGGAACCAAGACGGCGGTTGAGGCCAGGAGTGGTACGACCGTGGTTGTTGATGGGAGAAAAGGTCATGAAGACAATAAAGGCTATGGTTATGAGGACATAAACCACCACCCTTCCCATCTTGAAGCAGCAGAGGAGCTAGTTGTTAAGTCAAACCAGAGAAGATTATTGCATAAACAGGCAAAGAGAGAAAGGGTGCTGATTTTTTTTGTTTTTCTTTTTTTGCTCTCATATTTTCTATGGCTTCTCTATTTGGAGGGAAAAACAGTTATTAACGGTTGGTTTGGAATAAATTTGTTATGTTCTGATTTCTGTGTAGCATTTTTCTTGCCTCCAAAATAACTTGAAACAATGAAGAAGGTTATTATTCTATAAAAAATTGTGGAATCCCAATCACCAAAAAGCAATATTTTGTACATGGGCATGTTTCTCTTACCAGCTAGACAAATTAACAGCTAGACAAATTTGAACAATTTAAACGGATTTAAAATATATATTTATATTTTTTGGAATATGTTAATTACGGATAGTTGTAATTTGTAAGTTAATTGATTGCCCAAATTTGTGTGGTTTTAGCTAGCTTAGCCCATAAAATTATTTTCCATACCAAATGATTTGACAGAGAACTCCATTCATCTTAATAACTGGTAGATTTGTGCTCAATAAGGTTAGCCAAGCAGCTGTTAATCCTTAGAGGACCATCTTTAATGTCAAAAGACTTACAGGAAGAGTGTACGAACTCCCTCCCTCCCTCTCATAATTCTTTTGTATTCTTGTTTATGTGTGTGATGACTGTTGTGTGTGATTGAAATTATAATCTGTGTTTGTATGTGTAGTTTTGGTGACATAGAGGTTCGAAAGGACATGGAGCTTTTTCCATACAAAATTGTGAACAGGGACGGAAAGCCTTACATCGAAGCCAAGATTGAGGATGAGGAGACCAGGGTTTTCAGTCCTGAGGAGATTAGTGCCATGGTTCTTACAATGAAGAAGGAGACAGCCGAGGCATTCTTTTGAAAGAAAATCAAGGATGCTCTTGTAACTACTCCAGGTAAGTAATCATGTTTTTCAATTCGAGGGAAATTTGATTTGGGATTGATATATAGTATGGTTGAAGATTGAATTTAGTGATCTTTTTTTTAACCCTACAGCTTATTTCAGTGATGCCCACAGGCAGGCAACGAGGGATGCTGGTGTTATTGCCGGTTTGAACGTTGTGAGGAATATTATTAGTGAACCAAGAGCCGCTGCCATAGCCTGTGGATTGGACAAGAAGGGTGGTGAAAGGAACATTCTTGACATTGGTGGTGCACATTCGATGTCAGTATCTTGACCATTGATTATGGCGTTTTTGAAGTTCTTGCCACCAATGGAGATGCTCATCTGGGAGATGAGGATTTCGATCAGAGAATCATGAGTAATTTATTAAGTTGATCAAGAAGAAGCATGAAAAGGACATCAGTAAGGATAACAGATCTCTTGGAAAGCTAGGGAGAGAATGTGAGCGCGTCAAGAGAGCTTTGAGTAGCTAGCACGACGGTATCGATTCCTCTGAACCACTTGCCAGAGCTAGGTTCGAAGAGTTGAGCAGAGACCTATTGAGAAAGACCATGGAACCAGTTAAGAAGTCCATGGAAGATGCTGGATTGGACAGGAGCCAGAGTGATGAAATTGTTCTTGTTGGTGGAAGCACTAGAATTCCAAAGATTCAACAGCTTCGACGGAGAGGATCCCAACAAGGGTGTAAACCCTGATGAGGCTGTTTCTTATGGTACTTCTGTTGGATGCGGCACCACTTACTCTTGGTCTCCGAAGAGGATTTCTCTCGACAGAAAGGCCCTCGAGTGGTTGGATGGCAACCAAAACGCCGAGAAAGAGGATTGTGAAAGAAAAGCTGAAGGAGGTGGAAGCTGTATGCAACCTCATATTCACTTCTGTTTATCAGACATCTGGTGGAGCCCCTGGAGGTGCAGCAGGTGGAGAAAGGTGAGGACGAATCTAACGATGTTCTTTAATTTTTTTTTCTTTCTGATACTTCATCGCCAAAATAAACTGTCAGAACCCTCACCACTTATTTCTATAATTAGGTAGATTTGATCTTCCCAGTGTTATTGCAAGATTCAACTCTTTCGTTGTTTCAAGAATCAACTTCTTTCGTTGTTGAAGAGTCTGCAATTAAGGATAGCCCTTCTGGCTAAGTGGGAAGCAGTACTTCCCCTGAAATACTAGACTTGAAATTCAATTCCATGCTTGACGAGATATTTGGTTTGAACAAGGAATCAACATCGCCAATTACACAACCAGTAGACTTCTAGCTTAGCATTACTCGTTATATCTCAGGGTATGATGACTTGGCTGACTTTGATTTAGAATAACCATTAAACATTATGATGAACAGAGACAGATTTTAAACTGATAAAACATTTTCTTTCTTTATTATGGAAAATAACAAGGCAGTCAATTTTACAAAGAAAACATTGCCGCCATTTCATGTCTTTGTGCCTTTATGGCGAGAAACCCAATCCGTTTTACAATTCAGGGAAAATCACAAGCATATATACAAAATGGTTCCATCTGTGTGTGATACACAGAACTCGGCAGACATACTAGGATAAAAAAAACATGATGAGGTTTACAACCGAACTATAAACCGATAATGTAATGGCGAAGAGGCATAGCATATCGCGTGCCATTTAACGACCCTCTAAACTCAACCTTCATGTTTTTTACATAAACTACGTGAAGGGAAGAGAAAGGTAAACATGAGGGGCCATGGCAGAGAACATGATGTCATCAGTAAATTTGTTGCTAAGATGAACAAAGTTCAAAGGTTATATGTAGTCATATACATCTGCGGGGAATTTGTCAAGAAGACTAACTGGGACGAACCACAAAATAAACAGGCAGCCGGTCAGTCTAAGCTGCGGGGCGTTGCAGGCAAGGCCAATCTGACTCACAGAGATCATGGGCGGACTGCCCATCATTGTCCTTCGCATCTGTATCTGCATTTTGCTTCACAAGATATTCAGCAATTGCTTCTCTCTCACAGACAGCAGCATAATGCAACGGGGTTTGGCCTTCATTATCCTGCCATTAAAAAAAATTGAACCATTAGCAATTATCAGAATAGCAACAAAACAAAAGGAAGAAAGAAGGAAAGAATCTGCTTGGCAGCTCGCCATAAAACATAAGGCAAATTTTAAAAACAAGTTTACAAAGGCCGTATTCTCCCAAAGAACCAATGGCACCAAATAACTTTTCTTTTCTTTTCAATTTTTTTTTTTTTTGTGCAGAGGGAGAGAAATCACGGCGGACTCTCTCTCATATTAACCGCCTGAAAATGGGACCTAAAATCAACAAACACGAGAGAATGTGGGAAATGAACAATCATTTTCAAGACCCCAATAAGGAATGCTCATTTCTAATCTTGAGATAGAAACTTCAGAAATTAAAGCAAAACATAAAGGGACATTTATGACATTAATTACTTCAAAACTACAAGTACTTTGATCTGAAAGATATTTAGAAAGTAATAGTACCAGAGAATTGAAGACACCTCAAAAGAGATGCCTAAAACATCTATTTACCTTTGCATTTATGTCTGCATTCTTTCCAACAAGCACCTCGGCAATATTAAGATGACCACGATCTACCGCCCAATGCAAAGGAGTCCGACCCTCACTATCTACAATAATCACAAATGTTTAGAAGGAGCTAATCATCTCTAAAGCCCCTAGGTTCACATGAAGGTCAACACTAAGCTAAGAAACTTTGTCCAAATCCATGCTTTTGATGCACAAGTACAGCACAGGAAACACAACGAGAGACATAAAATATGGAAGTACACTGTTCATAATACTAAAAAATCAGCTGAAGCAAGATAAAACATTCTTCATCAAGTCCTCCAATAAAAAGCATATATGACAAGTCAGAGTATCCTTCAACATTGCAGATAGGTCTCAATAAGTTTGATTCCCAAAAAAGCTTGATGGATTTTCATAAGTGCAAGACATCTCATTGGTTTGAGGAAAAGAATAAGCAACACGCAAAACAGGGAAATGAGTAGAAAAGGATGCCAATGTGCATGTTCTAACACATGATATAGTTCCAAGTATGGTAAAGCATTGCCTAAACTACTCAATTTGCATATGATTGCATCATTGCATGGCGCCTGGTATTGCTGATGCTCTGGCAAGTATAAGCTCAATAATGACTCATTACATTGGACAAGCATGCTCGAAGGCTATATTCAGCAACAGCTCAATTTGCATATACAAGTAGCACCCAAGCAATCAAGGTGACAGCTTTAGGCATGGCACCAATATAATATCATTCACTTATTTCAGTGTCAAAACACGTGACTGGGGAAAAGAGCAGACAATGGAGAAACAAACCTTTCAAGTTCACAGAAACACCACCATCAATGCATTTGATCAAATTATTCACTTCTCCTTCTCTGGCAAACGCATGAATGGCATCCATTTTCCTGAAAACCAGGAATAACAGACCATTAAGCTTGTTTTGGGTGGGTCTATGATTAACATTTAGAAAGATACCCTTGATGAGGGTACCAAAAACATGTTCACTAAATAGCATCTACATATTTAACTTATTGTTGACATTATTCAAGCAGACATAGACTTCATCATGGAAAATGTCTCGATAAGAAAATGTGGTATTTTTTTCAATTAAACGTTGGGCTATGGACTTGGCACTTATTTATGGCATAAAGTCCATGAAAACTGCAAACCTGTAAAATGGAGCATAAATCCCTTTTCTTTTATGCTCAAGTGATAGAAAACATTTTATTGACATTCCTATTCATTCGATGAAATCAAATAAGACATTTTGCTTGCATATTATGGATAACAATAGCACGAATGCACCAGGATTTTAGTATCAGAATCAATAAACTGAGATAATAAAAAAAATATTGTGGATTCTAAATTTGCTTAGAAAAGAATTTTGACCCTGCCACATGGGAAAGGGAGACCTGCAAATGTCTTTCACCAGATGTGTGGTTGTGGGAATGTACTTTAGAGTTTATCCATTGCAAATTTTCAAGCACTGATCAAATAAAAAGCTCATTAAAATCAATCCCAAGCAGGACAAGTTCAACCCAGATCTAATAAATTTATGCATATCCTCAAGCAGGTAGCTAATAAGTCAAGCATTGGCCAAATATGGCTCATTGTAACAAAATTACCTAGCTTTAAAATCATATTAACACATGAACTAGAATTATAAAAGAATTCCAATCCCATTGCTGAAAAACAGCATTTCTGTCAACAATTTCCTAAATTAGACATCAGGGGATTCAGAACAACTGGATGCAGCACTAGAGTGCTCCCACTCCACACTAAAGCAAAGACTCCTGCACCTCACTTTCAGTAGCACCATCTATTAGACATTTATAATTTCCTCCAAAACAGTCTCTCATTGCAATGTATGGTACCATTATAAATCAGAGTAGCTAACTAGGTGTGAATACAGTTGACAATGTGTACTTGAAACAAAAAAAATCTCAAGGAAACCTGATCAACATTTTACCAGATATTCCACCAAGACTCGCAAACAGGAAAAATGCCATGCCATGAGATTAGAGCCAAAGAAACATGAACTTTTCTATACTTTCTACATGCATGCTAGCATACAATCACATGAAGGTCCTGGATACCACTCTCGGAAAGGAGCTATTTGAGTGATCATATGAAGACCTAAAGGTCCGCAGATTAAGTAGGCCTTCCACATAGAAGTTCAAAAACCTTACAACTCTGTTCCTGATTCCTCCTCATAGACGAAAGTGCTGAAAACCGGTCCCATTGGTCCTTTGCCATCCTTGCTCGGTCCAACGCCATCTCTGTCTTTGCTCTTGTATCATCATTACAAGTATAAAATAACAAGGATAAGTCAAATGAAAGAAAGTACATTAACAGGACAGGGCAAAGAAAAGGAAAAGATTAAATAAGAAGACTAAACCTCACCATAGCTGAACCAGAAGCCCAGGTAGGATACAGCTCTGTAATAATATCAATGTACTTCTGCATAGCATCTTCTGGTGGCATAGCACCCAATTTCTGCCATGCTTGCCTGGTATAAATCACCCAAAGATTCAAAATCAATCAGCCACCATACCTTCAGATAAAAAACACAATATTCACCCCCATCAACTATGCTGTAGGAACTGACGTACCCGATTAATAAACAAACAAACAATAACCAGAATCAACTAAAAATATCTTCCAAAGAACCACCAACACATAGCTATCCTTTCAAGTAAATATCTCGAGAGTGCTGCACTATCATTAGTAAAACCTTGAAGCAAATTTACCTCATTTCAAATACTTGAATTTCACCTATTTTCATCACAAATTCCAGTCACACCCTACTAAATACACAAACAAACCCATCCGTCATCCATCTAGTTTAAAATACCCATTTGAATTCCCTTAAAAAAACAAACACATAAATAAACAAGCCCACATGCTTACCAAAATCCAACCCACCCACATTACAGGCAATTACATAAAATTAACTTCCTTAGCTGTTTCTTACCTCCAGTATTAACTTAACCTCCTAATTTAACCACATTCAAACCCTAAATTACAATTCCGATTAATCCATCATCATTTCACCAACTTATTACTTAAAAAAAAAAACACAAAATGAAAACCCACTAAACATAATTCGAAAAATTACCATTTGGCACGGGCAGTCATTTTGAGAGCAGAAGGAGGCGCGCTAGTACAAGGACCTTCAGTAGCAATCTTATAATACCCATAAAGCTGCAACTGTAAATCACTCGATACCTTCAACGAAACCCGATCCGCCGCAGCTGCAGCCACAAATGCCGTAGCTGCACTAAACATTTCATCCAATTCCGTACTCTCCACACCTTCCCAATCATCATCATCATCATCACCACCACCATCACCGTCACTCCCTGATACGCTCTCGTTTCGCACACTGCCTTGTTCTGCAACCACCGAATCTACGTCACCATGAGAGTGCTGGTAATGATGGACTGCGGGGGCGGGGGCGGGGGCGGGGTCGGGGTCGGGGTCGGTCGATTGGGGTTTTGGGTTTCGGGTGATATGGAGATTGTCGTTTTGGAAAGAAACGACGATGGAAATGAGTTTGGCGAGGAGGTATGAGAAGAGAAGACCTATGAAGATTGATTGGAGAAGGTGTTGCCAATCTGCCATTGAAATTAGACGATAATTAAAAAACCCTAACCCTAGAATTGATCATCAATCAGCAGGTGAACAGAACATCCCCACGCACAGCTGTATGTATGTACCACATGCGAAACCTCAAACAACGTTGTGAGGGAACATGCGCGCGCAGCTGTAAAACAAGACAACGCAAAAACAAACACTCACTGCATCGTGCACAGCGCTGCTCAAATCTTTCTTTCTTTTTTATCGAACTTTATTTTTTCTTGATTTTTTTCCTACAAGGTATCAAATCTTTATTTTTTTTCTTCTTTATTTACAAATTCCTAAAATAAATTAATCATTGATTTCATGAAATATAATTTAAATTTGCAATTAGAAAAAATCTAAAGAATAATAATTAAAATAAACAGGAAAAAAAACAAATAGTCTTTTTTTCATACATAAATTTTATTTTGTTATTTAAAGTTTATATTTACGCAATATTTGATTTATGTTGTTTTTGGAATTTTATGTTTCAATACCCAATTGTTTTTTTTTATATTTTATAATTAAATTTATTTTTAAATAAATTTATTAAAATAATATTAATGAGATGTATTTTTTCTTTTTATTTCAAATTATTAATATTATTTTGGTTATTTATTTTAGTTACTTCCAGTTTTGTGAGATAAATCATATAGCTGTAAAAATATGTTTTCTTTATATATATATTAGTTACTTCCAATTTTTTTTCATTCTCATTCTTATTTTTTTATTGGTTCTCTTTACTTTTTATTTAATAATTATAATTTAATTTTGTAAAACTAACTCTCAACAAATAATATAATGATATTTAAAATTATGAACATAGAAAGCAATACAAGATGGAATAAATATTTTTATAAAACAATAAAAATACAACATATAATAGACACCATCTATTGTGAGTATTTTCCTAATATTTTTCACATGTTACTCGTTGCACACTAAAATCAAGTTTTTTTTGTTTAAT
>Ga0307515_10020570_pt1 | contig 11762 bp, 1 predicted proteins | sample 17_EM_MG_FD_194513 | JGI IMG/M metagenome (GOLD analysis project Ga0307515, IMG submission 194513) | Populus trichocarpa ectomycorrhiza microbial communities from riparian zone in the Pacific Northwest, United States - 17_EM | ecosystem: Host-associated > Plants > Roots > Unclassified | place...
GCCTAATAGATTAACTCTAATTATATTCTAAGAATTACTATAAGGAAGGAACTATCTAGGTAGGGACTAAGGGTCCTTAAATACATAACTATACTCCTAAGAAATCCTTCTTATACGTGATGTACGTGTTATATATATTGTACATACATTCCTCTTATATACTTCGTACACTGCGTACAATATTATATAACTCGCTTACCATTCCTCGTCACATGGCTCTACCGGCTCCATCTTAGACCGTACCCATATCAACTAACTAGCTTCTTCCGACTCTTCTCTAAGTAGTCGTAACATTGTACTTAAAGCGTCCGTAACAGTAGACTTATTAATAGGCTAAGTATATAGGTTAAGGAATAGTTAATAACGTAAATATAACTAGTAGAGTAGGTTACCTAATAGATTAACTTTAATTATATTCTAAGATTTACTATAAAGAAGAGAACTATCTAGGTAGGGACTATAGTCCTTTAAATACATAATACTGCGCCTAAGAAATGTACTAAGTACGTTAGTATATTAGTATATTAGTATATCTTACGTTCCCACGTTTCTATATTCCTATATTTTAAACTTATAATATAACTAGCCACGTAACTCGGCTACCCTTTATCCTATAGCTTAATCGGTTTCAGCGCCTCCTATACTATCTTAACTAACCCATTTATATCTCTTCTTAGTAATACTACTACTAATAATATAAGGTCCATAATATAGAGAGTAAAAGGATAAAAATAAACTATAAATAGGACAGGGATAGATATTATTTTTATTTTTATTTTTATTTATCATTTCTCTACTATTTTCCTACCGTTTTCTTATTACCTAATAGTTATTAACAATCTAGTATCTTACTAGGAACCTGTAAACCCCTAATTTAAGGATCTATAAATTACTAGGATATAGCTACTAGTATATATTAAGCTGCCTTAAAGGATTTATATATATAGAACTATAGCGCTATAGCCTAAAGGCTGTATATATAGTATTATACATCGTATAATACAACGGATATAGAATTTTTTTTAGAGCCTATAGTAGGCATTTTATAGATTTAGCTTTATAAAGATCTTCGCCCTAAATAGTTAATTTAGTATTTTACTAACTAGTAGTAGTAGGTAATAGTTCTTAATTATGATCTTATTAAGACTGTAATGGTCTATATATAGCCATATAGTTCTATCTAGTTTTAGAATAAAAAGCATTAATATGCCTACTAGTGACTTACTAGGCTAGATCTACCCCTTTTTTAGTAAATTATTACGGTACTTTTATAAGATTTTAAGCTCTTTATAAGATAAGTTATAAATCCAATGGTTTAATAGTTATTTGCCTTCTTTTAGATTAATTATATAATTATATTCTAAGTTCTATAGAAGGATTATAGCTTATCTACCTAAAAATACCCTTAGTAAGTCCCTTAGGCCTAATGGAATATTTAATAAAATAGGGTGATGTTTATCCTCTATATTATTATTTGGTATATTTTAGAGCTCCCTTAAACGCTTATAGGCAGCGTTGTGTGCTATAATAGTTATTCGTATATAGTTGTATATAGTAGCTAATAAAGGATAAGGGATTCTTTAATATAACGTTTAAGGTATTATAGTATACTCTCCGCGTATTACTTAGGCTAAAGTAACCTATAATAATAAAAGTATTTTATAAGATTATTAAAACCGCCGCCTCCTTATAATATCTCTATAACCTATTTAATAGTTCTCTATAAGGTATCTATTATAAAAGGGTTATTATCTATACTAGGCTTTATACCTATCTTATTATAAAATAGGGGTTAGATTTGATACTCCTTTAGGTATAAAGCGTATACTATTTTACCTAAAGCTATATCCTTTAAAAAATCTTCTAAGCTTATTAATTATATATGCCTTTTTAATTCTTCATTGTTTTATTATTTAAAGCCTCCTATCTTAAAGTGTATTTTCAAAATCTACTTTTATAAGCTAAAGATATCTAAAAATAAGGATATAACCTATAAAGTTAACTGCCTAAAAGGGTTGTGGGCTAACTACCTCAGTTCGGTTATATATATTAGCCACTAACACTATAGGCTTATAGGCACTATATGGTTTAATCTAATACTTATTTAAAAAGCTTATAATAGGTTTTTATTACCTTAGCAACGGGATAAGTTTATACTTTTTTATTAAATTAAATTATATAAGGTTAATTTCAGCGCTACTATTATATAGTGCTTAGAACTAACATATCTTACCTATAAGGAGTATTATTTCTAGCTTAATAGTAATATAACAGATCTTCCCTTTTATATGTTGTCCTAATTATAGCTAGAAGATATCTATAATTAAGGCCTTTTTTTAGATTATTAATATGTTTATTACCTTACTCATTCTTTTAATAAGATTTACCTTTAGGGGAATTTCTTTTTAACTTCTTAGAGTGGTTCTATAAGGGTGCTATATATGTATTAGGTTAGCCCTATAAGTCTTTTCTACTACTTAAGGCCCCTAACTTTAACTATTTTTAAGTTTTCTTTAAAAACGGCTTCTTTAGAGCTTAGGTCTACTCTATATTATTATTAAAGCGCCTATACTTCTAGTTACCCCCTATATTCTTACTAGAAGAGGTCTAGTTTTTTACTATATTCTTAATATTTAGAACTAGTGATTTAAAATTAGTATATATAGTACTCCGCAATAAGGCTCCTACGCGCTTAATTTTATTATAAATTACTAGCTTAATTCTAGCCTAGATAAATTAAATCTTATCCTTTTATAAATACTATTGCCCTTATTTTTTAAAAGGCTTTTAATCTATCTATTAAGCATAGGTTTCTATAAAGTTTATGAACTAGTAGAAATTATAGTAGTTAAGCTATTTCCTATTCCAGAATAGTTCTATGTTATTATCTTATATAATATATTATAAGCTTTACAGTGTGAAGAATTAAATAAACGACTTTTTTTTGTAAATGTAGCTCTAAAGCCTCTATATATATATAAAGAAGGTAGAGGTAATAAGATATAAAAGGGTAATAAGTAACTGAAATGGGAACAGTAATTTATAAGTAATATTGATCTGCAATTAATATATAGGGTGGCGTTAACGCTGTCTTAGAGCCTTCTAAGCGATGATCTTATGTCTTAGCACAGCGTTAGTAATTAGTTATACACCCCCCTAGATTTAACAGTATAGTTAAATATATAGAATATAAAATAAAGGTAGAAGCTATACTAAAATAGGAAATTTAGATATAATTTGAGAGTAGTAAACGAATAGGGTAACTGTGACAGATATTATAAATATCGCGGATATTGTGGATATTGCGAATATTGCAAATGGAATTAATTAACCTAATGTTGAATATCCACTAAATTTAATTGCTTTATCTAAGCTTCGTGCTCTTAACGAGGTAGGATCTTAATAAGGCCGTTAGTAGGTATTTTGTCTATAGGGACTCATTAAACGTTAATCTTTTTATCTTAGACTTTCTATCTTAGCCAGTGCTAACAAACGTCGATATATTAAAGCTTGGTATTAAGCTTTAGTATATCCTATCTTAGGAGTTATATAGTTTATATATTATTGTAAAGCATAGTAAAATCGCGTTCTAAATTAAAGCTAATTACTTTAAAGAATCGTTGCTACCAGATAATTTTAACAGTAGTTGTAGATAGGGAGAGAAGCTTTGCTTTAGTAGTTAAGCGTATAATAGATTGCTGTAGGGTTGCTTTCTAATTAATTAGACCTCTAAATAGGATAAATAGATATCCTTAAGAGCTCTATCTAGTCTCCTTTCGGTCTATAAATGCTTTATTAGATACTCCGTAAAAGGTAACGTCTTTTCTTTTAGGGTTTCTAAAGTATATATATGCTCTAAATACTTCGCCAGAGTATTTAATAGCTATAGATTTTATTCTAAGGTAATAGGCAATTGCTTAGTTTGCTATATTAAGGTGCTTTTAATTTAGATTAGTTAAGAATTCGGCCAGCTTAAATACGTCTTAGTAATATTAGGTTTTCTAAATATAGTAAGGTATATAAGCAACCCTACTCGTTACTAGTAAGCTAGCGTTCTTTAAGGGTTTGTCTGCTAGTTAGACGGAATTAGTTCTTTAGCAAAAAGTAGTAACTTAGGAAATCTTTCTAGTGGTTAAATATTAAATTAATTGGCTATCTTTTTAATATAGGAGTCTTAGCAAAGCTAGAGCTTCCTACTTACTTAGGGATTGTTCGGTTGCAAAACCGTTATATTGAATATGAACTGAAAGTCCGGCAGAAAGAACGCGTTCCTTCCCGATTTGACACGCGTCTGTGGCTCTACGGGTTGCACGGACGTGTGCAAATATGAAGACTCCATATTGAACTGGAATCTGTAAAAGGAGCTTCGAGCTCTATATTGAAATGACGCCAAGAGCTCCATTTCAGAAGCTGTATACGGTAAAGTTGCCAATCTTTTAGCGTGCTATTCTGGCGTTTTGCGAGCGGTGAGAGGAACATCAAAATTTTGAGGCTGTGCAGACAAAATCACTCCGAATCAACATATTATGAAATGGAATCTAAGGCCTCCATGTTGCAACCGAACGACCCCTTAATCTTGTTTAATTTAAATACCTAGGAACTACTATAGGTCTCCTAGTACACGGATCTTGTATTAGTATAGTAGTTTAGCTTTAAATTCTTCTAGTCTTAGAAGGTCCTTTTTGGTAAATAGAACGGCAATATTGTCTACGTAAAAGAAGATAATAAGTTATCTATTAGTAAATAGGCAGTTAGTACCTAGAATAGGCTTTAATCCAAATTTAGATAGTATATTAGTAAGCTCTTTATACTAAAGTAGTAGGAAGATTTTTAATCCGTATAGCGCTATAAGTAGCTTTAGGACATATCCGTTTTAATTAAATCCTTCTAGGCAGTAGCAGTAGATTAGTTTACTAAGCTTGGCGTTTATAAATACGTTTACAGCGTTATACTATTAAATTCCTAGGTTATAAGCGGCTGCTATAGCTATAAGAGTACGGAATATTTAAGCAACTAGGGTTACTGTATAGGTCTCTTCTTTAGTAATTTACAAGTCTCCGCGGACGTATAGTCTAGCTTTAAGCTTTTATACGTAGCCGTTGCTGTTAAGCTTATATTTAAAGACCTATTTTAGTAAAAGAATCTGCTGATTACTTACTTCTATTTTTAGTACAGTCTTAAATATCTTTTAGCGTTTTAGGTTATTATATTCTCTTTCTATAGCCTTTTAAAAGCTAGTAGTTAAAGGATACTTTCTTAGTTCTTTAAGATTCTTTAGTTTAGGAGGAAGATTATTATAATATAGAGATAAAGATCTAGTTTAGTCGATATCCTTTACTAGTCCTATAGTAAATCTAGTGTAGTAACTAAATAGGGTAGATAGATTGGCTAGTGCTGTTATATACGCTTAACGTTAAATTCGGTTTAATCCTTCTAGTAAAATAAGGTCGGTAGAAGGTTTAGCTAAGACCTTATTAGCTTATAGAGCTATATTAGTTACTCTATTAGATAGTTCTAGAGAGCTTAACTAAGTAGGAATTGTTTTAATTATATATAGGATGTTGTCTTAAAGTCCTTATAGTAAGGTGTTCGATTCTAGTAAATCTAGAGATACTGTTCTACTAGGTGTTAGTTACTACTTAGTATCCTTTATAGGAGGCTCTACCGCATTATTTAATTTAGGTATATTCGTTTAATCTATATTTAAGGTAGGTCTATATAAAATAGATTTATCCTTAGATTTATCCTCATAGAGAGGTTCTAGTAGACTAATTATCTAAAGGGTGTCTTCTAATACTTCCCTTAGTAGGTAGTTAATGTTTTAACCCTTAGGGTTATAGAACAAGGTTTTGTTAAATATAATATCTCTAGTTTAAATAACCTTATAAAGACTTAGAATCTAGATATAGTAGATATTAGTTAAATTATAGCCGACTAGATGTCTAATTAATATATAAGGAGCTAGTTTATCTCCCCTTTTAATTCGTTTATCTAGTATATAGGTTTTATAGCCATATATATATATATAGGTAAGTAAAGGCAACTTGCCGTAGGCAACCTTATAGGGAGTTCTCTCCCCTAGCTATTTATTTGGTGTTTAATTAAGGGCGTATCTAGTAGTAAAGAACGCCTCTAGTCCTAAAGACCGGGGTAAGGAAGCTCTTAGCTATATAGCCCTAGATTGTTCCATAAGGGTTTATTTAGATTATTTAGCTCCGCTATTTTATTCTTCTATATACAGGGCTCGGCATTTAAAAGTAATGCCTTTATTTGCGCACCACATCTATAATATATCTTTAGTTTGTCTAAATGTACGTTTATTATTACTCTAGAAAAAGATAACGTCTTAGTAGAATTATATTTTAATTAGCTAGTAAGTCTTATAAATAGTAAGTAGGATAATAGCTTTATCCTTATTCTTAGCAGTATATATAGAGTTAAATTTAGAATATATGCAATAGAAATATATAATATATCTATCGCCGTTATATCCTAGTTTTCTAAGGCTGATAATATTAAATGCTAGCTGTTTAAATAGCTAAGTAGCTAGATGTTTGTGTTCTCGTCTTTAAGAGATCTGCTATATATGCTTTACTAATAAGTAGACTTTACATTCGATTTTAAGCGGTGCTTATTTATTAATTAGCTCTTTAAGCTCTGCGCTATTTATATATTTAGAAAGCTGCTTAATAGCGTTAGGTTCTATATAGCCTAGAATTTTATACCATTTTATAGTTATAGCTCTAACTAGTTTACGGGTGTTACGGACGCTTTAAGTACGATATTACGACTACTTAGAGAAGAGTTAGAAGAAGCTAGTTAGTTAATATAAGTACGGTCTAGTATGGAACCGGTAGAACTATATAACGAGGAATGGTAAGCAGGTTATATGATATTATACGCAGTATACGCGGTATACGCATTATACGGCTACGTATAATACGTATAACACGTATATTACGTATAAGGAGGATTTTATAGGAGTTAGGATGTGTATTTAAAGGACCACAGTCCCTACCTAGATAGTTCCTCCCTTTTAGTAATTCTTAGAATATAATTAGAGTTAATCTGTTAGGCAACCACTCCACCAGTTATTATTACGTTATTAACTTTATTTGCATTACCTACACACCTAGCCCATTAATAGGACCCACCATAGTTCTTGCTATAAGGTTCCGTTATACAATTACTACCTAGTTACGGTATTAATAGAAAGTCGAATAATGGGGGAATTAGTATTTATACCCCATATAAGACAACCTTGTGAAAATTTTTCCTACTAGGGTGGGTTTTATGTAGCAAGGTTCGCCCTTATAAAATACCTGTTTCCTAAAACATAAAACTAGGATTAATAGCCTACTTATGGGGAGAGTAGCTATTAATTACTAATTCCCTACCTACTCTTAAGCAAGGAGAAGAATAGGTTACATTACTAAAAAAAAGTCGTATAGGAATAACTGGTAGTTGTCTCCAAGCTGGCAAACTATATAGAGCCCTTTGTTTTTATATGCAAATGTTACTAAATCTATCTTTTAGAGCGCTTTTTCTACTCTAGGAACGGCAGAATACGGCAGAAATAGATAAAAGAGCTAGGATTTCCTTTTAATTTTCTTGGTACGAACTAGACTATAGTGAGCAAAACACCAGGACAAAACTCCCCTAGCATTTAAAACGGGCCAGAGTGCCCACTTAGTTACTAGTATATATTAAGCTGCCTAGGAAGGATTTATATATATAGGACTATAGCGCCATAGCCTAGAGGCTGCATGCGCAGTATTGTACGTAGTATAATACAACGGACCTAAAAAAAAAAAAAAAAAAAAAAGAAAGTCGAATAATATGCTACTAAAAGCAGCCACAACGACGCCATTAACGGCAGCAACGACCTTAGGGTCAGGTAACGACACTAGTATAGTAGATATTAACTTATAATTAGTTATAGTCGGACAATTATAAGTGTATAATTACAGCACCTGTCATACCAACCGCGTGCTTACGCGTTCGGTACGCCGAGTACGCGCTTACGCGTTCGGTGTACTAACCACCCGCTTACGCGTCTAGTGCACCCCTGAAGTACTAACTAATTAGGGGGGAGGTGCGTCAGTACATAGACCACGTAGTCTACCTCAATAGAATCGACAGTTACTACTATCCAAACGAGCATACAATACTATACGTATTTCGTGCCCCTGGATATAACTCACTTGTATTATTAAGTTAATATAAATAATAAGAAATGGTTAATTAATTAACAGATAACAATAGGATACTTAAAGAAAGAATTAACGGAATAGGAGTAGCTAAGGTTAAGTTACCTTTAATTAAATAATTTTTAGGAAAGAGATTAAAGCTTAAAGGATTCCTTATGTAAATACACTTTAAGGTTATACAGGAGGGAGTAAAACTAGGAACGCCTATAGATTAAGTAGCTTACACAGGACTGTTCCTAATAGAAAGAGTACTTAAGTAGTTTAAACTATATCTTATAGAGATATAGGAGCACGGTATAATAACTACTAATTAGGAGGTGCGGTTTATATTCTTAAGTTAGAACGGGTTTATAGAATAACTTACGCAAATGTTTGGGGACCCGAAAGTAATAACTATAGTAAAAAGAAAACATTAAGACCTAGTATAACAAACCTTAACAATTAAATATACAACGCAGTTTTAGATATTGGCTACGTAGGTTAAATAGAATAATAAGGCGCTTATAGCATAGTATAAATAAGGACTTAAGGCTAAAGTCTAGAACGTAATTATTCTAATAAAAGATATGGACACCCTTAGGGAACTAATAGATTAAGTAATAAAGATTAATAATAGGATTTACTAAAGGGAATAGGCTAAGAGAGGCTAGGATAGAGTTCTATAGTTATATAAGACGCAAAGCACGCAATAACTAAAGCTAAGTTAAAAATTATGGTATGGCGTAAAGCTAATGGACCTAAGCGGTACTAATGAAACCTATAAGAGATGGACTAAAAAAACTATGGAAACCTAAAGGTTAAGGATTAAGTAATTATAGGACTAAGGAGCAAAGGCTAAACTAGGGATCTTAATAGTAGAAGACGTTTAGGCGGACTTTATAGCAAAGTTAGTGGTTTAGAGACGGAGCTTGCATAAATTGCGGAAAATAAGGTTACTTTGCTAAGGATTATAAAGATGGTTAGAGTCACTATATAATAAAAGGAACTAGACTAGTAGAAGATATATACGTATAAAGGAATAATAGTATATTATAAGGAACAAAAGAGTATTTAATTAACAGTTTTGCATTTTATTATAATAATATATGCCGAATTTATAAGGACGCTAAGTATAGCGCAAGCTATTAGCTATAGGAGCTAGAGTTAAAGAAACTTAAAGGAATTAGAGAGTTGGATAAAGAATAGGATTAACTCTATAAGCTAGATTAGGATATTATAGTAATATACGGATAAAGATTAATAACAATAACAATGGAGTTAAAATACTTATTAATTAACAGTAATAAGGAGGATAAAGGAACTAACTAGGGGTATTTAAACCTTAAGGACGTAATAACGTAAGTAGAGACTAAGACTACTATAGAGCAAGGTTTAGTAACGGGAATAATAACACCGTTAGACACGGCATCTATTGCTTTATAAGATGGTAGGAAGAGTATCTTATAGAGATTAAGTAAGCAGACAAATACTAGTGCTAATTTACTACTTAATAAAGGCAAAAGGCTAAAGGCTTAAAATTCTTAAGATAAGATAAGAGAGATCTAAGATTCCGTAGATAGAATAAGGACAGCTTAAGGACCTATAACGGACGAAAACTAATAGAGTAGAGCAGTAGCTTAGTTTAAAGACATACAAATAAGCTTAGGAGAAAAGTTTCCCACGGCATTAGATTCTTAAGATAAAATAGATAAGATTTAAGACTCTTAAGACAAGATAAGAATACCACGGACGCCTAGTTAAACTAAGGCAAGAGCTAAGCTTAAGTTAGAAGTAAGCTTAGGATTAAAGAATCTAAGGGACTAAGAATTCGGAGTACAAATAAGGACACCTATAGGTAAGAGGTAAGGAGCTTCTTTATAGATCAGAGAATCTGTAATATAAATAGTAGTTAGACTAGGAGACAGATATATAGACCTAGAAGACTTACTAGGGGAATATAGTGTTTAGCCTAAAGATTAAAGAGTCAATATTAAGATTAAGAAGTATAACGACTTTAAGGATCTACTTATAAGACGCGAAAGAAAGGAAACTATAGAGGAATTTAGAGCGAGAATTACCTTATAGTAAGAATAAAAACTAGATAAGAGATCTAGTATATTAGGACGTATAAGGGACAGAGCACCTATACAAAAGGTCACTAATAGGCCTAGAGTAGGTATACTAAGAGCTAAGTGGCTTACTAAACTAGAATAAGAAGAGGATCTAGGGATTCCAACTAGGTTTAAAGAATAACACATAAAGGGCTATTATAACACAGTAATAAGAAGATACTTCCTTACGGACAAGCCGTATACACTTAAAGGATTATACTAAAAGTGGTATAGACAACGACATAATAACAAGTAGGAAGATTTCTATATGTGGTTAAATAAGAAAGTTGTCTAAGACTACCCAATTATAGAAAAGGCTATAACTTATATTAAAGGAGCCTTAATTATAACGTTAAAAGATCTAGAGGAGTAATTAGAGGACTAGAGAAGTAAAAGATAAATTTTAGTACCTATAAATAAAGTTATAACGCTTAAATTAATATAAGAAAGGTTTAAACTTAAGAATAAAGATGAGCTAAGAGTTAACCTAAGACACTAAGTATATTATACACTATTATAGATAGCATACGTGGATAATGCGTGCAATATATATAGAGCACTAAAAGATAAGAATTAAAAATATCTAGTAAAAATATATTGGTTAACGGACGAGGTAAAATATTAAAACGCTAAGTATATATATGGTTAGCACCTAGTAGAAGTTTAAGAATAAGGGGACTTAATACTTTAGCCAGGAAGATTCCTTATAGAAGAATGCCTAGATAGATAATAGTAGTGGGAATATCTAGAGAATACCTATCTATAGTATATTAAAGATAAAAAGCGAACTAAGTATTAGCCTAAGTTAAACTAAGTATAAATAGGATCTAGTAGCTAATAGTTAGGAAAAGTAGAGGCCTACGGAACTAGAGGGAACTAGTAGTAAAGCCTTAGACCCTTAAAGGAATTTAAGGATAATACTTAAATTTATAAGTTAAGTGGTAAGATTAACAGTTTAAGGCACTAATAGGTAGTGGAGCAATAAGGAACCATATCTTGCTAATAGTAGTTAAAAGAATAGGGTTACTATATAGGAAAAAGGAATATCCTTACCTATTAGTAATAATTTTAGGAGATCTAATAGCCTATAGAGGAGGTATTATTAATCTTAAAATAGGACCTATTTAAATAACTATTAAAGGGAGACAAATTAAGATATCTTTTAATATATTACTATTAGGGAATAATAAGGCAGTGTTAGGAATGCCTTAGTTATAGGAATATAATCTAAAGATTAATTAGGTTATAGGTTAGGTTAATATTAGAGATACTTAACGCTATAAGATACAATAACAAGCTAAGTTAGTATGGTACTAAGTTAGAGCGATATATAAAGAAACTAAGAAAGGGTTAAGCTATATACTAAAAAGATACTATAAGTACGGTAAGAAACTATAGTCGCTAGAAAGTAAAAAGCTGTTAGAGTATATAATATGGGACTATAAGATAGAATTAGAACTAG
>Ga0307515_10020571_pt1 | contig 11762 bp, 8 predicted proteins | sample 17_EM_MG_FD_194513 | JGI IMG/M metagenome (GOLD analysis project Ga0307515, IMG submission 194513) | Populus trichocarpa ectomycorrhiza microbial communities from riparian zone in the Pacific Northwest, United States - 17_EM | ecosystem: Host-associated > Plants > Roots > Unclassified | place...
TAACCACTTCTCATTAGTGTCACTACTAAATAACCAACTTTTCCATACTAACACTCTCTATTAATCAATATGTTATTTTCATCTCTTATCTCATCCTACTTATTCACAACACTTATTTTTCATTTTAAATACATAATCATATCAAAATGTATCAATTATATAAATTTCTAAGCACAAATTTCACTTAACTTAAACCTCCTATATATATCAAAATCACAACATATCAAGAAATCTATTACAATTAACACATGCTTTTATTATATCATTCTGTTATCATCATCGTCATGTAATTATTACTAATCACCTATAATTACACAACAATTATATAATCTCATAATTTTCACTTTTTTTTTCTTATGACTGATTCCACCAACTTCAAAACACTAACCCTTTCTTTTCTTTTAATTCATCCAAAATCTATATTATTAGCGTTTATTTTTCATATACTTGTCTACGAACAAGACAATCAAGCAATCCTTCTATTCTTTTTACTTTATTTATTTCATCATTTACTCCATTTCATTTCATTTTAAAACACATGCATCTTATTCAATATCCATCACTTCTAACATTTCAACACGAGTAAATTACAAGAAATAAATAATAATCTAAGGTAGTTTACCTCTCCTCATTCTTTCTTTACCTTGGTTAAAACTCCTCCACAAGCACAAACATCCAAATTTCTTCTTTATACATCCATAAACTAGGCCATTCATATATACTCCACCATAAAATTTCTCAATGTCTCTAAATTTCTCGTATGAATCCTAATTCAAAAATCTAATAATTATGCATTAAATACTTTTCTTTTCATTCAAAATTGTTTAAATAAGCTTAGAACTTCTTACCCGACAATAAAATAGATTTTGAAAACTAACCAGTCAAAGTTTTTTCCGCTCCTTCAAATTTCATCTTTTTTTGCCGTGAGTTATAGTCTTGATTTTCTACTGTCCCTCACTTAGTTTCCTATTAAATATTTGCTTGATGGATTGGTTGGTGTTTTACACTTCCTAACTCATAAATCTTACCCAATTTATACGTTTCTCTCAAAGTTGTTTAGCTCCTAAAATTATTCTCTCTTTCTATTCTTTATTTCAAGTTCTGCTAGCAATTTAAGGAAGAAGAAGAGGTTGGCTTTTCCAGCTTTAAAGTTCAATTGACCATTTTACCCTTAATGTGCTGTTTTTAAATTTCTATTTGGCTGTCAATATTTTTGTATAGCCTTCCCGAATACCGATCATCCTGAAATTCACCCTACCATAAATAAATGTGTTATGAGATTTCTTGTAAGATTTCAGTCCAATCCAATGGTTAGATTAAAAGTTATGCTTGATAGCGTAAAATTAATGGGCATGTAATTTTATGTCAAAAATCCAAATTTTTATATTGTTTTATCTATTTAAATCATCAAGATTTTTAATTAATTCTTTGAGAACTTCCATCCCTATTTATAATACAAATGTTTCTCAAATTTCATTTCCTTTCGGGTTAAACACTAAGCAATTGCATGGAGGCTAACACTAGAGATCAAAGTTATTTGCGTGTAAATAAATTCCCAAAGCACATCCATAAATAAATAAAATTTATTTAAAAAACAAATTCAAGGAATTTGGTTTCAAAAAATAATTCAATTTCATATAAACAAGACGAGCATATATTTTGATTCAAATCCTAACATGAATTATTTAATTATTACGTATATTTTGAGCCTCACATAAAGCATTACGATTTCTGCACACCATGAAAACTTAGCTTTAAGGAAATTGAGATACTTTATCAAATACAGTGATTAATTGGTAGGAAGTAGCATCAAGTTAGACGGCTAGGATCTGACCAAAAAATTAAGATTCAAACTTACCTTATTCAACTTTTTTTTCCCTACAAAATTCCAAAGAAGGATTGTGGAACCTGCCGACCAGTCTATATATATATCCTATATTGTAAGGCATGAATACGAACAAATAAATCGATATAATAAACATCAAATTTAGAAACAGAACTAGAGAGTGAATTGACTTAAAAAAAAATCAACTGGATGATTATATTACAGTATATATATTAATTGATTAATTAATTAAAACGTTTTATCGAACGAGTACCGAGAGATGGTTCATATATTTAGGTTTTATGCTTACATTACGTGCCACTTGATCCCTACTTACCGACAAAAACAGCCGATTAATACGTAAAATGTTACTATTGTCTATGCATCAACATGGACAAGTCTTAATCATTATATGTTTGATGTAAATTTATGTTTTGGTATCAACCTTTGTCATGTCAAAGAAGACAAACATATACATACATACATAACTATATATATACAACTGAAATCTCATAATAATTAAAATATATATATATATATATATATAGAGAGAGAGAGAGAGAGAGATTACGCATAAAAAAGGCTTTGCTAGTGCAAGTCCCTTTTATTATACCAACTTAATTACTTACATTACCTAACTCTTATAGCATATCTTAAAATTGATACATGCTAACCATTGTTTGATCTATAAAGCGATCAAAGCCTACTAACAAATTATTAAACTGAAAATAGATATAAATCGGTTTAAGGGCCGGTGCCTGATCATCTAATTAATTGATATTACATAATTAAACTCCTTATTATCGCTGCTTCAGGACTATCAGCATCAATTGTTGCCAAAAGCTGAGACAATCGCTCACTTAAGTCATCAACCTCCCTGTGCAAGTTCCTGATATAATTGCAAGTCTCTTGTAGGACCTTGGAAGCTGATACCTGTGTATATATACGCATTCAAGAAAGTCAAAATTCAAATTGGTCACAAGCAATTATTACTTTTTGTGAAACAAGCAAAACCCTTTCTAATTAATTTACGTTACAAGTATTGGAGAAATTATATATATATAATCCTTCCTTGCAAATTACCAAATTGTCATTATGTTAGTCTAAACCACATGGTACTACATGTAGTTAGAACATTGACGTATATTTAATGTGGCTAAAGGGTATGCACTAAATTGTCGAAAATAGTTGTTAAGACCATAAAATGTGTTTCGTTCGGTTGGTCCAGCTACAAAAACTGTTAAGGTCAAAGAGAACATGGATATCTAAGAAAATATTTTCCTTGATGGCCGGGTCATAGCTCAAAATGTCTAGAGAGTGCAATTATTATAAATGTAATACACTATTCTTGTCCAGCATATCATGTGCAGCATTACTAATGTATTTCTCCACTCTATCTACTTTCCCCTACAAGATTTCATGTCCCTCCCTTCCCTACAATCCAAGAGAGAAAGAAAGACAAGGAGCTAACGTACCTTATCGGAGCGCCTTTGACTAATCTCAGGGAGAAGCTGGCGTAATTTGGAGACAAGGTCGATGATCTGATCATCAGTGATCCTTGGAACGCTAGATTGCCTTGGCCTTCTGCTAGACATGCCTACACACGGATTTTTGTTACGCGTCTGTTTGAAAGTTTGAGTCCCAGCTGGTGTTGGTAAAAGGAAGAGTTCTGATGAACCAAAAGAGCAAATGGGAAACGGTAACAAGATAGATATATGAGAAGAAGAGAAGAAAGGATGGAAGGATGGAAGGAATGTGTTGAATGTAATTAGCTAGGTAGGGAGGTGAAGAAATGGAGAAAGTGATAAGAGAGGTTATAAAGAGAAGGACCACAAGAGCAAGTGAAGAGAGGGTGTGGGAGAAGGAAGAAAGAGAGAGAATAGGGAGAGAGAGAGAGTACAATAACGAAGACAGTGATGTTGGATGTGATGAAGACAAGTGCATCGAAGAAAGAAGTGGACTAGGCTTGATGTTTTTTCAGGAGATAGAAAGAGAAAGGAGAGAGACCATACACTTCTTCGATGTGTTCCCAACTTGGGGTTTGGTTTCAAGTGGGCTTAGAGAAATATGTTTGTTTTTTGGCAAACAAAGTGGGCCTTTATGTGGGTGTCTAAATGCACAACACCATGTGATCAGAGGACATTACTCCTCTCCAATCAGGGACTTTTAAGGCACTGAATTTCATACTCGAATCGCAATTTGCCACATTGAACTACTTAAAGACTGTTTATCCTTATGATGCCTCACTCCTATATTTCTGGGCCTTAACTCAAACTTTACCAATCCACTATTTCTTGACATGGCATGATCTCAGTGGCCATTGACCTAGCTGGAGAAAAAACCAGTTCACAAGGTTCCGCAACAGATGATAACCTTGTACACTCCTCTTTACGATTAGCATTTGCCATTTGTTATTTTTCTAGCATTTTGTGGTCAAGAAACTACAACCGGAAGTTCGATCATGTGCACAATTTAATGTTTGATGTCTATGTATATATGAATAAAAATATGCAAATCTAATAAAAATAATGGGACAAAGCAAAATCAATCTCCAGTGCCCATATCTCTCGCATATGTAATTGTTTTTCTTCCTTGTTTGGGACATAACTACGTGAGTGTTGCAAGCTTGATTATCGAAACCTCATATCACATGCTCTTTCCCTGGCATACACGACACGCCACGTGTCATGTCATGGCCTGGTACATTATGTTAGAGGGAGAAAATCTCTCATACAAGGATATTGTACGTATATGAAATTTCAATTTGCTTTTTGCTAGCAGTATCACGTGCTACTAGAAATTTGGACGACCCCGGCCCTCCCTTACCTCCCCCATCCCTCAATTGTTTGCTGTTGTAACCATGTTCATATACCATCTTAAATTTTTGCCAACAACCAGCAAGTTCTTGAATTAGGATTATCATGAGCTTCTTAACTTGATGCTTCTTGATTGATGATGACTAATATATACTTCTTTCGTTATCCCATTACATGTTTGGAAGCTTTTCTCTAATTGGTCGCATTTAATATATCGAAGCAAACAAGATAAAGCATACACTTATTTATTATAATTCTTTGATTGAACTTTATATATATATCCAAACATAAATAAGTGTGTGTGTCTATATATATATATATATTATAGTATGTTAGAGAATAATATATTATATCTCGAGAGATCTCACTTAACAACTTAAGTCTTTAGGCAGAGATGATTCAGAGAGTCTTGATAACCAAGTGGTCACGAGTTTGAATCTTACCATCCTATTTATTTGATAAAAATTAAACATAAAGTGATATGAATCCGTATAAATTTCAAACTCAAAGAGTTTTTATTTGATAGAGTGTGTTAAAGAATAATATAAATTATATTTTGAGATCTCATCTAACAACTTAAACTTTGAGGTTGAGATAATTTTTTAACAGAGTAATAACTAGAATATATATTTTTTCCAATCTCTCGACATAATCATTTAACCTTTTTTTTCTTTCCTGTGATTAGGATTTTCTTTTCTTTTTGCTTATAAGATGACGAACGACAAAGAAGTAGGTTGATATATTGGTTCTGTTCGATAAATGGTATTTCTTGTAAGGTGTATACACAAATGGAAAGGTTACTTTATACACACATCACACATGGCTTGTCAATACATAGTAAAAATTAATAGAATTAAGTAAAATCTTTCAGCTTTCATGTCAAATGGAATCGGGCATGTAAATTATATATGCAAGGGAAATGGTGAAGGAACATACATATGGTAATTGATTGCGTGCCGAAAGTCAATATCAAGATGACATTCATGGCTCACCATCTCACTTCTTTTTAGGAAGAAAATATATATTTAGATATCTATTGCCATTAACTGGAAATTCGAATTGGTGGCATCACATGGTAGTCCATGTGAGTTTCCAGTGTAAATCAGGTACTAGAACCACATCATGTAACCATTATAGAACAAACACATGAGGCTAGATGTGTGAGGAGAATGAAGAATTATGATCACCGAAAACGCAAAATGCTCTTGTCTGTCTTCTTTCCTTGAAGTGACAGATTTAAGCCAAAAGGCGCGTCTGATCCAAATATTTTATAGAAATGAAGAATCGATGAACTACTACTAGGCCTGCGTTTCGAACCCTACTAGCTATATGTCTTGTTTGGTCACGGTGCAGAACCATGAATTGTGGGAAAACAAGGACTTAATGCAATATCATAATCATCGGATGATTTTCCTTCCGTGATAAACGAATGTCATGTAAGTAAAATTTTGCGGCAGCTAATCACTGGACTATGCACGTTCCTTTCGGCGTCGGCAAGAGAAATTTGGTAGATCACATAGTTTGGCATATAGTATAAGTGAAGTTCTCACACCTTTTCTAAGTAATTAATCACACCCCTAAATGCGCCATTTGATTGAAAAAAGAAGAAGATATTGGAATTATTACAATTCATTTCTCTCCGACAAGTACAATCCTCTATTTGGTTTGCTAGTTTTTGTTCAATTGTTTAATTAAAACCTTAAAAAGTAAGAGATAGAGGGTGATTATACCGTTGAGGACACTTTGATGCTGTGTGTCTAGAAGTTGCAGAGTTGACAACTTGCGTGAGTAGGAGCACCTTGAGCAGTATTTTGATTGTCACGAGAATCTGCATAGTTATGATTTCTTTGGGTACAAAAGTTGCCGAAGACGCGGCGTCTCTGCCGCTTTTTTTGCTGCCTTCGCCACGATTTCTGCCGAAGTTGCTGCTGCCCCTTTCAGTCTGCAACTGTTGTTATCGTTGGCTCAAGTTGGTACCTGTAAAAGTCTCCCCCTTAGGGGTGGGCAGCAGTGTGGCCTTTGTTGAGTTCTTATGAAAGAATTCATGGCTCAACAATATTCAAGTCGAGCAGTCAGAATAATAGCCAAATCTTTCAAGTCACATCTTAACCCTTTGAAAACATAAAGATTAAAGTTTGTAAGTCCCAAGGGACGACTAACAACAACTAATTCATCATTGTAAGACTTAGCACCATTAGGTAGGATGAGACAAACTCTGAGTTCATGATGAAGCTCTTGGAGGGCCATGTGAAGAGTTGTGATCCTTGTGTTGGAGGGCGAGGCAATATATTTTTCCAAGGTCATCCAGAGGACAATCAATGATAAGAGGCATCACATCATTAGAAGATGAATCAATCAGTGTGCCCAGATGAGCTGATCTTGTTTAATCCAGATATGATATGCAGGATTTCTTCAGGGTTTCCCATCACTAGATTCGACTATGAACAGAGGACGTCATGGCTTAGACCCAATAATATAGCCGAAAACTTCTTCCCAAGATTTAAGAAACAGTTTCATTTGACAATGCAAAAAAAAAAAAAAAAAAATTCATTGTAAGTTTGAGATGAAGAAAGTGATTGGAATTACTCAGGGATGTTGGTCACTCAATTTTTTTTTTGATAATATGCTATCAATTAATCATTTCCACCTTGTAAGAAAAAAAAACTATACAATAGAAACTTAATCCAAAAAAAAGTAGGTAGCAACCTCAAAAAACAAAGCTAATTATGAGAATCTAAGATTTAGAATCCTAAGAAAAGATGAATGCTTCAAGTTACACCACTCAAGGAAAAAAACATGTTTACGAAGAAGGGTAAGAAAGATTACATGATAAATTCTAATATAAATTAAACTTTATCTTATCTCCTTGCTGATAACCACATTAATCTTAAATAATCTATAGCATTGATTAATTTTATTTGTTGATAACTTCTACTTTAAATAGATAGTCACTTTCATTATTCATAATGATCACTTTTCCTTGATCAATCATGATTCCTGGTTGATCATCACCCCTAGTCACTTCCACTATTCATAATCAATTTTGACTTTTCTTTCTCTGTTAGGTCATCAACAAACATTGTTTTTATTTGAATGATATGTAAATATTTATTTTTTTGTATAAACAAGGGCATCAAATAATTAGGCTAGGGTGAAGGAGTAATGGGATTATAAATTATTTGTGAAGAGGTAGAGGAAGAGGCAAGCATGGTAGTCCCTTAAGAAGTCATGAAGTTGTCAGGCTAGAAAGCTCAGTTATTGATGCGAACACTTTTCAAGATACTTTAAAACCATATTTGAATGGTTTTTAACTTAACCAAACAAGAACCTGTCTTGGAAAACTATAGTTATACGTAATGATCACTCACCCTACACCTATAAAGAAATATGAATGAATAGTATAAAATCACAATGAAGTTGATTAATCATTTGAAGAGTTTGTAAGTTCAATCAAGAACTTCGCATGGAAATCACTCAACCACATAAAAGATAGCAAGAATGTCATTTTTTTTATTAAAAATAATCCTATTTTTTTCAAAAAGTCTCTACAAAAGAGTATTTGTACTTGAAATAAATCTAAGTCTAATAAGATATCCCTAATGAATATGAATAAACCTAATAAATAATAATAATCCAATGAACCCAATTTAAATAAAGGTTCTACTATCACTAAAAGGCCTAATAATTAATAACTAAAATATAAATAAAACAATATCTTATATAATTTAAATAAGACTAAAGTTGTTTTTTTTTAATATAATAGCGGAATTAAAACTCAACTTCAAACGCATGGTTCTCTCTTGTCTTAATGAATTTGAAGGTGTCCATATATCACTGAAAAGATACAGGTGTCTACTTTACAATGTAACTAAAATCACATTGAAATTCTTTTTATATCTCCAATTATGACTAAAAAGTAGCTAAAGGTCAAAATTGGTAGATTTGAATCTTCTTGTTTCAATCCTTTTGTAATGTCTGAGTACCCATTTAAAATCTATTCTTAAACATGAATTACATTAATCAAGGCTTGTACTTAATTATTTAATATTTTCTTAAAGTCCACCTTAGGCCATGTGTCTTGAAGAATCCAATTGAAAGCTTTTTTTAACCTCTTAGCCCTAAGTCTTGTCACTAGACTAACTAGAACCTTTAATGAATCTCTTAGTGTTGTTTGGATCGCATCATTTTCTCTTTCTCGAATGGATTCTTTCTAGAATCATCACCTACATCAAATAAAGATAGATAAAAAAAAAACATTAAATATAGCACTAACATCTTACTCACCTGGTAGATCCACTTTGTAGGCATTGTCATTAATCTTCTCTATGATTTGGAAATGACCATCTCCTTAAGACATCAATTTTGATCTCCTTTGTTCAAGAAACCTTTTTTTTTTCTTATATACACACACCCAATCTCTTGTTCAAGCCATACCAATTTGTGTCCTCATTTTGCCTTGAATGTAATTGCTAATTTATTTCTCTATTTATTGTCGTATCTTTGTATGTAAATCTTTCACCATCTGTGTTTTTTTTTTTACTGTCAAGACTAACCCTTTTATTAATAGTAAAAGAATAAAATATAAAGGTGTTAAAGGAATAAAACTATAAACAATCTTAAATGGTGAATAATTAGTAGTAGAATGCATATTATGATTATATGCAAATTCAATAAATGACAAACAAACTTCCTAATTTTAAGATTCTTTTGAATAATAGCTCTTAATAATTGAGTTAAAGTCATTTATGTTACTTTAGTTTGACCAATTATTTATGGATGATAAGTAGTAGAAAATAAAAGTTTAGTTCCTAAGTTACCCCTCAAAACCTTTGAAAATTAGCTCAAAAAACTATCTTGATTATACATAATGCTTCTTAAAACACCATGTAATCAAACTACATCCCTAAAGAATGGATTTGCTATATTCATTACATCGTTGGTTTTATGGTAAGACATGAAATGTGTCATCTTAGAAAATCTATCTACTATAACAAATATTGAGTCTCTTCCTTTTCTTAACTTAGGTAAACCTAAAATAAAATTCATAGAAATATTAACCCAAGGCTCCTTAGGAATAGGTAAAGGTGTATATAAACCATAAGACATCACTTTAGATATAGCTTGTTTATATGTTATACACCTATCATAAATTATTTGCGCATCTCTTTTCAAGTTAGGCTAATAAAAATGTTCATGTAAACTTGCCTTTGAAGCTCATTTGTTTCCTTAGGATTACTTCTATAGGCTAGTTTATTAGGAATAGTCGAACCTAGTACCAGGTCAATATGATGTTCTATTCCTCTTATAGGTGGCAACCCACTTGGAATTTAATCGAGAAATACATCTTCAAAATCTTGTAACAAAAAAACTATAAACACTACGAACACAGGAATCAAGTTTGTTAGCGTTAAAGTATGCCTCCTTATACAAGAATAAAATCATAGGCATATCAGAAAAATAAACATATGTAAGATCACTTTGTTTTGCATACAAAATAAGGTGTTTCTCCATTTTTCCTACACTCTTCTTTTCTTACCCTTTCTTTCTTCTATCCACTCATTTTCTCTCCACACTCAATCTTTCCCTTATTTATTTTTTATTTTGGTTGAAGCCTTCAAATTTGTCTTTAATGGCAGAGACTTTACCTTTTGGTGTTTCACATTCATGGCTCACCTTATTTTCACTCAGCCTCATATCCTCACAGTTATTTTGTAACAACACTTGTTCGACTTTTTTTTTATTTCTTCAGCTTCAACTAATATTCATATGTTTATCTAGGTGATAATGGTTCAATCATGTATATTTTCCCATCATTTTCCAGTTTATACCTATTTTAAAACCATCATACTTAACTTTCCTATCAATTGCTAAGGTCTCCCCAATAATAGGTGTGTAGTATATGTAGGAACAACATCACACAAAACCTCATCCTTACATCTCCCTATTGAGAATAAGACTAAAACATATTTAGCCACTGACACGATCAAAAGATTGATGTCTTATCTCAAGTGCAGGAGTGTCGAAGTAATAAATAACTCGGCAAGACCGGGGTCGAACCATAGAGAGGTGAACTATATAAATTATAAACAACAAATGACAAGGAGTTGAAGAGAACTTTTGAGATGTGATATTGATGTGAGTATTAATCAAAGATAAAAACAATTGTCAAGGTTAGAGGATCTACTAATAGTATTAGAAATAAGTATAGTATAAACTCCTTTTATTAATCAATTAGAAACCACACACAAAAGAGGTTCCAATCAGATGATTTATCCTTTATAGTTTATTATAAATTTTTAACATGATCATATTAATTATCTTATTTTAGTAACACCATACTTTTAAATATTGTCAGGAATTCGTGATGTTAACTTATGTTAACAACAAATCAAGTTCCTTTCATAGCACAGGTGTCGGTTATACCATACAGTAGGCTATGAAAGTGCCAAGTATTTGTTGTACCAAGGGTTGTACAACACAAATCTAGATTAATCATTTAACAAGCAAGGTATTAAGAATTAGTAAGATAAAAAGATAAGATATGTAAATAACAAACTTTCTTGGATATAAACATTGAAGTCCATGTTGAGTTTATACTATACCTATTCTAACACCATTAGTGAAACCTTTTCAACTTGACATAATAAACTTAGCTAAACATTGTGAATAAGAGAAACATAAATAAACTAGATAAGAACATAGTTATGATGAAATGCATAAACAAGAGATTAATGAAAGCAAAACTTAAATATTACAAAAATACAAAGAAAGAAAGCAAGAATATGATCTTGATCAGAAAACCAAGATGTCTAAATGTATAGCAAATGCCTCCTTTTATAGGCTAAAATTCAGAACTATTGATTTGATGACTAATTATTGAGTGAGTGGCCACCTCTTGACTTGGTGACAACCATTATCTTCTTGTCTGAACAAAATGTCATTGCTAATATCAGAATTTGAACAGATAATCTTCATGCAAGTTCTGGAATTTGTCTAAGCTTTCCAACAAAACAAGAATGAGCTCATTTGGACTTCTAGAACTCAAGATATGGGCTGCACACTGAACAATGTCTAGGCTGTAGAGCAAATTCCGACTTCTCTTTTGTTGCTACAATTTGAAC
>Ga0307515_10020572_pt1 | contig 11761 bp, 9 predicted proteins | sample 17_EM_MG_FD_194513 | JGI IMG/M metagenome (GOLD analysis project Ga0307515, IMG submission 194513) | Populus trichocarpa ectomycorrhiza microbial communities from riparian zone in the Pacific Northwest, United States - 17_EM | ecosystem: Host-associated > Plants > Roots > Unclassified | place...
TAAATCCATTAATTATATTAAAAAAAAAAAAACAAATATCTCTAAATGGGTCCTACTAACTAGGGATTAAAACAGTGCCCATGTTGTTGAAGAAAGCAATCCAAGCAATAGTCACAGGCTACATGACGGCCAATCATAAATGTTATTGAACCAATACATGATCCAGTCCCGCAAAGCCCATAATACGTAAACAGCAGCACATGCAGGTCAAGAATGGAGAACTACCCAGAAACAAAATTCACACCTTCAAAATGTTAAACAGAAGATTAAGCTTGTCATAATTCAGATAAAGGACTAATTATTATTCATATAAATGTACAATGGTTTTAATCACTTACAGAATGATGAAATACAATATTTCTGTAAACATCGAACACACTTCTTAATTTCATTTCATTCATTAATTCTGGTTCTTGGTTACTACACGTATTTCACCAAAATTTCCTAGTTTCTTCGCTAGAGCCAAAACAATATTCATCTAAAGATCTTTATACTTGTTCGATCGTGATTTCTGATAAGCCTCCACCAAAGCCAGTTGCAAAGTGTCCATGCTTGCTACAGCATTCCTTCATGTAGCTCTGGCAACATCCACCAATCTCTCTCTTCTCCATGCTCATACAAGCATGCATGGTTGTTGGCTCAATTTCAATAACAGTGTGAGGTGGAGCGCAGCCTGTACAACACTTCTTCAACTCCTGGTGTAACTCTTGATGTTGATGCTGGGGACTGCAACTGGATTCAACAATCTCTCCTAGTGACTCTTCATTCTTGGGAATGTCAATAGTGTTTTTACAACTGCTCTTGGAGCAGCAATTAGTAGTATTGTCTGTCGTTTTTTGGCTGCCTTCTAAATCATGAGAAGAATGACTTGAATGGTGATGAATACCATGATGAGTAGCAGCAGGTTCACCGTGTGAACGGTGGCAGTGTTTTTCCTTATGAAGACCATCTCCATCTGAGCATTTACCTTGAGTTTCTACTGAATTATGGCATAGATGTTTCAATTTGGGAGGGGTTGAACAGTCATGGCTGCGTGGATGATTTGCCTCCGTGTTAGGATTGACTGTGTTAAAGCAACTATGATCGTGGTGCTTGGCTTCATGAACTCCACTAGCATTAGTTGCTACACGTGCATCATGGCTCTTAGCTGAGTCAGCGCACTCTTGGTTTCTGCATGAGCTGATACTATGTTGGCTAGATTGGCATCCTGAGGCAAGGCTTGAACTTTGAGCCACACAATGCTCCTTCACAACTTTCTGGCTAGAGCAACATCTGGAGGCACAGTTTGAATTTTGATCCTCGCTCTGAACCTTCTCAACTTTTGGTCTAGAGCAACACCCTGAGTCGCAGCTTGGATTCTGGGCCACAAGCTTCACCTCAGCTTTCTGGCTAGAGCAACATCCCGAGGCACAGTTTGAATTTTGAGCGGCAAGCTGCACCTTCTCAACTTTCTGGCTAGAACAACATCCTGAGGCACAACTTGAATTTTGAGCTCCACTGTGAACCTTCTCAACTTTAGGGCTAGAGCAAACCCCTGAGGTGCAGCTTGAATTTTGAGACCCACTTGGCCCCTTCTCAACTTTTGGACTAGAGCAACACCTTGAGGCACAGGTTGAGTTTAGAGCCCCGCTCTGCACCTGCTCAACTTTTGGGCTAGAGCAACACTTTTGAGCCCCACATTCCACCTTCTTGACATTTTGGCTAGAGCAACAATTACGATGATTGTGTGATGAATTCTTAGTACCATGTTTGTGCGAATGCGACGCACCTGATGATTTGCTACATTTCCCTGCATGAGTGCCTCGTAAAAGCAGCATGCTGTTCAAAATGACCAACAAGCATGTACCTACATCAGCAAGAACGGCTGCCCAAACAAGTGGGTGACCAGCAAACGCCAAGGCCAGGATAGCAGACTTTGTAGTCATGGACATAATCACATTCTCAATCACTTTTCTATGAGATTTACGGCCAAGCCGGATGGCTTTTGGTACTTTCCTGAGATCATTGGACATAAGAATCACATGCCCTGTCTCTGTTGCAAGTGCTGAACCTGAAATTCCCATTGAAATGCCAATATCAGCAGTAGCTAATGCAGGGGCATCATTCAGACCATCTCCAATCATTGCTGTTGGTCCTTCCTTCTTAAGTTCTTTAATAATAGTCGCCTTGTCTTCAGGTAGGAGTTCTGCATGAACAACTTCAAGAGCATGCTCTAGCTGCACATGGCATTAAATTTACTTCCATGTCAGTTCGAAGTTAAATGCAAATAGAACATAAATTAGATATGATTATGGATAAGAGCTTGCCTGTTCATGTGCATACATAGCCGCCGCTTCACTATCTCCAGTAAGCATTGCAGTTTTAATGCCTAATGACTTCAGTTCCTTAATGGCCTCAGCAACCCCAGTCCTACAGCTATCAGAGAGACTAAAAATCCCTGCAAGAGTTGCTCCACAGTACACATATCCGACAGACTTTCCTGTCTTCTTGTCGCCTTCTAGTGTTGGAACTATAAGAACCCATCACCAAAGTAATTAGAACACCTTGAAAGCCCAATGATAGCAGTTTATTACTATATTACTAGGATATACAGGCTTTTACCTGTTCCAGATGCTCTGTGAGCAATCTTTCTGTTCCCAATATATATATCTTTCCCTTCAATTTTTCCTTGAATTCCTTCTCCAGGAAAATTTTGAAATTCCTCCACTTTCTCAGGCTGTGGCTCTATTGAATGCATCTTTCCATAGTCGATAAGTGCAGCCGCCATAGGATGACTTGATTTACTCTCGATGCTTGATACCCTGTGAAACTTTCATGAACATCACTTTCCAGTGGAGAAAAATTTACCATAATTATAGCAAAATAGAGCTGGTCTTTACCAATAGAGCAATGTGTCTACACTGATATCATTGCAGAGAGGTTGGAAATCTGTGACAACAAATTCACCTCTTGTTATGGTACCGGTTTTGTCGAAAGCCATGACCTTAATCTTGCCTAGTGTTTCAAGATAGTCACCCCCTTTGATCAGAAGACCAGCTGATGCCGCCTTTGTTAGAGCACAAAATGTTGCAACTGGTGTAGACAGGATTAGAGCACATGGACATGCACTGACTAAAACAACCAATGCTAAACGAAACCAGCGATTACGGTCATGCAATCGTAGTGCAAGCGGTATCACTGCAACGCTAGCCGATATAATAATCACCGCTGAAAATTGGAAACAAATGAAATAAATGAGAAGGTAGGAGGATTGTCCAGAAATCAAGCAGCCGATTCACTCTAAAAGACTGAAGTGAAGGGCTGTCCAAATACTACTTCTCAATACTAAAGAACCATCTTAATCCACGAGGTTAAGCTATTAGGTGAGACTTCAAGATATTATTTATATTATTCTCTAACATACCTCCTCAAGTGAAAGCCTTTTAGATTTAAAACTTGCACAGACCCACACTACCTTGTGCTATTAATTAGAAGAGAGAATGACGATGATGGGATTTTAACTCGTGATTATTTGGTCATCAAAATTCTAATACCATGTCAAAAAATCATCCCAACCCAAAAGCTTAAGCTATTAGGTTGAGGTTTCAAGATTTGATTTATATTATTCTTTATCACTCGGTACTCTACTTCAGCCAAGGCCTATAAAACTTGATGAATGGTGTTTAATTAGACTGAAGCATGACTAACCTGGAGTATAGTATTGAGCAAATTTGTCTATGAACCTTTGAGTTTTAGACTTGCTGTTTTGAGCTTCTTCCACAAGCTTTGCCATTTTAGCCACCACACAGTCTTCAGCGAGAGCAGTAGTTCTAACACTCATATAACCTGAGAATGGCAAATACCCCATTACCACCAAAACCAAAATCCATTCAGAAACAATTCGCACAAGGCCAGAAAGAGGTATTGATACCATTTAGGTTAATGGTGCCTGCCCAGACAGTTGAATCCACCTGTTTGGGGACTGGAAATGACTCTCCAGTTAACGTTTTCTCGTCCACTTCACAGTTACCATCGACAACAACTCCATCAATGGGAATAACTTCACCAGCCTTAACTGCAAGAACAGTGTTTAACTTGACCTCATCAGCATCCACTTCTTCCCCAGTTTCAGCAATGACTGCTTTCTGTGGAGCTATGCTCATCAATGATGACATGACAGCACTGGCCTGCAGAAACGTTGTATTTTCAGCATTAAGTATCGAATTCTGTATGTACAATGAAATTCATTTCCATTCTGTAATAGCATCCAGAATCAGCATGGTAGTTATTAGGCTTCTACTTCCAATATGTTTGAGGACAAAGGAAAATATGTCCATGTCTTTGATCCATTTACAAAGTTTCATTACCGATTTTGATCTTGCAACTAAGTCAAAGCAAGGGTAATATTCAGGGCTAACCATTTCAAAATTCGAACAGCAAGGTTCTGAAGTCACAAATTCAATTACTACCCATTAATGGAGACAAATTTTCTGCTTATTGTACCATTCTACTATATCATTGGACATGGCAGACTATTAGCTAGCACAAATACATATTTTTAACACAATTACTATCTTGAGATTACCTTGTGGCTTGCCCTTGACTCTAGCCATTCTGCAATAGTGAACAGGAAGACAATAGTTCCTGCTTCAATATAATCATCCATCGCAATCGTTCCTATGACTGTCACAAATTAATACTTCGTGAGTCAGACAAGTAAATTAAGCATAATACTATAAACAAGCACCTGCTTCATCCAAATATATACTATTAACATTAATATAATCCGTCAGCAATTCAATATAGATATTTCACATTAATTCTCACTTCTTTTTCTTTAGTCCAATATAGTTTATTGCTAAAATAAACTAACTACAAATCCAATTCAAAAGTTAGATTGTTTCAGCTTCGCATTAATTCTCACCTTATACAGCAACTACTAAAAGTCAAGACAAAGTTAGGTACTGATCCCTCCTTTGATAACAGGTTAAAAAATATAGACAAAACAAGTAAAGATTTGGACAAGAAGCTGCATGCATGTGAGTCCTGATAGCATGTTTAAATTCAAAAGTTCAAATGTCTGTACTTTATGGATTTACTTATTTAATCAAACACTTTCTCTGGAGTATTTGTTTAAATAAAATATACTATATTTCAGTATGTTATGCCCACCAATGTATTTGACGAACACCAAGCTAACAGATTCAACAAAAAGGAACATAAAAAAGGGAAGGAAAATGCTTTATAGCATTATTGACTTCAACATGCTCTTTGGTCAAGTTACTTCAAATGTGGCCATGTGTCTTATAGCTTTTAGGATAAAAATCGAATCCTTGAAAAAGAATTAAAATTATATAGCACATTATGAGTAATAAATAACTTAAAAGTCATCAAATCATTGTTCACCTTTTACAGCAATACTATTTAGGTTAGATTTGAAGGAAGAAGGAAACCAGGGTGTAAAAAAAAATCATCAAGAGTTATAGAAGGATGAGACAAGATACCATTTGGATTTATGTAGCCAGTGCCCATAAGTGGAGGTCAAATTCAGTTAGCTTGAATTTTCCAAACTATATTTATATGGTCAAAATTTCAACCTTGAAGAAAATGGATGGACTACATTTCATAACTAGCTAGCAAAAATCAACACGTGGGCTGCCAAGAAACCACTATGCTTACAACTGGCAGAGAAATTTCTAAGAAATCAAACGGGTTTGTTAGTATCCTGAATTAGTTGTGCATTCATTCTTCTAACTTGAAAGAAGATATGATATATGCCTAGCCTCACCTCGCCTAGCCTAGCCCTAGGTTTATCAAGTTTCCTAGCAGAAGAAAGATCCTATAAAATTTTTCAGCTACTATATGGACCTTAAAATAGAAGGGAAGGTGGAGCTGGTGTAAGTATATAATGGTGGCCTATACGTGGAAAGTGATTTGTGAAACTACCAAGACATACTTATCCACAAAAGACACGATAAAGTGATGATAGAAAACAAATATGAATAATAACAGAAAACTTTCGGTGCAAAATAATAGTAAAAATTTGACTTTGCTACCACTGTAAAATCCATGAGTAATCCATGCTATTCATGTAAGTGGAAAAAAAAGAGGAAAAATTAAGTTACCTGCAATAAGCATAAGAACGTTGGTATCAAGCCTAAAATTCCTCAAGGAAGCAACAGCTTTCAAGCAGATGGGAAGGATGCCAACAGCCACTGCTCCAATAGCAAACCAACGCAAAGGATGATAGACATACTTCAAAAGTGATAACAAAAGTAACACACCACAAGCCATTGCATATGGGCTAGGCCATTTCTTTTGGTGCTTGGTCTCTCCATATGCTCTAACATTTGCTTCCAGTCTTGCTTGATTTAGAGCCTTAACTGTCAAGAATTAATCAACGTCCCAGTAATTAGAATACAAATTTTGGCATTAAGTGGTTCCTGCAGCAAGAAGTTAATTCTTTTTCAAACCTAACAATGAAAAACCCAGGATCATGAAAAACATAACGTGTAGAGACTATGCTCTTGGACCATAATGCTCCTTTCAGCATCCATTCATAGAAGAGAGAAAGGAGTGTCCCATAAATTGCATATACAAATTGGCAGATCAAAATGTCATCTTTGCTAACGGACTGGTAGCTTATTTTTTTGCACCATCATTATCCTTTGAAAAGGGGATTGTTATGTGGCCCAGAAATAAATTTAAAAATGATTAAAATCTCTTCTCTTTTATTAATAATAATAATAATAATAATAATAAAAGAGAAGAAATTTCTACAACTAAAACTCATAAACTGAGTTTGTAGCTCAACTAATATTATTATTTTTATTCTTTAAAAGGATTTGTGATCGAGCATCTTGTTACTTGTACACATATAGTAAAACAAGAGCACAAATCGAAAAGATGGGTAAGAATATGGATTAAAGTGAAATTTAAAATGTAAAATTTGGAGCATAGTTTTGAAAAGAAGAGATTAAGCTTGTTAATGAATTGTAGGAAAAGCTTCGGCATCCAGTTCATTTATAGCAGCCACCAAAGCAATAGCCCACCAGCTAATGACTCGGACATCTCATCTTGATCGACCTTTCTGGCCGAATTTTTGGCTTTATCGTTGTCCAAGTCCAAGCAAGAGACAGTAACTGACCAACTACGAAGTTCATGTATTTGTGCAAGAAACATCATCATCAAGATTCTTCAAAATCTCAACATTTAATTGTTCAGGAAATTCAGAGAAAGAGGATTTGAGGTTCTGCAACTTTTGTTAGACACGTAACTTATTACAAAACAATTTTTAAGCCAGGTGTTAGGATGATGATTAAGAACAAGCCATGTCAATTGGTGATTTATGCAATCAACCTCAATGGCCCATGAGAAAAGACCATGAGGAAAAAGCCAAGGCATGGATGGCTTTCTTAAAAAGCATAAATAAATAAAAAACAAAAAACAAAAATCATGTGGCTGGGAAAGAAAAGAACGAAATTAAGATACAGTACACCGATCAAGATCAAAAAAATAAAAGGAAGAGAAGATTTAAAGTTTCAGAAATGATTACCAATTTGGAGCTGAGAAATGAGGAGATCGTCATGGAAAACAATCACTGTTCTTGTTGGGACAATCACTGAAAAATCTTTAACACCATCGAGTGACTTGAGGATATTCTCGATCAAAGGAACCTCTGAAGAACAGCAAAGGCCTAGCACATCAAAGTAGCTCTTCTGCAACTTTTTGGTAGCTGCCTTGTTGCTTTTTTCCAGCTCGGCAGCCATCGTTTTTATCTCTAAATCTATCTGCAAAAAGAAGAAGAAGAAGCAAGAACCTCGTGAGAATTAGATCATCACAACCGTAACTGCATCAAAGGCCAGCTTGGCTTCAGGTGAGAGGCAGAGAAGAAGCAGACATGGGCCCAAGACAAGAGGAGAAGCACACCTTGCAAGGAATGAAGGATTTGAAGAAGATGAGGCTTTCTTTTGAGGAGGAGAGAGGGGAGCAGGCAAGAAGATTTATAAGCAGAGAAGCTTGGAGTGGAGGAGGGGACTCTTAAGAATATGGAATGATTGTAGGTGGTGTCGTTTTGATGTAGAAATTATTTAAAAAGAAAAAGAAAAAGCAAAAGCAAAAGCCATGAAAAATCGAGAAAAAGAATAGGGTGGGAAAAAGTTGCTTTTATTTCATTGTTATTTTTATTTTTATTTTTCAGCGAGGGAATAATGGATTGGTTTCACTCCTTTCTCTGGTCGTGGAGGAGAGAGAGAAGATATAGATGCTGTATAAATTAAATTTTTATTTTTGTTTTTTTTAAATTAATATTTTTTAATAATTTTAAATTATTTTAATATCCTAGTATTAAAAATAATTTTAAAAAAATAAAAAAAATACTTTAAATTCTAACCCAAAAAAAAACCCACAGTAGTGGAGATAGAATAGATTAAAGTGCATGCAGAATTGGAAACCACGTGTGAATCCACAAAAATGTTGCTCTTATATTATATTATAAGCATACGTACCGAACTGATTGGTAGGGGTTTTATTATTATTAATTATTAGTGTTTTTCTATTTCACCTTTCATTTACCACTGCCCCCCTTTTTTTTATTTTTTCATTTTTCAACTTTAACTTTTGGGAACTCCATACGTTTTCTATGATCTTTTTTTAATATTCTAGATTTATTTCCCTTTTCGTTAGGAGGTTGATTGGAATTTGGTCTCACAGTTTTTTCTACCAAATACGTACTGTGTACAAATAAGATTTGATGTGTTGTACAAGGATTACTACGACTGTTGCAAATATTTAGGTGATTTTTGGTACTGTGGTCTAATTCTGATTTTATTTTTTACTTTTAAATTATATTTTCATGTTTTTATGTCGTTTTGATATATTAATATCAAAAAAAAATAATTTTTTTATATTTAAAAAAATTCTATTTTAAAAAATAACATCAATTCTCGGCATCATTACGTAATACTTCAAATACTCCCTCTTCATAAATGACATGTATCTCATAATAATTGTGAGATACATGTCATTTATACATAGGAGATATTTTATAGTAAGAGAAATTAGGTGAGCCCTAGTTATCATTACGTGACTTTATCAAGGATAAAGTTAAAAGATGCGGGGATGCCACTATGTGTTTTTCTTGTATTTTGATCTCTCTTTTTTTCCTTTCGTTATTGAATTTTTTTTTAAAAAAATAGTCCTTATATAACGTATATAACGTGTGTGTATGGAGATTTAAAAAGTTTATTTAAATAAAAAAATGATTTTGAAAAAAATTATGTTATTAAACTTTATGTTCATCACGGTATAGTTTATTTTTTAAAAAGTTTATTTAAATAAAAAATGATTTTGAAAAAAATTATGTTATTAAACTTTATGGAGTGAATGATCTGGTTTGCGAGTTTGGCGAAATAACCTTGATTACTCTAGTTCGCAGGTTTAGCAAGATACTTTTTTTTTCTAATTGAACTCGATTACGTGATCGTCTATTTTTTTTATCATATGGTTAAAAAATAGTTTTGGAAAAGAAAACATGTTATTAAATTTTAGAAAATCCATGGACTTGTTGATGGGTTTGGCGAGTTTAGCTTTTCTTTAAAAAAAATCATTTTTTCTGATTTTATACTTTGATATTAGGCCGATTGAGAATTGAGTTTCATAATTTATTTTGTTTTACTTTTTATGAGGTTATTATAGTTTTTTTTTTAAGCCTCAATATTAGTTTGAGGCTTGATTAATTTTACAATCGTCTATTTTTGTTATCATATAGTTAAATAAACAATAGTTTAGGGGGAAAAAACAAGTTATTAATTCCAATGGAGTCCATTACCCGGTTTGCGGGTTTGATATGTTGACTCGGGTTACCCGATTCATGGGTTTAACAGATTTACCTATCAAACCTTATATGTTTTTTTTTAGTTTTTTATCCTTTAATTTTCTAAATATTGTTTTTTTATTTCACTTTCTTTTAATATTGGATTGGTTGGGAAATAGAATTCCTGATTTTTTTTCTATTTTTTGTAGAGTTATCATGATCTCAATAACATCTTTTTAGGGTTGATGCTTAATTTTGCAAGCATCTAATTCTATCATAAAATGAAATAAAAGTAATTTACAAAAATAACAAAGTTATTAAACTCATTAAAGTCCATGACCCAGGTCACAAGGTGACTGAGGTCGATCCAATCTGTTATCATCTCAATACTAAAAAAAAAAATCGTCTTAAAGTTTTTTTAAAAGAAGTCATGTCATAATTTTACCAATTATTCAAGTTGTTTTTTGACCTAGTAAATTGAATTATTTACTTTGGATTAGCTCCCACGTGATTTAATTTGAAACTTGAGCTAGACAAAGAGTCGGGTTGACAGGTTTCAAGGTCGAACCACTTGATTTGATTTAATGATACTACTAAAAAAATATCCATACTCTTAACATTTTTTTAAGTTTAGAAAAAAAAAATTAATCCAACCCGCAGCGAAGCGAAGCGCGAGCGAATGTACTAATGTTATGTTATTCAATGAACATATTATGTGCAGACGCAAAAGGTTTTTGTGGTTAGAAAACATTTTTATAAATAATTAAATTTTTTTTGTTTCAAATTATTTTTTAAATGTTTTTAAATAACAATAGTGATTCGGCAAATAACACTCACGTGCTTTCAACAATCATAGGATCCTTTTCAGCAGTTTTTATCTTGATCTATAAATCATGCCTTTCTTAACATGAAATAGGTTATAGGTCTTTGTGTGAATGTAAATGAGATAGCTAATAAATAACATTAAATTTCTACCATGGTAATCATGTAAAAAGTTCAAATCGAGTACCGGGCTTCAAAGACATGGTAGAAATTTAAAACTAGAGTAAAAATTAATTCTAACATGATAGTTTTTATAAAAATCATTGCTTTTAAAAAAGAAAGTTGCATTTTCTTGTTAATATTTCACAAAAGAAACCTTCAATTTCAATATCAAAATGAGTTTTTGGATTAATTAAGTGAAAATTATCCACCATATTCTTACCACAAGAGGAATTCATTTCTTCTTCTTCTGTAATAAATAGCACTCAATTCTCTACACAAATATAGGTATTAAGTTCTTGAAAGAAAAATGGCACATAATTAAGAAAATCACAAACTTGTTTTGCTAAACCATGTATGCGTACTGGGGAAGGCTACAACATATATATACATCATTAAAATTGGAATTGTGTGATGGAAATAGACAAGCAATTAGCAAAAATATTCCTTGCAACCATAACATGTGGCTATCAACTTGGAAACTGAATTAAGTATTCTTGATTCACTCGTCAATTAAAATCACAAGACCAACAAAGACAGATTGGAGAATCTCTCTCTCTCAATACTTTTATTCATTATTCCAAAGTATATATCCAAACGTTACAGTGTCAGAGTATTATTATTTTTGTAGTTTTTTTTAAGATTAACGTAGATGTCCGGGTCAGCTTACGCGTATCTCGACTAATATCATGGGCCCTGAAGTTAACGACCATCTAAATCTCCAGTGATCCTAAGGTTTGTGAGACTCGAACTAATAATCTCTAGGGAGCAAACTCAAGACATGACCAATTAAGTTATACCCCTCAAGATTATTATATGCGATTCACACAAGCCAACATTAGACTTAATTCCATGTACTCCTTACTTAGATGCTTCTGGCTTGGGGCGTGGCTTGGGGCGTCATCCTGTTCTATACATATATACAAAAATATGGTGTTTGTGGATTTTCTGAGGCAATAAATTGACATTTGCTATTATTGAATGATA
>Ga0307515_10020573_pt1 | contig 11761 bp, 7 predicted proteins | sample 17_EM_MG_FD_194513 | JGI IMG/M metagenome (GOLD analysis project Ga0307515, IMG submission 194513) | Populus trichocarpa ectomycorrhiza microbial communities from riparian zone in the Pacific Northwest, United States - 17_EM | ecosystem: Host-associated > Plants > Roots > Unclassified | place...
TGAGAAACTGGGACTTAAGAGAATTTCGTGTGCGAGTCAATTGACCATCCCCGATACAGCAGGTACGAGTCCCGATCCGGCGTGTAATTACACCGATATGAGGTCATCTAAACCCAATCAGGCAAGTCGTACTCCTTATTTCTCATAGCCGCTCGTATCCTCCATATCATTCTCATCTGCATCCCCCATCTCTCTCTTTCTCGTCCGCAACTCTACCATCATCGCAGAACACAAAGTTAATTCATCCCTCTCTATCTCTCCATGCCATGATCATGAGTTAACACTGAGTACAGCATACACCTAAGGTTGTCTGTCATCCCTTCATGATCACGATTTCGAGTTGACCCCTGAATGTAGCTTCAGGTTCCGGCGTACCTCCCTACCGATCGACCGCCACCAGCCAGTTCTGCATAAGAGCTTCAAAAGTAAAGTCACTTTGTCACATTCCCATGGTTGCGAGTTATCTAACTGATGTATTGAGTCCCGGCGCGCCGTCCATTGGCCACCTCCAAGTACTCATCCAATCTGGCTCGATCACGGCCTCCAAGTGTATCTCCACACTCGCTCGATCCCGGCCTCCAAGTGTATCTCCAGCCTCGCTCGATTACGGCCTGCAAGTTCGCATGATCATGGCCTCCAAGTGCATCTCCAAACTCGCTCAATCCCGGGCTCCAAGTGCATCTCTGAGTTCACTCGATCTCAGTCTCCAAGTGCATCTCTGAGTTCACTCTATCTCCTTCTCCAAGTGCATGTCAAACGCGCTCGATCAAGTATATCTCCAAGGAGCGACGGCGGTTGTATGGAGATACAGGGGTAACGGAGGTGGACAGAGTGACGGGGAGTATATATTCGGCAGACCACAGCCAGTCCAGATATAGCGTGTGTAGATGGGTAGCTATATAGATGCATGCATACATAGATACATAGATGAGAATACATACTGAATACATGACTGTGATTCGCGGTGCTCCCAGGCTTGTCATCGATCGCCAGCTGTTGTGTAAACGGCTTCAGCATAACTGCAGCCCCTGCGAAGAGTGTAACACACGTGTCGTTCTGATGATGCGTATACGTCACCACAAAGTAAAGCAGGTACGTATGCAATGCGACCCATGGCCTGGGCGACGGGTAGCGTGTAATTCTCCGTCAGAGCGTACAAAGTTCCGTCAGAGCCGTCAGAGCCGTCCGGAACACCCGGGTGTTTCAGACGGAGATTAGGGTTGTTGCTGATGTTGTTCTGCTCCACCAGGGATTCGCTTGAGATCCAGCATCATGGGATTTGGCTATCGTCTGCCTGACACGTCAGTCGCACATAGTGCAGTCGACGCATCTAGTACCACTTAGCTCAAATTAGTGAATGTGGCAAGAAATAACTGGCATCTCCAAGTCTTGATTACTTGTGACTGGCCAAGGTTAATGCATCCTCAAATCAGTTCTTCTGAATAAGAACTTTCAATGAATCCACTAGCAACGAGGCTCGCTTGCTATCAAATCGACACAAGGCATTCATGAAATCCCGCTAAGGACCATGACTCTGGCCACTTGCATTTGTCTAGACTTGGTGTTATGTGTACGAAACAATGTAGATAGAAAGTTTTCCAACCCTATGCAAGTACCAGTACCTCTATTAAGGGAGAACCCCTAACATGAATAGCCGAAGTGGTGAGGATGCCGCTTAATCTCACGGATAGATCAAACATGCAATAAGCAATCCAAATATCCAATCTGGGAAGATGTTCTGACTGTTCTGAAATAAAGACTTGCAAGAAAACTAAGTTGAAGTTACTGTTTGTTTAAATCTTATTGCTAATGATGGCCTATGGGGAGAGTAATTCTTCAAAACCCTTTATGCAATTACACAATAACCATTGGGATGCACGGTTCCACTATTATAGAGCCTGGCTTATAATATCAGAGTACTCTATTGTGAGAACAGATGAGATCATAGCGAAGCTAAGGAAAACATGAAGCCACCTTAGCTGAAGGTTGAGCAAAATGTGAAGCCATCTCAACTGGTGCTATGAAAGAATGACAAAGCTCTGGCTATTGGAGGATAGCCCGAACAGCAAGAACGATAGCTACCTGCAAAAGAAGAAGCTGAAATATCATTGTTGTTTTCAGTTCTTATTGTATTATCATTATCAAGTATATTGGTATCATCTACTAGGATCATATGGGGTTCCCCCACCCCGTACACGATCTAACATTCAATAACAAATACAACATGATAATGTTAACATTATCAAAATTACAGGACCGCTTCAAAAAAGAAGATCAGTTGTTTGCAGCTCATTGTGTCTGGTGGTTAGCATGTATAATCTAGTTCACTGAAGTATTGATCTATTATCGACAATATAAAATATTCCTGTCAGATTATCTTAATAATCTAGTTGTTACCCCGTTGGATCAATGCAGAGAGATAATCAATAAAGTTCCGGATTCTGATATTTCCGATTTACAATTGGATTTTAATTTAAGTCCAGAATTAGCGGTTAATTCCTCCATGAAGAAGTTACTCCCAAGTTATAGGAATCAGAAGCAAATTGTTCAGAACTCGATATCGTCCGGACGAGTTTCGAAACTAGCGAATCTTTCTAGGAAGGAACTTCGGAAAAGATATCCTGGGAGAAGCAATAAACAATTACAGACCATACAGGAATCCCTACGGAAGGACGGTCTGGTAAATTAAGTTATTTGGTGCGCAGACTTAGTATCTACGATAGAGTCTGGTTAAGATGTGGTTATTGAGGGAGATTACGCTTATGACGTAATATTGCCAATAGTATCTGAACGCCAGATTTATCCAGGAAAGATAAGGGACAGTTGAGAAGATACGTGTCAATTTAGATTGCACTATCAACGGGCGAAATATTACCGCCAACGATATTAATTAATCACCGAGATTAATTAAACGAATACATATACGTTATATGTACTGTCAGTATTGTATCACGCCACGATACGATTTAGTTGCTATATACCTAGTAGCATCTGAAACGACAATACATATTTGTCCTCTTTGCGTATACGATCTGTATAGATTACCAATACATTTTGTTTGGAGATACACATAAGAATATTACCATAAGAACTACGGCCGTGTACCTAGTACTTACTTTAGTATCCATTGATACTTGTGTATAAGTACAGTTACTTAGGTGAAAGCACCCCCGTAACAGTTACTGCATCATCAAATCAGCACTACCGTAGTATGTGTGCTTTCAATGAATCTGCTAGTGATGAGGCTCGCTAACCAATTGACATGAGGCTCGTACTCCCCCGCTAAGGTTCGTACGTGGAGACTTGCGACTTCCTGGGGATAGGTGTTATGTACTCAGGTATTATAGACCCTGTATGTATATCCCGAAGTTCAATAAGTACCAATACCTCTGCCAAGGGATAACCCCTAACAATATCTTCAGCCAACGTCATAATTCCCTCAGTCATGTCATGCTTAGGCCGAGACCATTCTCTTTGGCCGGGAAGTACCCCAATAACTCCTATCTGCTTCAGAGGTAGGTCGGGAGTTCCGCGTACTCGCATATTGACTATCGACTGCCGTATCTGTGCGTCGGAGCAATCTCCCGTCCAATCAGATATGTCCCGCTAGCTCTTGAGAAATGAATGTGGTTGAAAGCTACTAGCATCTCTAACCCGAAGGCCGATGGCGTAGTAACTGCAACATCAAATCTGCTCTACCGTAGTATGTAAGCTTTCAATGAATCCGCTAATCCTCTGGCGGATTATCCAATCGACACCCAACTCGTATGTAATCCCGCTAAGGATCATACGACTGGCTCACTTGCGATGTCTTGAATAGGTGTTATGCATATCACGTGACTAGACCTTGAGTAACTGCGTGAGAAGTACTCATCTGACTTTCGCAAGTACCATTATCGCTGTTTGTTGACTAGGGATTTGGCCCGGCAGCTTACGGCCCCCATTGGCCTCGCCTGCCCCCACCAGCCTCGCCTGCCCCCACCGGTCTCGCCTGCCCCCACCAGCCTCGCCTGCCCCCATCGGCCTCGCTTGCCCCTGTCGGCCTCGCCTGCCCCCATGGCGAGGAGGACGACTCGGCACTGGTACTCGGCATTGGGCTCCGGCTTTGGCAGTCGGCATTGGGTTTTCCTTCTCTCTCTTTTATATATAAGTCCATAGTTTTCCTTCTCTTTGGATAGACAGACAATTGAGCTTCTTCATCCTTTCTCTTTTGCTTTCAACAGTCCCGAAACGATTTTGGCATCGGAGTCGTAATCATCGGTGTTTCTTTACCTGCTAGTGAGTGTCAATCCGCTTGTCTAGTCATTTAGCTCACCTGCAGATGGCACAATATGGATATTCCTTCTGGAAATCTCCTCTTTCTCAAGATCCTCCAACATCTCCACCAATTGCCGACTAGCAGTGTAACTCGCACGCTGTGAAATGCGTTTAGATCCGTTGATATCTTTAGGGTCATTGATGTGTAACAGAATATCAGCACCGTGGCTGAGCAGAAGGCGCAACACCATCTCAAGATACTCATTCCCACACCATGTAGTAGCCAGTACAAGAGGAGTTTCAATGTCCCCATTATATAAACGCATAGAATAATTCACATCCGCGCCGTTGGAGATCAAGAATATTAAATGCTCTGCTGAAAGACGGCGAACAATACTATTCAAAAGCACCCAGCTAAGCGCAAGAGTATCCACGCCCTCTTCAATATAATGTTGCCAATACGTAATCTTGGTCGATAAATCCATCAATCGATATTTGATATAGGAAGGGTTCGCACCACAACATTTCATGATCTCCAGAGTTTGCTTGTTAGCTTTCTGCAGAGGGTTTCCACGATGCCACCATGCGTAATCTGTGTTGTACCAGTAGAAACTCTGACCAAAAGAACGAGCCAGACTTGGAGAATGAGCAACGAGAGATGACAAAATTTCGTTAACCGCACTATAGGGCCTGCCGTTGCCGAAGATGGTCGTAAGTGATTTCTGTAAGAGTGAGAACCAATCAGTTGCGGAAAGTGAACCTCCACAACAAAGGATCTCATCAAGCATTGTTTTGGAAGGATTATCTGTCGGTGAACGGGTTTGTCGCCACACATCCTGTAATTCGATTACGTTGAAGCAATGGATTTCAATCATCAAACCCACCCTGACACGCATGTTCTGCTCATTTGAGAACACCTGCAAGGCATATTCTTTAAGCATTTCCATAAAACGGCCAGACGCACGCGGCAGTAGTTTATCGATATAACACAAGTCACCGAGGCTGAATGTGCATGCAGGGAGAGTCGCCCCAACTTCCAGAAGCAAATCAATTGCGGCAAGCATGTGACGATGCAATTTGCGTTCGTACATGGCAGCTTGAATCACTCGACTCAGAGGACTATTGTTTGCAATGTTAGTACTATTGTTTAAGTACAAAGATATACGTGATTTTATCAAGCTTACCTGAAACGCGTGTTGTAGTCGGCTCCTGAGGTTACCAGCAATTTGATAATGTCTAGATTCCCTGGTGCGCTAAGGAAACAAAAGCATGCCTATACACGACATGTTAATTCCGCGAAAAGAGGATGGGCAGGTAATTGATATACGCCATCCAATAACGTGTCTCCTCCACTGCCAATGTCGTTCAAACCAAATAATCCTAAACTAAGGAGCTGTCGAAATTCCGTCACATCCCCACGTATGAGACAACCCCAGACCGGATGGTCGCGCGATAAAACCACTGTTGTCGATAGAGTAGGAGTGATTGTTGGTCGTTTAAGTTCTATTCCACATCGTATGAGTAGCATTGCACGAATGGTCAAAGTTCTTTGCGACAGCCATGCTGCAGGATGAAATTCCCATACTCCAGTCAACGTGTATTCATTTTCGATCGAAAGTTGACCAGATTCCTTAGATTTACAGCCATACGTCACCCTGATCTCACCGATAGGAAGACGGTAACCAATGTGTCGCATCATAACTGTAGAGTGCATCGTGCTGTCAACCCCATTATATGATGTAGGCTTTGCGATACTCACACGGGGCCTCATCATCCGTGATGTGCTGCGATGACCAATAAACCCTTGCTTGGTAACCATTAAAGCGAAAATCTCTTTGAGCATTTGAATGATAGGAGTCTGAGTGTGAAGAATTGCTTCGATTTGACGAGTTTGATGTCTGGGCTTTGAGGTTAATCCTGCTCAGCTTGCTCGAGCAGCATATGAACCTACAATTCCACCATGAGTCGGTATATCGTTTTTAACACTTTTATATCTTCCGATGACAGTGACAATATTTTCTTCGCTCGGTCTTCGTGCGACAACAACCAACGGACTCTCCCCTTCACTCCCGTCTTCAGTGCATCCGTGAACTGCTTGTAGTCTGAGAAATTGCGCTGAAGTTTCTCGAACTTTTCATCCCAGAAATCTCGAATTTGGAGATTGTCATCGTATTTGGGAAGCTTCCTCCGAATCCGATCAATCGCGTCTAACGTAAATTTGAGATCTCGTATTCGTATATAAACACGCTGTATATCGTCGGGAGCATCGTGAATCGTATTGTAAAGTGTGGCAGCTGCTTTGGATAATTGGGCGGCAATAGTAATGAACGCGGTAATGCTGGCTGCCAAACTGACTGCGTCGACCATGGTGATGGAGTAGTGTCTGGACTAGAATGATCAAGGCAGCGGAGGGAGGGTGGAGATGCGGAGTTTTGGACGATCTTCCCTAAGGCTGAACTATGCTTATCTGCAGGTGGGCTGCAGCACGATCATGACGACATGCATGGGTCTAATTATCGATGGGGCAGTGCATTGCGACTTGTGCATACCCCATACAGTTCTGTGGAACCACACTCGTGAACTGCCCAGTGCCTAATGAAATTCGCATTATTATTTGGTAACTATAGTAGTTCTCGTCTGCACTCGTAGAGTGCCATTTTGCCGGCCGGTGTGCAACTGAGTGCCTATCAGGAACGTCACGAATAGCGGCCGCATCTCCATCAAGAGAGACGGGAAAATTAATGGGCTGAATTAAGCTGATGTTACTATTCTATACCGGAAGGAGGTTAATAGTCAGTGTTTGAAAAACTAATTCGAAGTTCTACACATACAGGCATGTACAGGTAGTTTCGTATACCAGACTTGCCGGTTCGCTTTTTGCCTCGTTCGCAAGCTCGCACGACGAAAAAGTCTGGGAACAAGAGCAATGTACATACAGGGTTGTTTGTGCTTTTGTTTGTTTTGATCATTCTGCATTCGCTCTAACTAGAGTATGGCAGTACTCCATTCCCTTCCCCCTCCGGATAGCCGGCTAGGTGGGGGCACTCCCCTCCTTCTACCCTTCTTCCCATTTGATAAGCAAAAACACAAAGGATGGTAGCATACAAAAACAAAGGAAAGAAGAGAAAAGAAATACTTTTAAATATATTCTTCTCTGCCCAAGTGCTGTGCTTTGCGTCCTCGCAAGAACTTTAAGTAGAACAGCTTTCTTGTGTACGCATTGGTGCGCACAATCTTAGAGTATGTTCTAATCAGAGAGGACCCAGCTCCACCTATTGAAACCAATATGACGAACTGCGATTCAAATAAAATCAAGAGCTATCACCGTAGAATCGTAAGATGCAAGCACTTCGATGCTTCAAGGTACTTACTAGGGTTTTTTGTTTTTTTAATCATACTGTATTCACTCTAATAAGAGTATGACAGCCCCTTAATCCCCTCCACCTCCGGGCTGGCCAGCTAGATGGCGGAGCTCCACTCCTGCTACCCGCCGCCCCCTTTTGACAAAAGAAAGCATAATTCTAAGAAAGCGATCGATGAGATACAAAGGAAATGAGATGAAATGAAATCCCAGAAGGGGAGACCGCCAGCTCCTACTCCTCCACCCATTTGGGCGGGAACTTCCTGACATCCGTGGCCGCCAGGAAGTCCATCACCGCTTTATCGCACTTCTCCATGGAGAGAAGCTTAGAGACTTGCACGTGTCGACATCTGCCCGCTCTCCATCCCGTTGCTTTCCCCACCTCTGTCCAGAGCATCGTTTGCTGGTCCTTTCATCAGCTGCAGTGGCGGAAGAGGTGTTCCAGCGTGTTGGTGGGGGCTGCCGCCCTTCCTCCGCCACCGCACCACCAGCATTTGTCGTGATCTTGGTGTCCAAATCCTTTTAAGTATGTTCCCACTGGCGCATACCTGGACTTCAGTCGGTAGAATCTGGCTGCCAGTGACTTCACACAATTCATTGGGATGGGTTTCATGCTCCCAGCTTTGCCTTTCAGCCTGTAGCCGTGATGTTTGCTGCACTTATCGGTGTCCCACATAGCCTCTGCCACCGTCTTCGCTTGTAAGATTCATCTAGACCTATTTGCCGCCGAGGTGTATATGCGTTCTCGTACTGTGGCTGTTCTGTGGCCTTCTCACGTAAGGTTCACCTGGCAATCTGCTTCCTCATTCCCAGCGATACCAGTGTATCCTGGGACCCAGTGGATTTCTGTTTCAATACCGATTTCGCGAAGAGTCCTTGGGCTCTGGTTAATCCACCTGGCTCAAGGCTGCCCTGGGCATGGCTCCAGGTGCTCTGTTCATCGGATGGCCGCTTGCGAGTTGCTAAAGACAGCCACCTTCGTCACTCTGTGTGTCTGCGGTGTGTCTCTCTTCCCTACTGACTCCCAGAGTACGAGTCCGATTGCCCACAGCTCTGCATCACAGATCTCAGTTGTCTGGTGCCGAGGTGACTGTGGAAGGCCTTCCAGCCACCTTTGTGATTGCATACTGCAGCAGCTCCCACTCTGCCGTCGTCAGATCGAAATCTATCCATACACCATATCCAGACCCTTGCGCCCACTTTGGCCTCTCTCACTCTTGCGCAGCGTATCGCCTCTCCTTTATCCGCGGTGTCATCGCTCATTATGACAATCTTGACAGACGATTCTTCATCAGAGTTGGGCCAGCGCATGGTCTCTGCCTTTCGGCATCACTCGTGCTCATTCTTAATGACTCTGCATATCGGTGAGCCAGATGTGGGGTGGTTGTATGTCTCTTTCAGTTTTGAGCCTGCACAGGCATTTGCTAGCCTTGCTGTGAACCGCTGCTGCCTGGAGTCGAGGGCTACGGGAACAGGTGTCTGTCCTAAATCTCTGAAAAGTTCACCCAGTGACGTACTGGGCAGAGCACCCAGGGTTGACCTGGCCTGCCAATTAAGAAGTAGTTGAAGGTCCTCTTGTCTGCTAGTTTCTCTCAGATCCCACTGGAGCTCACTCCGTATAGTGCGACAGCTTGGACACAGACTACTTAGATGGCTCTTTCTCGCTCTTGGACAAATCTGTGCATCCTCATGAGTACAAGCAGAACTGTTCTCGTTGTCACGTATATGCAGTGGTGGGTGGAAAACCTCTCAGTTGTCTGGTCTAAGCCTACAGGACAAGAAAAGGAGAAAGCTTAAAAGGACACGAAGCCTACAATGCCATACTGAGACTGGCAAGCCACGTAACCACCAATCAACAACACGATAACTGTCAGTCATCTCGGCCGAAAGCTCCCATCTACGCATTGGTGCGCAATGATCACTCGGTTGTGTTGCATGTGAAACAGGCTGGCTCAAAACCTCGTCTCGAGCTAAAATCCGATCCCGAGCTCGCTTAACCCCGGATGCCACGCGATGAGACCTGTTCCAGAGTAGTGTCGCGTACATCACGAGATCTTGCGTGTGATACATCATGACTAACACTAACCAAATACATACTAGCGGATGCTGCGTGGGCTCGAGAGGCTCGACAGCAGTTTTCTCTCCCAGACTATGACGCGGCTCTGTAGCAGCACATCTTCATATCGCAATCCATTCACCCCACCATCAACACCGACTCCGCTCGCATCACTGCAACTACTACCTAAGAAGTGGGGCCTTCTACTCCTATCCGTTCTACTCCTCACCCTAAATCTCCAGCATACAACCCATTTTGCCAATTACAACATCAATAACGAGATTTAACATTTCCGAAAGCCGCTAGCCAGAATGGAAAATCCAAAAGTCCTACCGAATTCAGTATGAGCCTGAAGCTGCGGCAGTGGTAGAGTTACAGCAATGGAACCGCTACTGAAGATATTGTTGAAAGCAAAAGAGAAAGGATGAAGAAGCTCAATTGTCTATCGATACAAGAGAAGGAAAACACTAGACTTATATACAGAGAAAAGACCATACTCGGCAAAGCCGAGTATCACAACCGAGTCCGAAGCCGACTACCAGTGCCGGAGCGAGGCCCATGGGGGCTATAAGCCACCGGCCTGATGCCTGCCGCCTTAGACCGATGGGGGCTGCAAGCCCCCATACGCCACAAAAGCCATCGGGCTAAATCCCGTGCCAACACTCCCCCTTTGGCCCAAGGCGTTCCAAACAAACAAGTAAATAAACTTACCAAAGAAACAATCCCAAATAAACCCCATTAACCAAAGAAACCCCAATTAATCTCCCTGTAAATTCCATCAGATCCAAGTACAAATCCAAATCCTGCTCAAGATCTCGCAGTGTGAGACTCCCCCAAGGGCCTTAGTGAGCGAGAGCAGCAGCCATAACCATCATCACCGAGTCCAAGATGGACACCGAGTCCCGCTGGGTGATCTCATAAGAAAGAAAGAACTAGACACACAGTCGATAGAGGAAGCGGTAGTCGAGCCGAAGTCGACACAAGGTCGGAAGCTGATACAAGGCCGGAAGCTGACACAAAATCCACCCAGCAAAGTCGACGCAAAGACGTTGTCATACAGTCGACCAAAGGAGTTATCGTCACCAAGTCGATCGAAGGGGGGTTGTCGTCACCAAGTCGACAAGAAGGGAATGTCGTCACCAAGTTGACACAAAGGGGATTGTCGTCACCACGTCGACACAAAAAGGAATTATCGTCACCAAGTCGACAAGTGCTTGTCACACGGTTGACCGAAAGGGGTTGTTGTCACCAAGTCGACAAGAGGTCGTCACACAGTCGACCAAAGGCGGGTTGCCGTCACCAAGTCGACAGAAGGTCGTCACATGGTCGACCAAAGGAGCGGGGATACCAAGTCAACCCAAGGAGCGGGGACACCTAGTCAACCCAAGGAGCGGGGACACCAAGTCAACCCAAGGAGTGGGGACACCAAGTCAACCCAAGGAGATAGGGGACACCAAGTCAACCCAAGAGCGGGGACACCAAGTCAACCCACAGAGGAAGGGGACACCAAGTCAACCCACAGAGAAAGGGAGGGGACACCAAGTCAACCCAAGGAAAAAGGGAGGGGACACCAAGTCAACCCACGGAAAAGTCGCAGGGCGTATCAACTGATCGATTGAAAGAGGTCGATTAGGAGGGAAACGCCGGGCTCATAACCTGTTGAAAGCAAAAGAGAAAGGATGAAGAAGCTCAATTGTCTATCGATACAAGAGAAGGAAAACACTAGACTTATATACAGAGAACAGACCATACTCGGCAAAGCCGAGTATCACAACCGAGTCCGAAGCCGACTACCAGTGCCGGAGCTAGGCCTCCTCCTCAGCATGGGGGCAGGCGAGGCCCATGGGGGCTACAAGCCATCGGGCCAAATCCCGTGCCAACAGGTTGAAGGGATTACTGTCTCACTTCTTTAGTTTTCGATCTACTTTGAAATCGATCAAGATTATCCCGTTTGGACTGGTCCAGACCAAGCCCGTCCAGTCCAAGACTGCCAGTCTGGGGCCCGGTCCAGTCCGACCTTCCGGTGAGACCGGACCGGACCAAGCCCTACCCCAGACCGGGTCCGTCCGGACTGGTGGAATCATTGC
>Ga0307515_10020574_pt1 | contig 11761 bp, 9 predicted proteins | sample 17_EM_MG_FD_194513 | JGI IMG/M metagenome (GOLD analysis project Ga0307515, IMG submission 194513) | Populus trichocarpa ectomycorrhiza microbial communities from riparian zone in the Pacific Northwest, United States - 17_EM | ecosystem: Host-associated > Plants > Roots > Unclassified | place...
AGTGGCCTCGTCGCACAACAAGAGATTCGGCCGATTGGCAAGCGCTCGCGCGATGCCCACCCGTTGGCGTTGTCCACCGGACAACTGCCGCGGGTATTTCGCCGCTTGATCGGCAAGACCCACGAGCTCGAGCACTTCTCGCACACGATCGCCTTGCTCTGTCTTGCTCAACCGGCCTGCGACACGCAAAGGCAAGCGAACATTCTCGTAAACGGTGCGCGAACCCAGCAAATTGAAGTGTTGAAACACGACGCCGACGCTTTGGCGCAAGCGGCGTAAATCGGCTCCATCGAGCTGCGTGATATCGCGATCTTCGATGAGCACCTGCCCGTGCGTCGGTCGTTCGAGCAAGTTGAGCAGTCTCAACAGTGTGCTTTTGCCGGCGCCCGAGCGACCGATGATGCCGAAGATTTCGCCACGCTCGATTCTCAGATCGATGCCGCGCAGGGCATGAAAAGGGCCGGCCGGCGTGGCGTAGGCCTTATCGACGTTCCGAATCTGAATCACGGTCGAGGTGGGAAGACGAGATGCGGCAGTCTTGCACATCCGCCGCCGCGTTTAAATACGGTGCGTTTATGAGCACCCAACCAATGCATCTGAGATTTTTCGACAGATCGTCAATAGCACTGCGATCGTTGCGGAAGCATACTCTCATCGCGCAATGTCTCGCTTCGGTATGAACGCCGGCGGCTTCTGCCGCAGGAGGCATTCACGGCGCGGCGCGCGGCGAGAGTAGGCTGCTGCAGGGGGTGCGATGACCGCTTGGCCCAACAAACGCTTCTTGGATGTTCTCCGGATCGATCTGCCGATCATCCAGGCCCCCATGGCCGGCGCCAGTGGTGCGGAGATGGCCATTGCCGTTGCGCGTGCCGGAGGCCTCGGCTCCCTGCCGTGTGCAATCCTAAGCATCGAGCAGGCCCACGCCGAGATCGCTAGATTTCGCGCCGCCGGCTCGTGGCCCCTCAATCTGAACTTTTTCTGCCATGCGCCGCCGGCTCTCGACAGGGAACGCGATGCAGCCTGGAAGAAGGCCTTGGCTCCGTACTACGAAGAGTTAGCTATCACACCTGACGCCGCCTTGGCCGCTCCCACCCGCTCTCCTTTCAACGAATCGATGTGCGGTCTCGTCGAAGCATCGCGTCCCGAAGTCGTGAGCTTCCACTTCGGTCTACCCGATGGAGACCTGCTGAATCGTGTCAAAGCAACCGGCGCCAAGGTGCTCTCTACGGCAACGACAGTCGGTGAGGCGCGCTGGCTGGAAGCCCATGGCTGTGATGCCCTCATCGCTCAGGGCGCCGAGGCCGGCGGTCATCGCGGGATGTTCCTGACAAGAGATGTAACTACGCAAGTCGGCACGCTTGCGCTGGTGCCACAGGTCGTCGACGCCGTTTCGATACCCGTGATCGCCGCAGGCGGAATCGCCGATGCGCGAGGGATCGTCGCTGCCTTCGCTCTGGGCGCAGGCCTCGTGCAAATCGGCACGGCTTATTTGTTCTGCCCGGAAGCCATCATCGATCCACTACATCGAGCCGCGCTGCTGCGAGCACGCGACACCGACACGGCGATCACAAATATGATGACCGGCCGTCCCGCGCGCGCCATCATGAATCGCCTGATGCGTGAGATGGGGCCGATGAGTCCCTCCGCCCCGGAATTCCCGCTCGCCTCTTCCGCACTGGCACCGTTGCGCTCAGCTGCACGAACGCCGGAAGACTTCGCGCAGCGTTGGTCCGGCCAAGCCGCGCCGTTAGGGATCGAGTTGCCCGCCGAAGTGTTGACCCGGCAACTCGCCGACCGCACCCGCGCATTTTGATTCGGATACCGCTTCGAATCGGCAAACGCTTGAACCGCGGCGTCGGACCGACCGCGACGCTCGCTCGTTATTGAGCGAGGTGTTGCGCCTTCAACTCAGGAAAGACTTTGGAAACCTTGCCGATCAGATAGTCGCCGTACGTTCCTTGCACATCGCGAAGATTGATACCGTCCCAGCGCTCGCGAACGCCCGGGCGCTCTACGACCGGCCCCACATTCGGTAGGGAAGCGAGCTTTGCATCGAAGCGCGGATCGAAGAAGAAAGGCATCGAGAGCCGTTGCTGAGTGCTGCGGTTCACCACTCGATGCAAAGCGGACGTGTAGCGTCCGGACGTCAAACGTTCAAGCATGTCGCCGATATTGCAAACGAACGAGCCCCGCACAGGCGGCACATCGATCCATCGATCGCCGTAGCGGATCTGCAATCCGCCGATATCATCCTGACTTAGGATTGTGAGCAATCCGTAGTCCGTGTGCGCACCGACGCCCTGCGTGTGTTCGGATGAGGGTGGGTAGTTGAAGATGCGAAACAAGATCGTCGGGTCGCTCGTAAAGTGATCGACGAAATAGTCTTCGCCCACCTTCAGACCGCGCCCGATCGATGCCATGAGCCGGTGACCGAGCTGCGTGAGTGCACGCATGTACTCCAGTATCGATTCAGAGAACCCCGGAAGGCCGGGAAACAGATTTCTGCCGTGCAGCGGCATTCCGGCGCGCACCCGCGGATCGTCGTCGCTCAGCTCCTCTCCAAAGTACAGCCCTTCTTTCAGATCTGGCTGGCCGGACGTGAGCTCACTGCCGACCGGAAAATAACCGCGCCAGGCTCGGCCGCCGAGCGCCATCCGGATGGCTTGCTTCGCACTGTCTTCCTGCGCAAAGAACGCCCGACTCAGGCGGTACAGCGTGTCGATCGAACCCAGATCGATGCCGTGCCCCACGACATAGAAAAATCCAAACTCACTCGCCGCCCAATCCACTTGCGCGGCGACATGATCGCGCCAGGGCTCTGCGCCCTCCGTCAACGAAAGGTCGATCACCGGCAAGCGAGGCTGTTCGACGAACGGCTGCATTTCTCAGGTCACGCTCGAGAACGGTGTGCGGATATCCGACAAGAACTGCTGTGCGCGCAAGTGCTGAGGGTTATTGAAAAACTCCTGCGGCGTTGCGCGCTCAAGCACGACACCATGATCCATGAACAGCACGCGGTCCGCCACTTCTCGCGCGAAGCCCATCTCATGGGTCACGCAAATGAGCGTCATGCCATCCCGGGCGAGATCGCGAATCACCAACAGCACTTCCCCGACCATCTCCGGATCGAGCGCGCTGGTCGGCTCATCGAACAACATCAAAGGCGGCTCCATCGCCAAGGCGCGCGCAATCGCCACTCGCTGCTGCTGACCGCCCGACAGCTGCGCCGGAAAGGCATGCGCCTTACTCGAAAGGCCCACGCGATCCAACAAAACCATGGCGCGCTCGCGAGCCTCAGCCGGCGCCAGCCCCCGAACAGTCATGGGTGCAAGCGTGCAGTTGTCCAGCACATCCAGATGCGGGAACAAGTTGAACTGTTGAAACACGAACCCGATGCTGGACCGAAAGCGGTTCACATCGACATCGGGCCGATGAATGTCTTCACCGCCGATTAAAATATTCCCGGAATCGATCGGCTCGAGCCGGTTGAGGGTGCGGATCAAAGTCGATTTGCCCGAACCTGAGGGACCGCACACGACCACCACTTCGCTCTTTGCAATGGTCTCCGTCACATCCACTAAGGCATGATATCCGCCGTACCACTTGTTGACGTTGCGAAGCTCAATCATGGCTTTGCACTGAGCGAGCGTGTTTCAAATACGTGCGCCAGACGAGACAGGCCGAAACAAAGAATGAAATACGTCGCCGCCAGCACGCCGTAGACTTGCAAGGTTTGTGTCATCACTTGAGCATTGATCTGGCTTGCGATGAACGAGACTTCCGTGAGGCCGATGATGTAGCCGAGCGACGTTTCTTTGAGCGTGCTGACGAATTGATTCACCAAAGACGGCCGCATGTTCCGCAGCGCCTGAGGAAGAATCACGCGGCGCATCGCCAACGGGTAACTCATGCCGAGCGAGAGGGCACTCTCCATCTGGCCGCGCGGCACGCCCTGAATGCCGGCGCGAACGATCTCCGCAATGTATGCACCGTTGAACACAATGAGTGCGGCCAGCATCGTCGTGAATTGATCGGTTTTGTGTCCTGTAATGCTCGGCAAAAAGAAGTAGGCCCAAAACACGACCATGAGCAGCGGTGTGCCGCGTACCGCGTAGATGAGCACCGTCACGGGCCACCGCAGCCACGCAAACACACTGATGCGGGCCAAACCGAACGCGACCCCCACAGGAAATGCCAGCAGCATCGCCGCCGAACCTAACAGCACCGTCAGCGTCAACCCGCCAAGCGGGCCGTTGGGATACTGCCCGATCAGAAAGTACAGCCAGTAGTTTTCGACCAGCTCGTGCATGCTCGATGACTCAGGCCGTTCTTATCGGGAAGCGATGTTGATACCACGCCGCGAATCCCGTGATCAGCAGCGACACGGTCAGATAAGCAAGCGTTGTGACGAGAAACGTTTCGACGCCACGAAAGCTCGCCGTCTCCACGCGCTGCGCTTGGTACATTAGCTCCGCGGTGCCGATCACTGTGGCGATACTTGTGTTCTTCCAAAGGTTCAGTGTCTGCGAGATCAACGGCGGGATCGCAATGCGGATGGCCTGCGGCAACACGACATGCCGCATCGTGCGCAAGTAACTCAGCCCCAACGAGCGCCCGGCTTCCACTTGAGTGGTCGGCACCGAGCGAATACCACTACGCAAGTCTTCCGCCATGTAAGCCGACGTATACAAAGTTAGGGCGAAGATTGCACACAGTGTTTCCGCATGATGCTCGTAGAGCCAGGCCCTCGCGCTTTCCGGCAGCAACTCCGGCGCCGCGAAGTACCAGAACAACAGATGCGCCAGCAACGGCACGCTGCGTACGCCCTCGACCATCCAGAAGCCGATCCATCGAAGCACGGCAACGGACGACAAGCGCAGCAGCGCGATCGCCGTGCTAAGGGGCAATGCGCACAGCAAAGTACAGAAAGTGAGCTGCAGCGACATCCAAAAACCGCTGAGCAGCCATGCGCGAAATTCGCCCGTCAGAATTTGCGAGAGGTGCAAATTCGACGCAAGCTCGATCATCCCGGAATCTGGTCGGTATCGATTTTGAACTCGCGTTTGGGATAGTTGACCTTGGTGCCGGGACCGAACCACTTTATGAACAGTTTCTCGGCCGCACCGGATTTTTCCAGGTCGCGAAGCGTGCTGTCGACGACAGCTTTCAACGAGCTTTCGCCTTTCTTGATACCGATGGCGAGCGCCTCGCTACTGATGCTCTGAGGCAGAATGACGTAGTCCTTTTGTGCGGGCCCGAGCTTGCCGAAGGCATCTTGCAAAGAAACTTCATCGTTCACGAACGCTGTCGCCTTGCGCTGCTGAAGCGCGACAAACGCCTGGGGCGCCGTCTCGAAAGTGACCACTTGGACGCTCGGCACCGCTTTGCGCATATTCGGCTCTTGAGTGCCGCCCTTGACGGTGGTGACTCGCTTGCCGGCGAGCTGCGCCACTTGAGTGATGCCGCTGTCCTTGCGAACCATGACCTTCTGACCGGTCAGAAAGGTGGTGAGCGAAAAGTCGATGACGGCCTCCCGCTCTTTCGTGTGCGTCAAAGCGGCGGCGAGAATATCCACCCGGCCCTGTTGCAGCTCCGGTACGCGCGCGGCAACGGTCAATTGCTTGATCACCGGCTTCACGCCGATCTGCTTCGCGATGGCCTTACCGAGGTCGACTTCATACCCCACGATCTCACGAGTCTTGGGATCGACGAAGCTGTGCGGCTCATCCGTGCCGAGCACGCCGATAATGAGCTCGCCTTTCTTCTTGATGTCGCTGAGCTGATCCGCGCGCGCGAGTCCCGCGCCAAGCAACAGTGCGGCAATGCCTGTGAGAGCACCGACGCGGGCAAGGGAAATAATCTTCGATTGCATACGAAGCCTGGGCAGCCCGAAATGGAGACGCGGCAGTTTAGCCAATGAGCCGCGCTGTCGTCGTCACCGAAATGTAACCCGCAGTGAGACTAGGAGCGGGCTGCCTCAATTTTGGGCGGGTCTTTCTGCTTCGGTGCGCGGCTGTCGTCGGAGCCGAGATACCCGACTGTTCGCCCACGCACCCAGATTGCGGCAGATCACGTAAAACCCGGGCGTAAAGAGCAAGCCGAACACGGTCACGCCGATCATGCCGAAGAACACGGCAATGCCGAGCGCCTGGCGCATCTCGGCGCCTGGGCCGGTATCGATGACGAGCGGCAAGGTACCCAGAATGAAGGCGACCGAAGTCATCAGGATCGGCCGTAGACGCTGGCGGGCGGCCTGTTGCGCGGCCTCGCGCGTTTCCATGCCCTTCTCTTCGTCCAGTTTGGCGAACTCGACGATCAGAATGGCATTCTTCGCCGCCAGCCCCACGAGCACGACCAAGCCGATTTGAGTCAGGATATTGTCGTCTCGCCCCATGATGTTCACACCCAAGATGGCCGCGAGCAGACACATGGGTACGATCAGAATAACCGCGAGCGGCAACACTAGGCTTTCATAGTTCGCGGCCAGCAGCAGGAACACGAACAGCACGGCCAGGGCGAACACCAGCACCGCGGTGTTGCCGGTATTTTTTTGCTGGAAGGCAAGCTCCGTCCACTCGAAGCTGAATCCCTGCGGCAAGATCTCGGTGGCCAGCTTCTCCATCGACTTGAGCGCTTGTCCCGATGAAAAACCGGGAGCCGTGTCGCCTTGCAGCTCGGACGACGGATACAAGTTGTAACGTACGACGCGATACGGGCCGCTGTCGTTACGAAGTGTCATCACGGAATCGAGCGGCACCATGGAGCCCGAAGCGCTGCGTGTCTTCAACCGGCCGATGTCACTGATTTCATCGCGGTAGGGCGCATCCGCCTGCGCGGTCACACGATACGTGCGGCCGAGGAAATTGAAGTCGTTGACGTAAGTGGAGCCGAGATACGTGCCAAAGGTGGAGAACACGTTTTGCACCGGCACGCCGAGCCGCTCCGAGCGCGATCGATCGATGTCGGCAAACAATCGAGGAGTTTTCGTGTTGAAGGTCGAAAAGACGGACGTTAGCCCTTCGGTTTGATTCGCCTTGCCCATCATGGCGAAGGTCGCTTTCTCGAGCGCCACGAACCCGTGGCCGCTGCGATCTTCGATCATCATTTTGTAGCCGCCGCCCGTGCCGATGCCGCGCACCGGAGGCGGAGGAATCAGGAAAATGAGCCCGGAGGTAATACTGGCCAGGCTTTTGCGCAGCTCGCCGGCTATTTTGTCGGCGGGATCGCGCTCCGAACGCGCTTTGAGGGCCACGAACATCGTGGCGGAGTTGGGTGCGTTCGTGAACGTCGCACCGTCCAATCCGGCGAATGCCACCGTCGCTCTCGCGGCAGGATGCTTCAATGCGATCGTCTGCGCCTGGCGCAGTACTTCATCCGTTCGTTGCAGAGAAGCACCGGGCGGCATCTGAATGACACCGATCAAATAGCCCTGATCCTGCGCGGGAATGAAGCCCGTCGGCGTGGCGTAAAACCGCCAACCCGCCAGCGCAATCAGCACGACGTAGGCGATGCCGATGAGGCCCAGAGAGCGAACGGCTCTAGCCGTGAATCGGCCGTAGCGCTGGCTCAAGCGATCGAAGCCCTTATTGAACTTGTCCGCACCGCGCGCGAAAAAGCCCTTGCGAGCCGCGCTGCGGTCCTTCGGAGGCGGCTTCAGGATCAAAGCGGCGATCGCCGGCGACAAGGTGAGCGATACGAATGCGGAGATGACCGTCGAGCTGACTATAGTCAGCGCGAATTGCCGATAGAACTGGCCGGAGATTCCCGGGATGAACATCGTGGGAACGAACACACCGACGAGCACGAGCGCAATGGCGACGAGCGCGCCGGACACTTCGTCCATGGTTTCATGCGCTGCCTGCAGAGCGGATATGCCCTTCTCTTCCATGAGGCGGGAAATGTTTTCGACCACCACGATGGCATCGTCCACCACGATGCCGATGGCGAGCACGAGCCCGAACAACGAAAGGTTGTTGAGCGAAAAACCGAATGCCGCGAGCACCGCGCCCGTGCCGACGAGCGAGATCGGAATCGCGATAATCGGAATGAGCGCCGCACGCCAGCTCTGCAAGAAGACCAGTACGACCAGCGCAACCAGCACGACCGCTTCGAACAAAGTGTGTTCTACGGCGGCGATCGATTTTTCGATGTACTCGGTCGGATTGTAGGGAATTTGGTACTTAAGACCCGGCGGAAAGGTTTTCGCGGCGCTTGCCAGCTCTTGTTTCACCGCTTCGGCGGTGGTGAGCGCGTTCGAGCCCGGAAGCTGGGAAATGGCGATAGCGACCGTCGGCTGATTCGACAGATAAGCATTGATGCTGTAGTCCTGAGCGCCCAGCTCGATGCGAGCGAGATCGCCGAGCCGAGTCGCACGGCCGGTATCGTCCGTCTTGACGATGATCTGCCGAAACTCATCGACGGTTTGTAGACGTCCCTTCGCTTGAATGCCGAGCTGAAACGCCGTGCCGCCGCGATTGAACGGCGGCTGCCCAACGGTGCCCGCGGCCACTTGCACGTTCTGCGCGCGAACCGCGGCGATGACTTCATCCACCGTTAGATTGAGGCTCGCGGCGCGATCCGGATCGATCCACACGCGCATGTTGAAATCGCGGCCACCGAACAATCTTGCACTGCCGACGCCGGGCACCCGGCTGAGACGATCCACCATTTGCAGCGTCGCGTAATTCGACAGGTACTGCTGCGGCAGCGAACCGTCCGGCGAAATTAACGTGGCGACGAGCAGCAGATCCGGCGAGTTCTTGCGAACGGTTACACCGATCTGCCGTACTTCTTGCGGCAAGCGCGGCTCCGCGGTGGATACGCGGTTCTGCACGAGCACCTGTGCTTGATCAACGTCCGTGCCTTGTTCAAAGGTCACGGTAATCGCGAGCGACCCATCGCCGGTGGACGACGACGACATGTAGATCATGTGCTCCACGCCGTTCACCGATTCTTCGATGGGCGTAGCCACGGTTTGCGCCAAAGTTTCCGCGGTGGCGCCCGGGTATGTCGCGTTGATGACGACTGTCGGCGGCGCAATCTCCGGGTACTGCGCGATCGGCAGCGTGGGATAAGCCACGAGACCGAAGATCAGGATCAGCACGGACATGACGGCCGCAAAGATGGGCCGGTCGATAAAGAAATGGGGAAACTTCATACGGCTCGACTACTGGCCGCTCGGGCTCGCCTCGGATGGGGGCGGAGCCGAGAGAGGCTGAGAAGCCGGCGAAGTGTCGGTGGCCCGTGGTTTGAGCTCGACGAGCTTTGCTTCCACCGGCGTGCCGGGCTGCAATTGCGTGAGACCGTCGAGCACCACGCGATCCTTGGGATTCAGCCCGCTGCGCACGACGCGCAAGCCGCTGACCAGCGGCCCCGTCTCCACGATGCGAGCAGCGATCTTGTTGTCATCCCCGACGACGTAGGCGAGCTTGCGAGCTTGGTCCGTGACGATGCTTTCGTCCGGAATCAGCATGGCGTGATAGGAGCCGGAGCCGAGCAAGCGGGCGCGGCCGAACATGCCGGGTGTCAGAAACTTATCGGGGTTCGCCAGCTCCGCATGGGCACGAATGGTCCCGGAGCGCGGGTCGATGGCGTTGTCGACAAAAACCATGCGGCCGCGATGGTGGTAAGTGGTCTCGTCGGCCAGTTGAATTTCGACCGGGTTCGGCTGGTAGCGCGACGAGCGGCGCTCGCCGGTTCGATCTTGGCGCACGTATTTGAGATAGAAGCTCTCCGCGCCTTCGAATGTGAACCAGATGGGATCCAGCGTGACGACGCGAGTGAGCACTGTGCTGCCCGCGGTAACGACATCTCCGATGCTGACTTTTCGATCCGACACTCGGCCGGCAACCGGAGCGCGAACCGTCGTGAATTCCAGATCGAGGCGCGCCGCCGCTTCCGCGGCCGTACGCGCCGTTACGTCGGCCCCGTCCGTGAGGGCTGCGGAGTTGCGCGTGTCGTAGTCTTCCTTGCTAATGGCGCCCGAGCCAATGAGCCGATCGGCGCGAGCCAGCTCCGCCTTCGAGTTGATGAGCACGGCCTCCGCGCGGCCGCGTGCAGCCACAGCTTGCTGATAGGCGGCCCGATAGGGTCGTGGATCAATGATGAAAAGCGGCTGCCCGGCGACCACGTCCTGGCCGTTCGTGAAGCGAACTTCCATGATGGTGCCGGAGACGCGCGGCGTGATGGTCACGTCTTGAACCGCTTCGAACTGGCCGACGTAGTCGTCCCAATCGATAACATCCCGCGCGAGTGGGTTCGCAACGCTTACGTGAGGCAACTGTGGGGGCGCAGCCTGTTTGGCCCCGCAAGATGCGATGACCATTGATGCCGCCAACACTGCACAACGACGCAACGTTGTATCTCCCCGAATTTCTCGAACGCCTTTGAGCGTGAAGTGATTTGCGCAGCTTTGCAAGAGGATGTTGCTACGCTTCACCGCAGACATTCGCGCAAGAAAAAACAAGACAACAGAGCGCGCTCGATCGGAGTGCACGAACCGCAAGGTGAGTTGAATATTCGGGCGCGGCTTCGGCGACATTGCACACCGGCCGCAGGCGTTGTTTCACCCGTCGCGCCGGCGGTGCGACCTTGCGATGTCACGAAGCCATTTCATTCAAGGAACATGGCACCAGCAAGGTGCGTTCCTCAGCATGTCAGGTCCGGCTTACGGCTCCAGCAAGCGGTTGTGACCGATTCGGGACAGGACGTCTTTTCGGCTTTTTTCTTATGCGCTATTTGTTTCTGCTGAAAGCAGCCTGCGGCCCTTTCAGCCCGCTGGGCAAAAGGCGCGACTTTTGCCCGCTAATTCTGCAATTGCAACAGTAAGTCGTTCAGCGTGCCTTGAATGTGATTGACGGACAGCGTCTCCACCTTGGGAGATTTGCGCTTGAGCCAGCTCGTCAACAGATCCCGATGCTCTTGCTGAGCGCGGGCATCGCGCCCGTAGGGCTGCAAATGCACTCGCACGTAGCGCTGCGCGAGCACGTGCAAGCGATCGATGATCTGGTATGTGATGAGACCCGCGCCGGGCCTGATCAACGACATGTGGAAGTGATGATTCGCGGTGATGGTATCGCCATCGGCTGATTTCATTTCAGCTTCCAGCGCGGCAAGCGCCTCTTCTGCCAACCGCTGGTCTTCCGCCGTGGCTTTTTGCGCGCCGGCGGCGGCGGCTTCCGGCTCGAGCTTCAAACGCAGCGCGAACACTTCTGCTGCTTCCGCGGCGGACAGCTCTCGGACTACGTAACCGCGATTCGGAAACGACGTCAGCAACCCGTCGTGCTCCAGGCGGCTGAGCGCCTCTCGCAAGGGAATCTTGCTGATCCCAAGCTCCAAGGCGATGGCGTCTTGGCGCACGGGCGATCCGGGAAGCAGGCTTCCGATTAGAATTTGCCGGCGAACGATCTGATACGTTTGATCGGACAGGCTTCGAACGACGATCTTCATGGGGCTTTGTCTCGACTTCCTGTTCGTGTACTTTATACGAAATACTCTTTGGCGTAACGCTGATGGCCGGCATCGAGCCGTTCTCTTTATCTCGCCGCGTGTTACTGACGAGCGCAGCGCAAGTCGCGGTGCTCTGGGCTGTGGCATCCGGGCGCGCTTATTCGGGGCTCCGTACCCAGGATCGTCCGCCGCTTCGCGCAGCGCCTTTTCCGCTCACCGCTGTGCGCTTACAGCCGTCACATTATCTACGGGCACTCGAGTCAAATCGCGACTATTTGCTGAAGCTCGAGCCCGATCGCTTACTCCATAACTT
>Ga0307515_10020575_pt1 | contig 11761 bp, 21 predicted proteins | sample 17_EM_MG_FD_194513 | JGI IMG/M metagenome (GOLD analysis project Ga0307515, IMG submission 194513) | Populus trichocarpa ectomycorrhiza microbial communities from riparian zone in the Pacific Northwest, United States - 17_EM | ecosystem: Host-associated > Plants > Roots > Unclassified | place...
TAGATGCCGGAAGGGCACCGGATTTCTCTTGATGTGCGACCCGGGTGCAGCCGTGTGTGCGAGAGGCGAACGGTTGCAACGGGAAAGTGCTCTTCGCTCTTCATCAGCAACGGTTCGATGTGGCACAAACCTTCCATTGACGTGGCTCGATCAGCCCGTGCGCCTGGAGTAACCGATCTTGTGCGAGTTGCCATCTGGGCGAATGCAGACTCGAACTTGGACTGAGCATCGATGTGTTTGAGGTACGGCGCCTAACGTGTGACTTAAGCGGACCGCCGTAGGCGGGTCCGCTTGAAGGAAGGGTTAGGCATCATCTTGCTGGATCAGTGGTGCGTTTGGACCCCGCTCTTGCAGCCATGTCTTTCGATAACGCCTCGGCGAGGAACTTCGCCTCGGCGCGGTAGTTCTCGAAGTCGCTTCGCAACGCTTGAAAGGTCCGTACTTCTCTGTTCTCGATATGAAAACGTGCGCGTCTTTCTGCCTTCGCTGTCAATGCCCGCAACTTGAAGAACTCATAGACAGACAATGGAGGCAAGAGATCAACGCGGATGCTACGACCAAAGTGGAGAATTTCCGTCAGCTCGATGGAGTGCGCTGCGATTCGCTCATCTTGCTGAGTCTCGGCCGCGTCTTTCAACGCCAGCAGAACTTCTTCCAGCGCTACGGAGTAGGTTCGGGCCAGCGCGCAGGCTTGCCTCGTGTCTGACGCCGCCGAGCGGCGCCAGATCCAAAGTGTGAGCGCCATCGCGCCGATGGCACCGAGGAACTGCAGGACTGCGGCGCCCGCCTGGATTCCACCGAAACACTCAACACGATTGAATCCCGGAACGAACAAACACGAGTCCCAGATGTTGTATGTCATACGAAGCTTCTCTCCAGCTGGCTCAGTATGAGCGGGATTTGCGACCGAATGGCCTTCATGTGTTGCACGCGTGATGCCTAACGTTTGACTTAAGCGGCTGGCCGTAGGCCAGTCCGCTTGAAGGAAAAGTTAGGCCGCACTGTAGTACTTGCACCCCGAAACTAGAACCGCGAACCCGGCTCTTTGAGGAACTCAATCTCTTGGGGAGTGCTGATGCGTCCGAGGATCGAGTTGCGATGTGGATAGCGACCGAAACGATCAATGATTGCTTTGTGCCGCAGCGCGAACTCGTAGTTGTCCGAACGGCCTAGCGTGGCAAAAAGTCGAACGGCCTCCGTCTGTATCACTCGGGACTCGCTGTGCATGTACGGCATATACAGGAATGCTCGCTGATCCACAGGAAGCGCTGCATCATGGAAACCGGCAATTGCCTCCTGAGCGAGTGCCAGGGCCATCGGGTCACTGGAGAATGCTTTGGCGCTCCCACGATAGATGTTTCTAGAAAACTGGTCAAGAACCAAGATCTCGGCAAGCCGACCTTCCGGCTGAACGCGCCAATCGTGCAACTCGCCAGCAGCGGCGGTGGCATGCAGCGAGGCAAAGCGCTGAGCGATGCTTGCGTCGAACGACGGATCAACTTTCCACCATTGGGACGGCAATATCTCAATGAACCAGAATCGAAGGACTTCTTCAAACATAGTGAGGCTGGCGGTATGTGAGGCCTAACGTTTGACTTAAGCGGACCGCCGTAGGCGGGTCCGCTTGAAGGAAGGGTTAGGCGCCTGCATCGCCGAAGCTCTACAGGGGAAGATGACCAGACTGGGCCTTTAGCAGCGCGTCTTCGGAAATCTCGATGCTTGCCAGCGGGAGGACGGCCGTGTACGCCTCAAGGAGGCATTCGTGAATGACTTGCAAATCTGCCAGCATGAGCATTCGACCTTCCTCTGAGTTTCTGCGGAGATTGTGTTGCCGATAGAACGAATGATTCAGACGATTTCTCTCGGACAATGCTGACATCAGAAGTTCTTCCAGTTGCTCATCGGGCTGACTCGTCTTCTTAAGCGCCTGAATCAGCTGACCAAGTGTCTTCCGATCAATGTCGCTAAGAATCTTCTTCGCCAACGCCTTGTTCTGTGTCTTCCGAAATCCATGTGCTTCGATGGCAGCGGAAAGGAGTAAGTTGCCCAGTTCGGTTTCGAGCAGCTGCGCTGCTTCGGCCGCATCGCCGAACTTGCAGTAGACGTCAGACAGCGTTGGCATGTGTGTACTCGAGGCGCCTAACGTTTGACTTAAGCGGCGTGCCGTAGGCACGTCCGCTTGAAGGAATGGTTAGGCGGCATTGGTGATCTTGGCTCCGCGGGCCAAAGAACCGCTTGATAGGACGTCTGCGCGAAGACCAGCCTTGTGAAGAAGCCGCTTCACAACCTGTGCTGCTGGCAACTCAGGCGAGGCCAGGGCGTTGCCAAGACCGAGACACGGCTCACAGAGCTCAACACCATGAAGCCTGATGCTCCCGATCATGAACTCCCGTCCGACAAGGTCATTCAGTCTCACACCCCTGGTGACGATATTTCGATTGGAAATTGAGAGATCAGGCGCACGTTGATACTCAGAGACGAAGGATTCTACTTCTTCCGCTTCAATGAGCGTGATGTTCTGGCCTGGCTCATCGTGGCGATCGAAGTACCTGTCGCCTTTGATTCCGGCGCCAGCTACTACCTCCACGCACTCGTGCTCGTTCTGGGGTCCGACTGACGATTGCCGTATGAAGATGCGCTCCACTGTCATTGGCCTTCTCCTGAACTTGGATCGTAGCGGACCTGCCGCCTAACGTTTGACTTAAGCGGCGTGCCGTAGGCACGTCCGCTTGAAGGAATGGTTAGCCGGCTGTTTGAGAGCGAGCAAACGGGAAGACATGCATTTGCCTCCAGGTACCAGACGAGTTTTCCATCAGCACGAGTGATCTGCACACGGACTTGATTGGACCATGCAATGCCAGCGAGGAGGCAAGCTCGGCCTCGGCGATCTCTGCTTCGGCGGCGCTACCGTGAGCGACAGTGAGGTGCGGGATGATGGTTGGAAACTCGCCGCCGAAGGGCGGAAACTGAGGAAACTCGCGGAACAAGCTCTCGGTGAGCGCGATGAACGGTGCGGCCGGCTCGGGCTCGAAGTACGCGGTGGCCGGAAAGCGAGCCACTCTTGTCAGCGAGAACTCGAACCGTTGCGACTCGCGCACAACGCTTTCAATGCGCTGAACTACCGACGCATTGATGTTCTCGGGTGACATGAAGGGAAACAGCACTGTGATGTGTGCGGGTACGCCCAGCCTGGCGGAGGAGTCAAACCGCTCGCGAAGGCTGCCAACCGTTGCCTCGGCTTCAGGGACGCAGATGATGAAACCTGACTCAGCCATAGAGGAAGCGGGCTAACGTGCTACTTGAGCGGCGAGCCGAAGGCGAGTCCGCTCGAAGGGTGGGTTAGGGGGCCGGTGAATGGCCCTCGGACCAAAAAGATCTGAGAGAAGACCGGGCGGTGAATAGCGAAGCGAGCGCCAAGGCGAGTGCTGCATTGGACTTGGTATTCGTATTTCAAGTTAGGCTGGTCGAGAACGCTGCTACGCATTGAATGGGTTGGGGCCTTCGTGCTTGGCGATGATGCCTCAACTGCTCGCCAAGCGCTGTGGCTGTTCATATTGCCGCGCAGTGTGGCCCCGGCTGCGGGAGCACTGGGGCGGTGCAAAGGCGCGCAGCGTTTCCCGACCGGTCGAGTAGTTGGAGCGCAGCGAGCGACGACCAATCCCGTGTGCAAACACTCGCCGAGGCAACGACGAACGGCGCCGCATCGTTCTCACAACATGCGCCCTAACGTTTGACTTAAGCGGCCTGCCGTAGGCAGGTCCGCTTGAAGGAAGGGTTAGGCCGCATTCTGCGCCAGCGGGAACTCAAGGACGACTTCTCCTCCTTCGGTGCTCCTCCCGGTGTGACGGAACCCGAGGCCAAGATAAAAGAGCTCGGGACAACCAGGGCCAGGAACATACGAGAGCTCCAGTGTTTCGAAGACTCCCTTGGCTTGGACATGCTCGATGACTTGCAACAACGCGGATTGACCGATGCCGTGGCCTTGAAACCTTGCGTCAATCATGAACCGCCATACGCCGATGCCTGGCCTCTCCGGGGAAGGTGTTCCCAGTGACTCGTCTTTAAGCATGACGAAGCCAACCAGTTCCTCTGCGAGGTAGATAGCTCTGTACCAAGCGGTGGGAGCAAAGAGCGCTTGAGCCAATGAGACTGCGTTGGGCGCAACGAACCCCTTCTGGTTCTCTGCAACCGAGAGGCTGACCACTGCGCGTACTGTCTCAGATGTGATCTCGCGCAAGCTGACGACTTGCTTCGCGTCGATGCTCATATGCGGCCTAACGTTTGACTTAAGCGGACCGCCGAAGGCGGGTCCGCTTGAAGGAAGGGTTAGGCCGCGCTCGCCGAGACATGTGGCTACTGGTCAGCCGCCGTCTTAGCGGGTTCGCTCGCCTGCGAGCGCACCCCGCAGCAATGTCATATATCGAGTAGTGCTGGCGCGCCGCTGCTCGTAAAACACGGCCGCCTCACTCGCAGGAACACCAACAAGATCTGCGACGTTTGTTTCCAGAGCCGCACTCCCAGAGCACTGGGACACACGACCATCGTATATGAACAAAAGCCAGTCACTGTTTGTCGGCATCATCAATTGGCAGCTGTCGGGTCCAGTGACAACCTTCCTCATCGGCTCTGGTGACACAGACTTGAATTGCTCTTGTACCTGCACAATATAGGTGAAGGTGTTGCTTCCGAGTCTGGTTACGTTTAGGACGCGAACGCGAAGAATCTCGTCGGCTTTGAGGACTGCGCGCTTCATGTAGAGCGCAGCTTCGTCATCTGGCAACGACACAATGGAGCGGCACATGCACGCCTGCGCTGCCAAGGATGAAAACAACGCGATGCCGATTAGAAGTGTCCGCTTGGTGTCCATCTATCTGCCTCCTGCCAATCCTGCCACAACCGGCAGGTCGGCCTAACGTTTGACTTAAGCGGCCTGCCGAAGGCAGGTCCGCTTGAAGGAAGGGTTAGGCGTCATTGCGGCCAGTATGCGTAGACTTGATCTTCCGAGAGTGGCTCGTACGTGCTTGCCCCGTCGCGGAGTTGCATCTCGTTCTGGTGTGCCCAGGCGATCAAGGTGCGTGCCATCGTGAGACCGGCTTCTTCGGCGGGGAGATGTACCCATGCTAGCGCTTGCCCTTGGGTGAACGCTAGGAACTCGGCGGCAGACTGCTCGTGGCGAGGATCTGGTTCAAGGCCGCGTTCGGTGCAGAACGCCATGAAGTCTTCTTGCCGAAACTCCCCGGTCGCCAACGCCCCGTCCAGGCTTTGGACATCTTCGGCGCCTGGAACAAAGTTGAGCCCGAGTACCACCCGTGGCGACATGCCTGTCTCAAGCCGACATCGCTCAGCCACGGTCTTGCCGTCGAATGGCGTTCGAGCCGATCTAGGAAGTGACCACAGTTCGAGTTCAACAACTAGGGGCAGCATGGGGTTGCCTTGTGACGCCTAACGTTTGACTTAAGCGGCGTGCCGAAGGCACGTCCGCTTGAAGGAAGGGTTGGGCGTCACGTTGAGGTGCTCCCTGCTATGCCAGTTGGGGTGACTGAATGCTTGAGTAGACGGCGCATTGCCGAGGCAACGAAAAAGCAATGATTGGGTTCGGTTTCGCCATCGCCCGCCCAGTACTGAATCGTCGAGAAATGGAGCATCTTGGCGCGGATGAGATGGGACTCGAGCGCTTGCCAGGCAGCCGAGAAGTCGGGTTTGTCAGCCTTGTCTTCCACGCATTGGATCAGGACTTCCATAAGCGAAAAGCGTTCTGCGTCCGTCAACTCGGGCAATTGGTACGCAGACAAGAACTCCTGGAACCTTGATTCATCAGCAACTTCCCACTCCCAATCCTGCATGTCGTCATAGTATGGAAGACTGAAGCGGCTTGCCAAAGAGATTCGTGCTTCAGCCGTAGGAAAGCGCATCGTTTCGTTGCTCATGACGCCCAACGTTTGACTTAAGCGGCCTGCCGTAGGCAGGTCCGCTTGAAGGAAGGGTTAGGCCTCGCTCGCGAAGACCTTGCGTTCGGACTCCTTGTATTCATACGTCGCCTTTCTTCACTCGTTCCCACTCGTGCTTGAGGATAGCTTGTAGGTGCTCGACTACAGCGTTGCTCGCTTCGTTGAAGGCGCGCGCCGCCTGCTGCTCCTCAGCTGCAGAATACTGGCGGTTCAGCTCGTAGCCCTTTGATGCCATCTCGCCGATGAGCTGGAATAGACGGTTGTGCTCAGCCTCATTCGGATTGAGGCGCAGTCTGATGCGAGTTCCAAGCTCCTTGGCTCGCATTTCCGACGTAAGACGTTCCTTGAAATCATCGGCTACTTCGGTCATCGCAGTCATCAGCGTGACACGAGGCCGCTTGAGCTCTTGAATCCGGCCTGCGACGGTCAGGAACTCGGCTGCGTCTTTCCGCAGCTCATCGATCCAGTTCTGACGCTTGCTCGAGATGTTGTCCGCAATCTGGCGGGTTGCGATGCGCGATTGCGTTTCAATCTGAAGCTTGGCCACTTCCCCTTGCATCTGGACTTGTTTCTTGGCAATTCGCCACTGCATCCAAGGACCTAGAAATAGGGCAACCAATGCGACTACGGCCAAGACGAGCTTGTTCAAGTCGTCCACTGTCATGCTTGAGACGGAAGTCCAGAAAGCGTGCCATGCGTCAATTGGTGTCATGCGAGGCCTAACGTTTGACTTAAGCGGCATGCCGAAGGCATGTCCGCTTGAAGGAAGGGTTAGACGGCACTTTCAGCTTGAACCTGCGTCCACACATCGTTGCTGTGAATCTACTTTGACCTGTGAAGGGCGCAGAGCTTGTTGCCGTCGGGATCGCGCACATAGGCCAGATGCATCGCACCGAGTCTGCTGCCCTCGCGCAGGCCGGGAGGATCTTCAATCGATCTGCCTCCATGAGCAATGGCAGTGTCATGGAACTGCTGCACCTGCTCAGGCGAATTGCATTTGAACCCAATGGTGCCACCGTTGGCGAAGGAAGCGGATTCACCGTCGATTGGCTCACTGACACAAAATGTGCCGCCATCGTGCCGGTAGAAAAGCCGGACTTGCCCAGTACCGTTTTGATTCCGAAGTGGCTCGCCCGCTCCAAGTACGGACAGGACAGCATCATAGAAGCGCTTAGAACGCTCGATGTCGTTCGACCCGACCATCACGTGGCTGAACATGAAAGCGTCACCCTTGTATTTGGCATCGAAGTCTAGCGAACTGTATGCACGCACACGACAGCGTCCTGTGCCGTCTAACGTTTGACTTAAGCGGACCGCCGAAGGCGGGTCCGCTTGAAGGAAGGGTTAGGCGTCTGCATTTGTACTGTGAGTAGCATTTGCGCAAAAGACGAAGCTATTCATCCGAGAGAATCTCGTGTGTAACGTTGTCTACCACGACAGGGCTATCGAAGTATGTGACCGAGGGATCTGTACCGTACTTCTCGCGTACGAAAGCCCTCCAACTTTCGGTGTACATGGCATCAGCTTCGGCTCTTGAGTTCCAAAGATAGATTCCACCGGCTGTGCTTCCGTCTTGCGAGAGGACATAGACCTTACGGACAAGACCAGGCACGCCTTGATATTTCGGTGCCGTGCTTAGGAAGATCGTCCGTGCTTCCTCACGCGTGATGGGAGTTGGCAGCTTGAACGTAGTCATGGCTGTGATCATTCAGACTCTCCTTCGGGGGTGAAGATGGCTTTGAGAGACGCCTAACGTTTGACTTAAGCGGCCTGCCGTAGGCAGGTCCGCTTGAAGGAAGGGTTAGCCGTCTGTGGCAGTTGCAGGCAATCGCTTGGCAAGGCAAATGGCCTCGGCTCGCCCGACGTACTTGCCGAAGTTTGGGATGCGTGAATAGCCTCGATGCTCATAGAAGGCGACGGCGCGTGCATTGACGATGCGAGTTTCGAGCCAGAACTCAGAATAACCGAGCTTTGCTGCCTCTGATTCCAGATAGGCCAGAACAGCGCTGCCAACCCCAATGGTTCTCGGGGCCGCGTACATTCGTTTGACTTCTGCTACGGTCTCGCTCATCGGGCGAAAGGCGCCACATCCAACCGGGATGCCAGATTCAGTACGCGCTACAACGAAGCGTGCACGAGGCCCTTGAACATCGCTGGGATCGAATGACGACTTTCCATCGCTCCCCGTGATCTTGGCTAGGGCCTCGGACAAGGCTTCGATGAGGGCCGCGGCATCGGCGGAACTCGGGTCTTCACTCTCGACTGCGTACACGGGTGAATTTGAAGCTGGAGACGGCTAACGTTTGACTTAAGCGGACCGCCGTAGGCGGGTCCGCTTGAAGGAAGGGTTAGGCGTCGCTGTCGCCTGGGGATTTGCGCGATTCCGAAGCTCCCGGCTCGATGCCATTTGTCGTCGGTGTGGTCGTCTCAAGACGCTGCCTACTTAGCACCGTACGCAGCTTCTCCTCGACCATTGACCCAAGCAATTTCTCTTGAACTCGCCAAAGATTCGGCGCTTGATAGCCCAGGAGAATGCAAAGTCCAAGTATTCGGGCGAGAGAAGTCGTGTGCTCGGTTATGGCACCGACGAAGTAGAGAGCAATGACAAGTCCGAGCACGCCTCCGACCAGCGTCGGATTGGGGCCAAGTTGATCTCGTAGCGTGGCAAATTGTTGGTCTCGCTCCGCGAACCCCCCCGCAGGCGAGCTCGCAGTTGCGAGTCCCTTTCGGAGCTCAGTCAGGTTGATGTGACGGGCGACATATCCGCCCAGCGCGCCGCAGGCGGGAGACAAGGCCAATAAAAGTCCATCAGTGACCGTAAATATTAGGTATTCCGACATATATCTCCTTCTGCTCAGACTCGCTCTGAGTGGACTCTTGGCGACGCCTAACGTTTGACTTAAGCGGCATGCCGTAGGCATGTCCGCTTGAAGGAAGGGTTGGGCGTCATTCTTGCACCACGAACCCGAGGCTTTCGTAGAGCGAAAGCGCAGGTAGATTGGCGAGAGTTACGACAAGCCTCAATTCACTCTCACCCTGGACTCGAAGATCTTGCATTGCGTTTACCAAGCAGCCCCGAGCGAGGCCCGTTCGCTTTGCGGTTGGCCCTGTCATGGAGAACGCAATGAACGGACGGTCTTCCCATCGCGTAACCAACGTGGCGTGCAGCAGCTCTTGGCACTGACCTACGACCTTTGAACAGTGAGGAACGAAGACGCCGTATTCACCTGCGAAGGTCTTCCGCACTTCCACGAGCGCGACGTCTTCGTTTTCGCCTTCGTCGTCGACGGCGCCGCGATACGCTGCACACATGAGTTTCGCCAGCTGCAAGCAGTCGCCCTCGACCGGCGAGCGCATGCCGATGAGTTGCGGGCGCTGCCGCGCCACCAGTGCAGCGCGCATGTAACTACGCGGAAGCCCCTTACCCATGTTTGCCGAAACCGCTCCTATGACGCCCAACGTTTGACTTAAGCGGACTGCCGAAGGCAGGTCCGCTTGAAGGAATGGTTAGGCCGCGCCACGCGAGCTCCACCACTCGTTCAACCACTCGTCTATGGCGTCCCAGCGCGCGCCCGTGTCGAGCCCTTCAAGGCCGAGACGTGGGCCCGCCCACTCTCCAATTGATTTGAACCACTCATCCATGAATCTCCTCTGCGCAGCGACGGTACAAGGTTCAACGTCCGGCCCCGACTCAAAGATGTTGACAAGGTCCATACACGGCCCCTGCTCATCGACTCCCATACGGTGCGCGAGCAACCCTTGAGTTCTAAGGTCTGTTGTGCCCCACACATTTCTGCTGGCGTCATAGCCATCATGTGTAGCTGCGCTTCTGATGGCTTGGCCGCAGGCAGTTGGCGATGCAACTGATCGAGCTGACGCTCGACCTCGCGCAGACTTTCTATCGAGTAATCCAGAGTGATGCTCTGTTCGGCTGCAAGTACTACGGCATGTGCAGCACCAGCCGTCATCGCTTCGTCAAGATTGCTGAACGTTTCCATTGTCGGATGGTATCTCTGACGCCTAACGTTTGACTTAAGCGGACCGCCGTAGGCGGGTCCGCTTGAAGGAAGGGTTAGGCCTCACGCGTGCGGCTGAAGACCTGCCACGTACCACGCTCTGGCCGCTCGTATTCTTTGACGTATTCCATTCCAAGTTTTCTTAGTGCGTGCGCAGAAGCCCTATTGGCAGGTCGTGCCTGAGCAAGCAGCCGCATGCGATCAGTAGTGCGAAAACCGTACTCTAACTGGGCCGCACCGATTTCTGTGGCGTATCCCTTTCTCCAGGCTTCTCGCTTCAAAACGAATCCGAGCTCGTAGTCGTTCTCGTCCAGTGCGCCGCACGGCATGAGACCAGCGTAGCCCAGGACTTCCTCCGACTGGAGTTCGACGAGAACTCCGGGCTTTCGTCCCGTCCCTTCGTGGTCGAAGACTTCATCAAAGACTTTGACGGCCTGCTCTCGGGTGAGCGGCGATCCGACAAGGTGCTTCATAACCTCTTCGTCGCTGAAGATCAGCGTGAAGAGCTGATCAAAGTCAGATTGCGCAGTGCTGCGCAACAGAAGCCGAGGCGTAGTGATGATGGTTGTGGGCATTCAGTGAGGCCTAACGTTTGACTTAAGCGGCCTGCCGAAGGCAGGTCCGCTTGAAGGAAGGGTTAGGCCTCGCCTTAGGAGAGCGCATAGTGAGTGAGGATAACGAGCCCGAGAAAGAAGAGCCCACCGCAGAACAACAGAAGCCCTCGGTACTTGTTTCTCGGATTTCCTGTGGCTGGCGTAGGCATGTAGCCGTCGTCTGAAAGGCGACTGCCGTGTGAGAAGGACGGACCCCACAAAGTGACACCCAGGCCGCAGAAGAGCAGCGCCACAACCGTTCCGACGTTCTCGAACTCGAGCAACGTTGAGTAGCCGGAATACCAGCCATAGGCGCCCGTACAGAGCCCAGCCGCCGCGATGACCGCACAGACAAAGATGAGCATAGATTGGAACTGCGCAGACCAGATCGGATGGGGGGCATCAGGACTCTCGGCAGCGATGTCCGCGACCTTTGCCTTGGGAGCCTCATACGGATTGCCGTCGGACATTTCGTTCCTACTCAGAGATGGAAAACGCGAGGCCTAACGTTTGACTTAAGCGGACCGCCGTAGGCGGGTCCGCTTGAAGGAAGGGTTAGGGCGCAGCTTCACTTGTGCACCGACTCTTGTGCAATGAGATCGCTCATTGGCTGACCGCCGCGAATGGCAATGTCTTGCGGCGGCAGCTCATGGAGTTGGATGAGAACGCAGTTTCGAGGAATTCCGAGGCGTTCGAAGTTGTCAACGATAGCCCTGTATAGGTTCCTCTTGGCTTCCATGGGTCGACTGGCATGTGCAACTATGGTGACGTTCGTGTAGCGGGCGGGCTCGTCACGATCGGACGGGCACATGAATCGGTGCGGCTGATGAACTGTAAGAATGATGTTTCTGTCATTCGGATCGACATGAAACGCTTCGACAAGTGCAGAGTGAACTGCATCCATCAGCGCGACTTCTTCGGCCTCGGAATAGGGTCTACGGACGTGAATTGATACGCTCGGCATGAGTTGGTTCCTGCGCCTTAACGTTTGACTTAAGCGGCGTGCCGAAGGCACGTCCGCTTGAAGGAAGGGTTAGGCGTCTCTCGTGATAGGGCAACTTGCATTGATTCGGCCCGCTCTCGCTTGGCGATAACGATCATTGACCTTGCCCCCGAGAAACGTACTCCATAGCTGAAGCTGAAAATGCACAGATGGAGCACGAGAGATGAGCAAGAAGGACGAAGCGAAGCAGCGGGCGCGGTA
>Ga0307515_10020576_pt1 | contig 11760 bp, 12 predicted proteins | sample 17_EM_MG_FD_194513 | JGI IMG/M metagenome (GOLD analysis project Ga0307515, IMG submission 194513) | Populus trichocarpa ectomycorrhiza microbial communities from riparian zone in the Pacific Northwest, United States - 17_EM | ecosystem: Host-associated > Plants > Roots > Unclassified | place...
CGTGTGTATTAGCATCATTTTACTGAGCCAATTGGTTGGAATTCTGACCGTTTTCTCCGTTTCTCTGAAATATAACACCGCAATCTCGTGATACTAATGGAGTAAATCCCGTGCAATTAAATCTCAATCTTAACAGAGTTTGGAGCCAAAGCGCGACCGGCCATCGTTACGACCCTCAGCGGCGATCAGCCTCTACTCGCCGCTTGGAGGAAAATTCATCTGTGGGAGTGCTCATCCTTGAGCTCCTGCATCCGATTTCAGGTATAATGAACTTCTTAGAAGCACCTTGTAAAGTGCAGGGGAGGCCGTTCACCGGAGCGACCAAGGGTAGATGGAACCGAGTAGCAGGCAAAAGGTTTATCCCTCCCTAATCAAACACCGACTACGATACGAGGACTGGATAAGGATGGCGAGATGGATATGGTTTCGTTGTAGTGGGATAGTTCCCGGAGGAAAACTATCCTTCTTCTTGTTCGGTGATGGAGGAAGACATGGGACAGGTAAGACCGCAGGGCGCACGAAAGATCATTTTTCCAAGTAGTTTGGGAGAAGGGCAACCGATAAGAAAGTTTTCCCGAAGCTTGTTACGGCGAGAATCGGGTGGTTTACAAAGGATCCCCGTCTCACAACACTCCGAATCGACTGGCGCATCTGTTGAACCGCAGTCACACCTCCACACCTGGGCCGTCATCCAGATGGTTTCAGATACATGTGGATCGTTGCCCTCTGTCGTCCTGTCCCGACCGCCCGACCTTCCCATCCCCACCTCCCTCCGCCTCCCTATCGTTCCCAACACAGCCGGGTATCTTGGGTCACGTCCTTTATTGTCTTCCCATTATTTCTATTCATTCCTTCGTTTGCCCTGAGATTCCACGAGATCCTACGAGATACGAGATACGAGATGACCTCCGCATGCCTATGTACCACGCAGTGAATAACCTGCAGGGCCCTGTAAGAGCCATAGCCCGTTGGTACACGGCTCTTCGGTCTGAGTCTCGACTTGGACTCATCTGTTCGTTTTCTTGTTCACAAGGCGCTTCACCGCGCATCCTCACTCAGTACTTCCACGGTATTCTCGTCACTATAGGCTGTATGTAATATCCCGGAAGGACCTCCTCCCTCCCTAGTCTCGTTCCTAACAGGTAAGCGAATTATTGTTGGTTAATTAGTCATGTATTTACAATAAAATACTTTCTTATTACCAACTTGATAACTGTGCGATATCCCACCTGTATCGTCATTCACTCTGGATTAGAATTCGACCGTTGCAATGATTCCCTGCACCTCGCGGATGGCACCACACGAAAAGCGATTTCAATGTCGTGATTTGCTCCTTGTTAGGGCACTCACATCTTTAAAAAGTTTGCTTAGATCCTTTGCTGTAGTACATGTGGGCGACTGATCGAGTAACCATCATGGTCGCATTTTCTCGATCCCTGTTGCACGATGCTCGTGAGCGTTGCCATAAATCGGGGCCTCTCGCCGCTTAAAGTGCTCAGCGGGTTGAGCTTGTGCCTCAAACCCCCTGGGCGTAGGAGCGGTTGCTGGGACAGGTGGTGAATATGGAGGTTCCTCAACAATATCGGCTCTCTTTGACGGTGAACCCTTCACTCCAACTCTCTCTTGGGTTTGGTGCCTCCATTTCCCGCAGCAGAAGTGAGGGCGTTCACTTCCATCGCCCCCTGAGTATGAGCCTGAACAGCGGTCTCGTCGGCTTTCCGGTAAGCACATGGGTAACCTGCTGCAACCCAAGCCTTCCTCCGCCTTTCTTCCTCAAATAAACCTGCACGGCAATGGCGGCGAGGCACCTCCGCACATTGTCATCTCCACCTAAGAGGTGTCCCATTGAGATCCAACGGTCTCAGACCGGCCCGGATTAGTCGACCCCTTGCGTCGGCTCAGGTCTTTGAGGACCATACATGCATTGGAGTATTTTTCCTATAGCCCCAGTACTTATGCCTTTGGAGCTGTGTTCGGTGCTCTCATGGTTCAGGCATTTGGGTTTGTAGAGCGCATGTTGCCACCAGGTGTACAGTAAGAACTGCTAAGCTGTTGTTCTGCATTCCATGAAACAGATTGGTGTTACTGTGTTGTATTGACGGTCGCAATCATCCGCATGATGAAACGATCTCAGCTTCTCATCAAGTTCGAGCGTTCCATGTATTCGAACGCAATCTGATCATGTCTCCTAACCTTTCCTCGCACTTTTAACTACTCCGACAGTAATCCGGGATGCCCGAACGGATGCCTCCCACTGAAACTGAACGACTTGGAAGCACTGCGAACTCTCATTGCATTTGAGTAAGTTTCAAACTCAAATATCAGCGGTGTGATGGCAAAGCTCAATGCCTATTTCGAAGAAACGGACGGGTAGCAGATTCGACCAGAGCCTGACTCACCACTCGATGCCAGTCGTTCGTCGAATGGACACGATTGTGCCATTGAACGATACACTGATGCGATTTACACAACCCTGGATAGACTATATCTGTCTAACAGGTTGCTGTCCGGAGGTGACCGCTTCCCAAATCAAATCTATGATCGAGCTAGCTGTGTGAGAATTTCGCTTTCACTCTTAGGCTCCCTGTTGGAGTGCTATGCCTCATTACACCATTATGTACTTTTTTTGGTCTCTGTTCTGTATAGATTCTGCGCGATGTTTGTCCCATATATATTCATGGTTGATCCCCCTTTTTTCATGTTTTCTCGTTCATCACTCCCACCGTACGAGCAGAAGGTAGAGATTGTTGGAGCCTGCTTCAAACGCTTATCGAACATGCGAGCCTTTGTACACCCGCCCACATGACCTCATAAAGTGTTCCGATCAAGCTGATCCAGTTCCTGGCATGCTGCGATCAGCCCAATATCAATCACGGTTCAGCCTCTCCTAAGACTGCCGGCCGCATCCTGTCGGGGCATCATCTTTCGCCTTCCATCTCTCTTGGGAGGAGTGTGAGAATAGGGTTATTAAAAAACTTGATGATTCCGAAAAATATTGCCTCGAATCACTCTGTCTGAGCTGATGCAATCCTCGCCCTGATAGCGGTTTGCCATTGTAAGCGGAAGCTTGAGATCCATGCACCAGAACTTTAGACAAAGGCTATAATACGCTTTTGAACACTGGCTCACACACCGCTTCTCGCCTTGATTTTAATCACGGCCGTGTTGCAAAAGATCGAGCACCGAGCGTCCCAATTGTGTCACTCTGGCTTTTGGGAGAGGCTCGCTCGAGCCATCCGGTTCACGTAGCGTGGAACTAGATACCCTTAATTCTGCTTTTAAATTTCTCATAGACTGATGTCAGGTCGACCAGGCTGTCAAGATCATCCCTCTTCCTCGTTCCCATGATACCTGGGGGGAGGTTTTCTACCTATACCGTTGCCACAAACCCTGATTTCGAGGATAGACATGACGTATGCTCTGTGTGGTGGGCCTCCTCTGAAGCCTTGCTTGAATGGACGACTGGATTTGGAGGGTACACATGCATACCTTGTATCTACCCCACTTCAGTACGTCACTTCATTGCTCGGCACCTTTCTTAATTTGATTACGGTAGCATTTGGTGTCAAACTGCCAGTAGCGCTCCTATCTCATCTTCCCTCATTTCTTGCCTCACCTGGGATCCGTTATTCGGTGACACGATCTTAGGTTCCATTGTCCTTAGCCTTGTTCGAATGTCGTCTCCCCAATTCCCGCAAGAGGGATCCTCTTTGCAATCCTCCTTCTCTTGAGCAACGTGCCTAGCCCTGTGTTAGAATTTGTGTTTTCCCATTTATTTTACTGCTATACGTCCTAGCCACTAGTTGATTTGCTTTACATGCTTGTTAGACCCGACCACATCTGACCTGCGATTACGTCGGCCACCACTGAGCTGTGCACTCGTTCCATATCAGGGAACGGCATATTAATTAAATACTACACCTTAGCTTACTGGTCGCCAATATGAAAAGATGCGAAATACGCAGTCCTGTGGATGACCCAAGTGTTAAGAATATCATAAGCAGTTGGAGTGCAAGAAAACGGAGCGCAAGATCCAGCCAATGATTGCCGGTTCGGTGCGGAGCGGAGGCCGGTACCGATACGATTGGACAGGCGAGTTATGTTCACCGGGTTCTTAATTTAACACCATTACAATCGAACCTAAGTGGGCTCTTCATCAGTCAGCACCCCACATCCTACACGAAAACTTCGGCAACTTTTGTCATCTTCTTCCATTCCAGCCCCGGAGCAGCTACATTAGGTCAGCTTTACCCAGTGATGATGTCAGTCGCCGTTCAACTCACGTCATCATTGCTCGGGCGTCCGATCCGTTCGTGAATATTTAACCCCCCGACCCCGACCCCGATCGGTACTCAGCCAGATCCTCGACTCTCGTCCCCTTTCTACCTTTGGCTATTCTGCACGACTATGACTGACTATATCGAGTTCAAGACCAACCCGAAGATGGAGTACAGGAGGTGCGTCTGGAGCCTTTCGATACGTCGGCGGTCCAGCAACAATTTTTTGAAATTTTGGGATCAGGCTTGGGCCTTCTGGTCTCCGCGTTTCTGTATTTTCACTCGGGGGGTGTAGGTTCCCACTATGCGTCATTGCCGTATTAGGCCATGTTGTTGATGGTCCAGCTAGGGTTGACACTGGGAGGCACTGTGAAGGGCGATCCAGTGAAAGAAATCGTCAAGGCAGCCTTTGATCATGGTATTAACTTTATTGATACCGCTGAAGGTGTGTCAAAGCCTACCCAGTTGTTCGCTGGGGTGATCTCACGGAGCGTTCGTACAGGCTACGCGTCTGGTCAATCCGAGGTCGAGATGTCAGCAAGTTTGACAACGACTGTTACTGTGGTACTAACGTGCACCAATCAGTGGTCGAGTGCTCCGTGAACTCAAGATCCGCAGGAGCGATTTGGTCATTTCGACGAAAGTCTACTTTGGTGTTCGGTGAGAACAATCCGATTTAACCTTGTTGAGTCAACACCAAATAAACGGTGTGTCTAGTGATGGTCCAAATGCCAAGGGCTTGTCCCGCAAACAGTGCGTCTCTCGTCTGGATGTTCAGAAATCGTTTGCCAAGATGGATTTCTAGCATCATTGAAGGGCTTAATGACTCTCTCGGGCGTCTCCAAATGGACTATGTTGACATTTACTTCGCGCATCGCCCAGACCCCACGGTTCCAATGGAGGAAGTTGTCCGAGCCTTCAACTACTGCATCAATTCGGGCAAGGCACACTACTGGGCCACCTCGGAATGGTCAGCAGAAGAGATTGAGGAGGCGTACCACATCGCAGACAAGCTGGGTTTAATTGGACCGATTGCGGAGCAGGCGCAGCATAACTTGTTCCATCGCGAACGGCCGGAATTGGAATATCTGCCCATCTATAAGAAGTACGGTATCAAGACTACCGTGTGGAGTGCCCTTGCTAGCGGCTTGTTGACTGGAAAGGTGTGTGTTTTCCGGGGTTTCCACTAAGCAACTTCGAGAATTGTTGCGTATGAATTGCGTACTTACACACCATACTAGTACAACGATGGTATCCCCGAGGATTCGCGATTTGCTGCCCACTCCGATTTCTTCAAGAATACCATCGCGGAGCTCAAGACACCAGAGGGGCTCGAGAAGATTCAGAAGGTGCGCGACCTGACGACCCTCGCTCAGTCGGAACTCAACACCGGCGTTATCCAACTCGCGCTCGCGTACATTGCGAAAATGTCAAACACCGGTACTGTCATCCTTGGGTGCTCGAGTGCAAAGCAATTGGAGGAGCAAATGACCGCCTTGGATATTATTGAGAAGATCGACGAGAGGATTGTAGAGAAGGTCGAAGCTATTGTCAAGAATAGGCCTGAGGTTCCAAAGGGAATGAGGCCATTGAGGGGACAGGAGTAGATGACGGTTTCGGGATGAAATGAGGACCACATCGGGACTTGGCACTTTCACAAGATGTGCAACCAGTGAAACGAAATAGATATAAAAAAACCCCTCGTCGAATTAATATTAATATTACAGTCACCAATACTTACATACAGGCACTGCTCGTACATGCTTAGTGGGTGTTATCTCATGGTCCATGAGGTGTTGCATTTGTCTTTACTAGTTTTTAGTTAAGCCCGCTTCGCGGGCGGCGGGCTGGGTTTCACGCTGTTGTAAATATTTTAGTTATTTAGATAGATAACAAACTTTCATTGTGTCAATAAAGCCTCTCTGTAAACTACATTTTTTGTAACAGTTCCTGCTTCTTCCTGTGGGAGGAGAACTTTCACTTGGGAGCTGGAAGTAGCTCTTGAAAGGGCAACATACAGTTGACCATGAGTGAAAACAGGTGAGCGTAGGTCTATTCCCACAAACCACACTGACTGCCCTTGACTTTTGTTGATTGTCATACTAAAAGCAAGCCGAACAGGAAATTGGAGGCGTGATAATGTGAATGGAAGACCATCACTATAGTGGAGGGTGATGCGAGGAAGGAAAGCCATCTTTCCAGCATGTTCTCCACTCAGTATCCTTGCACGCAGCACCCATTTGGTGGCAGAGATGATGCGAAGTCGAGTTCCATTGCACAAACCATGCTCTGGATCAAGGTTACGAAGCAGCATTACTGGTGCATTCATTTTGACTTTGAATCTGGATAGTGGGACTCCAGGGAAGTTGAGAGTGCTGAGGTATTCAGGTGTATAGGCAGTTTCTCCATTCCCTTCAGATTCCTTTATTGAGTCACAGGCCCAGAATGTCTTCTCCTCTCCAGGAAATTGGTGCAATATCTTCTGGTTGATCTCATCCACATCATCATTGCGGGGTGAAAGGAGTGTACGATTTTGAAAGTAGTCATCACCTTGGTATCGAGAGACATCTGGATAGGTCACTGAGATAAGGTCTTCAATTGTACTGGATACTTTCATTTCTGGTGGAAGGGTAATGTTACCATCTTCAGGAAGGTCCTTCCCATCTCCAACATCCAAAAGCCAGGTGGCAAATTGTTGGTCCTCCTCTGACTGTCCAAGGCGCATGTTCTGCCTCAGGTGTAGAACTGTTACAGAGCTCCAGAGGCGGGAGCGTGTGAGGCATGCACCCACTATATCCTCCCGCTTTCCCTTCTGAATGACAGGTAAGCATTGACGAAAGTCTCCACCAAAGACAACAGTCAATCCACCAAAAGGGCGGTCACCACCTGGAAGAGTCTGTCGAATATCCCGGCATGTTCGATCCACTGCTTCTGCACACCATCGATGTTGCATGGGAACCTCATCCCAAATGATGGCACATGCTTGGCGAATGAGCTCTGCACGATCTGATTGGACAGTGATGTTGCAGACAGATTCCCCATGAATGTTGGCTACAGGAATTTTGAAGGTAGAGTGTGCAGTAGCTCCTTTGGGAAGAAGAATGGCTGCAATACCTGATGAAGCAACACAGAGAATAACACCCCCTTCTGCTCGAACATGATGGGCAGTTGTGGTATAGACAAATGTTTTGCCAGTGCCACCTGGACCATTAAGAAAGAAGAGGTGGCCAAGTCCATTGTCAATGGAGTTAGAGATGGTGGTAAAGGCACTGTGTTGATCATGGTTCATCTTCTGAGACATCTCTTGAGCTTTCACTCTCAACTCCTCACGAACTTGATCAGGGACTTGTTGTGCTTCAAGTAGACGATTAGGGCGAGTGACTATCCAAGTGCGAGATGGGGAGGGAAGATCAAACTCTGCTAAAGTTTTCCCTCGCTTTGCCAATGAACCCTGTATGAGCCACAGTCCATAGTCATATATGTCATCATCTGTGGGATGAGGAAGATCAAAGGAGGGTGTATGCTGAATATGGCGGTCAAGGTCATCACAAATCTTGGACTTGAACTGATCCCAGAGCCGCAATGGGTTCTGTGGCTGGCACTCCACTAAGATAATGACAAAAAGATGGCGTAGACTTGTACCACTCTGCATGACAGAAGCATCTCGAAGAGTACTGATATGTTCCTGATCATCACGAAGAAGACCCAATGCAGCACATGCAGACTTGAAGTCATGATGGAGAATGCCATCAACAGTGCGTAGATCTTCAAAAGACTTGGGTCCTGCTCTGAAGCATGAGAAAGAACTGGAGTGCAAAATAAGCCAACATACCTCTGACAACAGTAAGAAGAAGGCGCAAGTGATAGCGAGCCCCAGAAGTTGGAGATGCAAAGAGAAGTCGCCCAATAGCCATGCCCTTCTGCCGTGCTTTCCAGATATGATCTCGTTGATTCCAAGTGAAGTGTTGGGGAAACTCAGAATAGAGCCATTGTCGAGCATGTGGGTCCTCTTGATTCCTTCTAAAGAAAGCCAGCAGCTTGGTTTCTCTAGCTGCCTGTTGAAGGACATTGTCAAGTGAGTCTTCAGCATTGAAGGTCACCATCTGCTGATCAGGAAGATGGAAAGGGAGTCGTTCAACTGCTGGCCATTCCTGATGCATGCGATGGTGGAAGATATGCCACAAAGCCTCAGGAGCACCAACCCATCGGCCATCCAAGTACTCCTTGATCTCATTTCGAGCTTGTTCAGGTCCATTCACTGCCATTACAACACGATCATGACCTTTGAAGACATACTTGTGGATGTACTTCACAGCTCGAACTGATTGGCAGATTTCAACATTGATATGGCAGTTGAACTTGGCACTGAGGTACGGGTTATGTGGAACAACATCACAGTTTTAAAAGTGATGTCCATGGTGCTCATATGACTTCCCATCATTTCGACGACGATACTTGGGGTAACCGCTCTCATCCATAGTTGTTGACTCCTGAAATTCCTTTGGAAATCCCTTGCTGCATTTTCCATTGACCATGCACTTTGCACTGCAAGGACCATGGGTCATTGTGGAGAGAATGGTCTGAAAGAGTATAGGACATGTTGTGGGATCTGGGAATTCAGCAGAGACTATTTGATCAACATGTGCAGGAGTAGTGATTCGGGCAGATGCATGAAGGAAAATGAGAAGATGCATGTGTGGAAGTCCTCGTTTCTGGAACTCAATGGTATAGATTCGAGCAAGAGCACCACCAAATATACCTGATATGAGAATGATGAGTAAGGCTACTAAATATAAGAAAGATGTACTAACCAAGTTTGTAGATGTCATGGAGAATAGCCTTCACCTTCAGATTGAAGACTCGAGCAACCAAGTCAGGACGGTCACTTGGGGTTTGGCCAGGCAGAAGAGCATCCATGATCTCAGGCCACTTGGGATTAGCTGTAATTGTGACAAATAGATCAATCTTATTATAGAAAGCTCCAAGTGCAAGTGAATCTTGACAGAGCTGGAACATGTTGCGAGCACCTCCAATGAAAGAGGAAGGGAGAATAACAGGAATTCCAATAGATCTGGGGTTGTGTTGATGATCAGCAGCATTTGCAGCATCAGCTAAACCATTGTAAAGGTCTGCCCAGAGTGTCTTTTGATTATGCTGAAGGAATTGGAGCCGCTCCTGCTCCAATGTTGCCCATTGATCTACAGCCCACTGTTGAAACAGTTTCCCTCCTCTAAGCAGGGTTGAGAAATTTCCTTCCCGCTCAAAGCACATCCAGGCAATCCAAACCATCCTAGTCAACTTGGCACTATCATTCTCAGCTGGGGGGACTCCCTCATCATCTAAACCATCCACATGATCATCATTCCGTATGGCAGCCCTGCGTCCAGGAGGTTCCTGAGTCATTGTCCATGTCCAACCCAGCTCACCACGTGGGAAGAGCAAAACATAATGGAGTGGAACATAGAGGGGACTTCCATCATGAATGCGGTGAAACAGGTCTTGTGGTTGAGCTCCTACTGGGTTTCGATAACGAATGATGATGTCACGGGTATCAGACTGAGCATGAGTGAGATGCACAGGATCAGGTAAGATGACAGCCACTTCATCATTCCCTGTGGGAAGGTTGTAGCGACGGCGGTCTTTGGCAGCATCAAAATGCAAACGGACATGTGCAGATTCACAGACATCAGCAGGCTGTGCACGGAACCATTCTTCAGCAGAAAGATAGTGCTGTATGAGGTGGTTGGACTCAAGTAGCATATGATGTAAGTCAAGGAGAATGGGACCTCTCAAGGAAGTATTGAGACTCTGTCGGTGCCATGTTGCTTCAGCTCCATCATGAAAGTAGAGCTGTGCATAGCGAGGGGGTCCAGTATCAGGAAGAAGGGTGCCATGTTGATGATAAATTTGCCCTCCAACCTTGAAGACATAAGGAGCATTCCCTTGATTAATGCTGGCATCAATCTTCCCTCCAAAAGAGGTGAAAGCAAAAGCATTGTTGTAAGACCTGATGCTATTGCGGAAATGCTTTGCCTCCTCTGAGTCAGCAGTGAGCAATGACTTGAGACATTGTGGAGGTTCAGGGTAAGTTGGGAGTTTGATCTGCAGACATCAGTGTTAGTTATAGAGATCAAAGCAATGAATGAATGGATAAAGAAGACATACCCGACCTCCATTGCAGCAAGTAGAGAAGATGGGCCTGGCTGCAGTTGTTCTGGCTGCTCGCTCTTCAGGCCACCGCTTTGCTTGACAGTTTGGGCACTGCACCATTGGGTTAAGACGGTGGCGCTGAAAACTTCGCCGCTCCAGATATGGCTTGCGAGCCACCCAATTCCCAGCAGCTCCTTCAGGTCTTGGGTTTGGATTGCGGGGAGGGCTTTGGATACGGGGGACAGGAGGGGGCTGGACATGGATATTTTCAAAAGGAAATAGAAGATGTGGTGGATGGTGAAGGTGAAGGGGAGGAAGGGGCTGTTGTAATTGAGGCAGTGGGACAGGTTGCATTGGAACAGGCAGTGGAGGTAGCAGTACTGGAGCAACAGGTGGTACAGCAGAACGGAGGCGAAATGGAAGTGGGTGCATTGGCCGAGGAAGGGGGAGAAGGGGTAATGGCTGTATGAAAGGAGCATTTTGAGGAGGTGGGCTACCAAAAATGTCATCATCCTCCATTGGAGCCATTCCCCTTCCTGCAGCTACAACTTGAGATCGTTCAAGGTCTGCAGCTGTTCGCATTGGAGCCTCAAAATGGAGCTGGTGAGTGTGCAGGGGCACAGGTTCCTCTGCCTGAGGTGGTGGTGGTGATTGCTGAAGTTCAATGTAGCGTCTTTGCCTCAGACGGGCTCGAGAGACCTGCTGGGCAAGTTGTGGGGAAGTTGGTGGTGAGGTGGCAAGGCTGACATTGGATGGTGATGGAGGGAATGTGAGTGGTGGGGAGTCAGGGGAACTCTCCATGGCTACGAAGATTGCACACTTGAAGGCCTTGATGGGTTGCACACTCCTGATGATGACGGCTTATGAAGCTGTCACTCCTACTCCCTTGACGGCTGCCCTTTAGCGACTGGTTGCGTAACCTCGTCCTGACTCAGGGATAGACCTGAGTGAGCGTAGGTGTGGCTGACTACCAGTGGGCTGTCTGCTCGTGAGGTTTGGGAGTGGCAGCCTCTGCGGTATGGCAGTCTCTGGAGAAGGTTAGGAGGGGTCTGGGGTGAGATACAAAGAATACAGGGTTTGAGAGGCTCAAAGTTGTGAAGGAGGGGCAGCAAGGAGGGTTCTGGGGTGAGATACAAAGAGTACAGGGTTTGAGAGGCTCAATGTCGAGAAGGAGGGGCAGCAAGGAGGGTTCTAGGGTCAGATACAATGAGTACAGGGTTGAGAGGCTTATTGTCGTGCAGGAGGGGCAGCAACGATTGCACACTTAAGAGGCCTGAAGTGGCGAAGCGAGAAGATGCACCAGTATTTATTATCATTTAATTATCATTTACAT
>Ga0307515_10020577_pt1 | contig 11760 bp, 5 predicted proteins | sample 17_EM_MG_FD_194513 | JGI IMG/M metagenome (GOLD analysis project Ga0307515, IMG submission 194513) | Populus trichocarpa ectomycorrhiza microbial communities from riparian zone in the Pacific Northwest, United States - 17_EM | ecosystem: Host-associated > Plants > Roots > Unclassified | place...
GGGGGGGTTCCTTTTTGGATGATAATTCTGGGATGTTACTGTACGACTCTCTCTCTCTCTCTCTCTCTCCTCCCTGCCTAGAATCTTTTGATCTGCTCCCCTCTCTTTTTATATCCTGGAATACGTATTTATGATACAGGAGCGTAACAGTTCCAAACCAACACCAATTCATTTTTTTTCAAATTTAAATTTGATTCAAATTTAAAAATTAAAATTTATTAACTGAATATCCCGGGTGATTTGTTTTAAGAAACAAATATTTTAGCCATTGATTCTTCTATGCATTATCAAATTGCACCTTCTTAATTCCAAATTTTAATCCCCTTGGAAATTAAATTAAAAGCAAATAAATTAAAATTAATTGAGTTATGACACTATCCAACCTTTTGTTTTTCAATTTAAGAATTATTGTTAGAAAATATGTTCACATATTAGAAAAAAAATAAAATGTACATGTTTAAATGTTTTCAATATAGTCCTTATTGGTTAATTCACATAAAAAAACACAATAATGAAACTTCATCAAATATTATTTAGTTGTGATAAATCCAAATTTAACAAATTAAAAGATTTTAAAGACCAAAAAACACGTCATTTTCATGCAACGTGTCTGGATTTAATGCCATGAGCTAATCCTGTTTTTTTTTGTCCAGCTTGAGGAAAAAGCTCAGCTTCCATGGACTCAGCTACATTTTATATTTTACTCTTCGCACATCCTTATGTATGTGAAAAGTCTCAAAATATCCTACCTTATTTCCATCCGTATACATGTTTGTGTATAAGATTTTTATTTCTCATTAAATGCTATCATGATAAAATTACATTGAAGCTTATTCTCTTTATAAAAAACAAGATTTATGAGCAATAAATATTTTATAAATCTTTAAAGCTCCAAGTTGTGAATATCTTTATTTTTAACTGCATATATATTTTCAAAACATTTTTTTCTACAAAAATAATTACTTGAATATCAAAGAATCTCTCAACACAAGTTAAAAATACATAACCTTGTGTGAGAACATGTGATTAACCAATTTATCCACCAACATGAACATGGGATTTTTTTGAGGAATCATCGAGTTGTTTTAGACATTTATAAAGACGATAATTAATTACCAAAGATTGCTTTTATTTAACAACATAGCATCAAATAATACAATATAGCATAACAATTGCAGCGCGGTGCAAAATAACAAGCATGTTCACATCATAATAATTAATTATGAAAATACTATTTTTACCTCACAACCTATTAAACTTATTAAATTTTTTATTATGATGTTTAAAGAATAATTAATAATATTCTATTAATTATCTCTTAAACTTTAACCGCATGGATTTCTCCAGCCAATGCAACTAACATCATCTTTGATACGGAAAAGTTCCTGCGAGAACTGACAGCCGATTGTGAAGGGAGGAGATAAATAATTTTAATAATCAACGGAAAAACAGTTTACACATTAACATCATATCCAATCTGACGGCTTAAATTGTTCTTCAAAAAACGAGCATGGAGACGGCTAACCGCACACACTGACGACAAGCGAAGACAGGAAAATGGAAAGCTTAAAGACCTTTTTGAGCGAAGCTACTGGCAACGGGATCGATAATTGTACTCCAACCCTAAAATCTTCCTTGGTAAAATGACCCGAACCAATCCCCCGGACCAAGGGTCACTTCTAATAAAATTACTTATATTATTTTATTAGTTATTTTTATAGACTCCCACTAAATAAATAAATACAGAAAAAAAGCCTAAATAAAAATATATTAGATTTGTATTATATTTTAATTTAAAATGAAATTGGAAGAGTAATAGAGAGTTTCGATCCATTAAGAGAGTGTTTGATAACGCGGGTCAATTCACGTTTTTAAAAAATTTAATTTTTTTTTATAAAAAATTATTATTTTTTTATGTTTTGAATCATCAAAACCATAACTACACTCTCTAAAAATATCTATGAGATTATAAAAAAACAAAAAAATAATAACTTAAAATTAAAAAAAAGAACTAAAAAATTCTTAGCACAACAAACACGGCTGAAAGCCTTTCCCAACTTTATATGTTAATAATACTGAAATATAAAATCTTATTCCGCAGTCTCCTATATTTTTCTCTATCCCCAGGGGTCTTTCTCGAGTGAAGTTCCAGAATCTCGACAACTCCCAACTCCCCTATCTTATAAAACAATTAAAAAGTAAAATCCTGGAAATATCTCATTCTTTTTTTAAGGAAAATATTTTATTTTTCTCTATTTATAGTAAGAAACCGACCTCATAAGACTGACCTGACTTCCCCTGCTTGCTAGAAACCTCACTGCCATTACGACGAAACTGAAAACTCACTCTGACTCGGTTAGTCCTCTCTTCTTACCTTTTTTCATTCATTTTGCCATCTGGGTTGTGCTGCTTCTCCCATTTTCTTATTAAATTCAACTGTTTTTTTTCTTCGTGTGGCGGTTGCTTTGGGATGGTGTTATAGTGGATCCGTACAGATTGCTGGGGCTGAGTTTTTAGCCCTGTTTGTTGGTGCTTGGCTTGTTTGGATTCCTTTTTGTATTGATTTTCTTATCTTGATTTTGCTAGTGATTTTGTTTTTTTTTTTAAATGATATGTGTTATTGTTTTTGGGTCAACATTCTTGTATTTTGTTTTCAGGAATAGGTAAGGTTTTGTTTGGATCTTTAGAGCAGTAAATTTTGGTGTGATTCAGGAGAAAGAATGTGCTGACAAAATTCATTGCATAAAAATTGAATACTTTGTTTGGACCTTTTCTTTTGCTAATGCTAAATGTGGCAGTTCTCTCATAGAAAAAAAGTAATTTGGCTTTAGGACGTGAACTTATTGTTTAATAATGAGTTGTGTCAGTAATCTAGTGAGAAACTCATTTGAATTGCGATGTTACTGTAGCAGAGGGCCATGGAATTTTTACATTTGTTTAAATAGATTTGAATATACCTCGATTATTCATTCATTCATAACTTGTCATGTTTAATAAGTTTGAATATAGCTCCATTATTCATTCATTCTATCATAACTTGTTATAATGGAAATATAGCATTTTTTTGGATTTTTCTCATGAATGAACTGTCGTTTTCTGTAGAACGAGAAGTTCAGAATTGAGCCTGCTCTGCTGGAGTTCTTAATTGATTTTTTATTTTGGTAGCTAAGTCATATATGTTATATTAGGGGTGCTCTAAACTTATAGCTATTTATCAAATACTTTGCGAGTGACTATTTTTGTATGAAAAGATGATCTTACCCTTTTGAACTAAAATCCTGTGTTTCAATGCTATGTCTTTGGAACTTGCCCTTCTGTTGTGTGCATTTAGTAGTGCGTGGAAAATCATTTGTTTATTTTTACCATTTAATGCCATAATTTTTGCCTCTGATTCATATTCTCTAATTTGTCTTACTTGCAGAGGTTTGACCCAGCGTATTCTTATCAATGGCTAAAGATACTTCTGAAGCTGAATCACACCCAAAACGGCTGGGACTCTTGAAAGATCAAGTCAGATCAACTAAGAAAAAGGACTCTGATCGCTTTGAGATAGTTCCAATCCAAAATCCTCTGTCATTTGAGAAGGGATTTTTTGTTGTTATCCGTGCCTGCCAATTGTTAGCACAAAAGAATGATGGAATAATATTGGTAGGTATAGCAGGCCCTTCAGGAGCTGGGAAGACCATTTTCACTGAAAAAATTCTAAACTTCTTGCCCAGCGTTGCTGTCATATCAATGGACAACTACAATGATTCAAGCCGAATTGTTGATGGCAATTTTGATGGTAATGTTGCTTTTTACGTGTGTCATTCCTTTGGAACTTTAGTCTTGTGAGCAGTTTGTCTGGGTAAATATGATATGGAAGATGCGACTTCAATTTTTGAAGATCATTTGCAAATTTTTTATTGAACCTTACTGTTAATTTGTTGGAAAGAGCTATTTAGTGTTTGTTTAAATAAATTATTCTAGTTTCCTCTGATTGTAGCAATTATATACTGCAGATTATCAAAAAAGTCTGCACGCAAAATGTTACTGTACTTTTGATATGGATGTGTACTTTTTACTGATGCTAGACAGTATTTGTAACTATGTAAAAGGTTTTAAAGAAACCAATTTTTAGGGTAGGGACTTGGTCCTGTTGGTGCAGAAAACCTTAACAATCGTGCTTTCTTTAAGATTATATTGAACACAAAAGCTGACCCAGGCTTATTTCCCATGTACTTCTGTGATTGAAGACTTGCTTTGTTGGACTCACTGTTGGATCATAATATGATAATATCTCAAAGAGGAGTGACATAAAGTCTGTCTTTGTGGACATCACAGTGACAAACTTGTTAGTTGGTGATGCTAATTAGTTCGATTTTTTCCCAATTTTCTTGGAACTTGCCATCCTTTTCTCCTTTGAAATTTGAGTCCTGTCCCTTATCATTTATTTATCTTTATCATCCCATTGTCTTCCTCATGCCAACATCACATCACCCTTCTTGATCATGCGTCTATGATATAGAGCCCTTTACAGCCCTAACTCAACGCCTTACCTTTGGTTCTATTAGATTCCAGCATCTGTGATGCTTCAGTGGGTCAACAGAGAATTTTTATGTCATCAGTTTTTTAAAGGTGCATTGAACTGATGGAGATTTCAATGGATTTAGAGTTCTGGAATGCACTTTTTCTTGATTTTTCCGCTGTTGCAGGTTTATTGACATTTGCAACTGTATATCACTTTCCTCCATGACCTTGCTCCTGAATTTGTCGTAATTCACAACTGATTTTAGTTTTAGAACATGTTCTCTTGGTTTCTGGAAATGGTATATATCAGTTGTTCTAAAAGGTGTCTGTGCACGTATTTTTTAAGCTCTCTGTGTGGTTACACCATTAGCCAATGGCATCTCTAATATGTTCTGCAGTTCAGTGAATCTTAGCTGTAGTCTCAAATCGTGTCTAGCTGCTCTAATACCTTTACATTCTCAAAGCCATGAATTCCATTTCAACCTAGAACATACTTAATGTGGCTTTGAGATTTGGCTGCTGATATAAACTTGTTAGGTGTAGATGTAGTGTATCAAATTTTGAGTAACTTGAGACAAACTGGGTTGTGAAGAGTGCTTCACAAAATGGTGTTACTGATATGAAGAGCACTTCTATTGTCTTATGGGGTGTGGAGATGTGGATGCTACGTGAGAGATGGTTTACTGCTTATTTAGGTTGTTACAGAACATGCTTTGAACTATAATCTATATCTGAAGAAGACAGGAATATTCTTAGTGCCATTATGTCAAAAAACTTGGAGTTTCATTTCCACTTCTCTCATTTCAAAGTATGTACTGGAAGATTTTTATTTCATAGGTAGAATTTGGTAAATAACTGCGCCTAAGTTTGGCCATAGCAGTTTTCACTTTTCAGCCCATACTAGTTCGATAATGAGATCATGATTACAGTTCTTCTGCGTGCATTGCAAGTCTTAGTTGTCTTTCTGAAGTTCCACTCATTTTCTACCTTCTTGTTGCCACTTGAATGCGTGGATGAGTTTCCTTGCAGCATGAGACACATGTAAAAGAATCTAGACATGGCCGCGGACAGACTATCTTGTACAGCTATAAATTTAACTAAAACTTCAGCTGTCTCTGCTGAGTAGTGAGTTTATATTTGCTTCCTGTGATGTGGAAAGCTGAAATGGCAAGATGTAACCACAGTTTTCAAAAGTTTGAATCGTTATTTTCTAATATTTTGAAGTTATGATAAAATCATGCATGTGTATCAGTGTATGCTATTGGTTCTAATGCTATTTTGCAACAGACCCACGCTTGACGGACTATGACACGTTGCTCAAGAATGTTCATGATTTAAAGGCAGGGAAACCAGTTGAGGTTCCAATCTATGATTTCAAGTCTAGCACACGAACAGGATACAGGTTAAGATCGACTCCAATTTTTTTAGTTATCATACTTTCTAGTATCTTTGTATTATTATAAAAATGAGAAAGTGTACCTAACACTCCTTACAGCCTTAGCTCTTCTCTATATAACCTGACCTTTTGTACAGTACTCTGTATTCTTCTTGACTGGTTTTTTTATCATCCTTGCTTGGAATCATCTTCACCAAACAACTCTTCTCCATCCTCCTACATCTAAAACCAAATATCCCCACATCTCCTCTTCCATCCTCATGACTGGTCACTGTTTCTCACTTCACCCCAAAATTAGAAGCAATCTTGCTTTGATACATTCATGTTAAATTAAGGTAAAACTGAACAAATACCAAGAACCATTGAAAATCATTGAAAAGGGAACAACACAAACTCAATTTTGAAAACCCTTTTCATTGCGCAAAACTCAAAAAAAAAAAAGGAATAAAAACTCAAGCAGCATCCATTGATGGGACTCCTGGTGAAATGATACCATTGATGAAACCACATTCGAATGATCATACACTAATGGTATGGTGTTGACTGGAAGATGGGTGTACTTTTTAAGAGTCAAGAGTAGCAAGGGCCAAACTCTCAGTAATCATGGAAAAGCAGGACTTCAAAAGTGTCACAAAAGAATCAAATTGAATTTGTATCTTAGGTTTTGTATGTGAAGGCCACTCAAGACTGAAACCTTGACTTGGCTCAACATGATGATGCAAAACTCAAGCAGAATTTAGTTTTTTTACAAGTTTGCTGAAAATAATCAACCTCAATCCTAATATTGTTAACTTCTCGTGTGCAGTGTGCACCTTTAACTTAACCTAATTTAAGTATGTAATTGTAACAGGACACTCGAAGTACCATCTTCTCGTATAGTGATTATTGAAGGAATCTATGCTCTAAGTGCAAATCTGCGACCTTTGTTAGACCTCCGAGTATCTGTGACTGGGGGAGTTCACTTTGACCTTGTAAAACGGGTTTTAAGGGACATCCAACGTGCTGGCCAAGAACCAGAGGAAATAATTCAACAGATATCTGAAACGGTTGGGCTGTGTTATATTCTTTTTTTTTTTCCTTTTCTGAACATCCTTTTTTTGTCATGATGTTTATTTTTCAAGTACAAGCTTCACTATTTTGCAGGTATATCCAATGTACAAAGCCTTTATTGAGCCAGATCTCCAAACAGCGCATATAAAAATTATAAATAAGTTCAACCCCTTCTCTGGATTCCAAAGTCCAACTTATATATTAAAGGTTGTTTTTCACTTTTATCTGTTTTGATTTACTCTTTTATTTGCATTTTTCAATTCTCCATATCTTTCTATTGTTCTAATCAGTAGTTGCTCCAGTGATTGTATTTTAATTTACATCTATTTCTGAGTGTGTATTTTTATTGTAGTCAGCAAGAAAGGTAACGGTGGACCAGATCAAAGCTGTTCTCTCTGAAGACCAAAAAGAGACAATGGAGCAGATTTATGACATATATCTTTTACCACCCGGTGAAGATCCAGAAACATGCCAATCGTATCTGAGGATGCGAAATAAAGATGGGAAATACAATCTTATGTTTGAGGTTTGTCCTGAAAGTTTGTTTCCTTTTAATTAAGGTTCTGCAAAATTAACTAGCATGCATTGGTAAATGGTAGCTTAAATGTTACAAACTTGTGGCCAAAGAATATTAGTGGGGGTATGCCTAGATATGTTGTTGAGCAGTATGGGCAGCCTTTCTGACTTGAAAGAGTTTCTGGGTTTTTCTTAAAATTTTTAACTTGTCTCTTGTACGCCATACCTTTCTGCCCCCTGGTCCAGCACATGCATCAGGTATCCAGCATACTATAATCTACTTCTGTAGAAAAATGTGCAAGTCCTGAAGACTTACATTGCTTCTCAAAAAATTTGTTGCAACCTCAGTAGGACAAAATATGTTGGTGTTATAATGGCTGTTTGGGTGATCTGTGCTATGTTGATTTCATGATGTTGTTTTATTATGTATACAAATTTATCTTGTTCGTTAATGATAGTTCATTTTCAGGAATGGGTTGCAGATGTTCCATTTATCATATCACCAAGGATCACTTTTGAAGTCACTGTTAAACTCCTTAGTGGGCTGATGGCCTTGGGATACACAATAGCTGCTATCCTTCAAAGAAGTAGCCATATATTCTCTGATGATAGAGTATGTGTGAAAATTGATTGGTTAGGACAACTTAATCGTCAATATGTTCAGGTACTTTGAAATAATTTCTCACTTTCCATCTACATGGTAGGTAAGCTGGTGCCTCCATGTACAAGGTTGAAAGCACCAGTAATGAAATAGTTAAATATCGTATCACTCAGCTGCAGTCAAAGTTTGTCTTACTTTCTGAATTTTCTTGCTATACCATGCAAAAGTTTTCTTAGATTATATTGAGAATTCTTAGGAGAATTATTTTCAACCCTGAGTTTTAAAGCAATTAAACGTTAGATCATTTGCTTTTAGAACTAACATGGCAGTCTTTATAAAGCATCTTTCAGCAAGGAGACAACGTGAGGTCTAAAGTTTGATCTATTATGAAGATCAACTATATCTGTCAGTTCTAGAAATACAAAAGACTAATGTTAAATTGCACCAACATCTGCAGGACGTAAATAATAAATTATTTAAATTCCTATAACATAGCTGATACTTACTGATGGTGACAAATACTTTGATCTGTCATTAATGATAACAATCGTTACTGTAAAGTTAAATCAACTAGATTAAGGCAATATTGCCTTGGTAATTTTCTTTTCTAGTTAAGTTTTTTTGGTAGTTTCAAACGGTTCCGTTCCACTCGAAACATGTACTGTTGATTGAGCACATTTTGTTCTTGTACACGGCCATGTTATCCAATGCCAAAGATGGTTAATGTCATCAACTTCTATGTATTTATAGAAATACTGGATTTATGTTAAGTGTGATGATGTAGTGTTTTATTTCAGTGATCGAAACACATGTTATCAATCTTCTGTCCTTTATGTATCTCGTTGATAGTATGTTGTTTGAGCTATAAAACACTCACATTGTTGCTTGTCTAAAAAAAGGTGCAAGGAAGAGATCGGTTGGTTGTAAAATTCATTGCGGAGCAGCTAGGTTTGGAAGGTTCATACACTCCACGTACCTATATAGAACAGATTCAACTAGAAAGGCTTGTAAATGAGGTCATGGTACGTGAATATCCAACACCTATGATGACTTATCCTGCAAAAGTGGTCCTGATCTGATCATTCTGTAGGCTTTGCCAGATGACTTGAAGACAAAGCTCAGCTTAGATGAGGATCTGGTTTCAAGCCCCAAAGAAGCACTTTTGCGAGCCTCTGCTGATAGAGTTGCCAGGAGACTTAAGAATGGCAAAAGGTGCTTTCACCAATCCAAATCTGTTATGATTCTCTGCATCCAAAACTATTTTGTGACATTGCTAATTCTTCTTTATTGTCCTTACTTAATGTGTTCTAAGTACTATTTGAAATGGCAGTGATATAGACTGATCATATTTTACATCAAACAGTGGCATGTCACATTCATATTCCTCTCAAAGGGACAAGAACTTGTCCAAGCTTACTGGGCTTGCTGCAACCAGTAAAAGGTTTGATGATAGAAATCTGGAGTCACCAGCTGCACTAGCCAACCAGGTGTTCCTTTTAGTTTCTCAGCTGTTACGCCTCATTTCCCAGCATGTAGTTGTTGAATTCAAGTCTTTATAGCTGTTTTCTTGTTTTTGTAGTATGTAGTGGTGGGACTGAAATCTTCTTGTGTTACTTTATTCATTTTTTCTCTTGCTACATATATTGTTGTGCAGGGAGCCATAACTCAACTTTCAGAACAGATTTCTTCACTAAATGACAGAATGGATGAGTTCACAACATGTATTGAAGAGTTAAATTCCAAGCTAACCATCAAGAAGAATTCTCCTAGCCAACAAAACATGGCTCTCCAAGCTGAAGTGTGCAATGGTTCTGCTCCAGCTTCTTACTTCGTATCTGGTTTAGGCAATGCTTCCTTGAATGGATCCAGAATGTTCAATTCCTCATCTTCATCCCAGTTGGCTAAGGAGTCACCTTTAATGGAGGAGGTACCATGGCTGACCCTTTCAAACCATCTCATAATTATTTTATGTACTTGTGTTTATAGGTCTATTGATCCTCGACAAAAGTTCCTGTAGTCAATGGTTTGAAAGTTTTTTAGTTCTTCACAAAAGTAGGAACAAATAATATAATCCAAAAAACAGGGATGTCACTAGTATAGTAAAAACAGAAAACAGAATGATTGTATAAATTCTTACAACTTAAAGGTGAAAATTAGTGCATCCAAGTTTGTAGAGTTGTTCTGTTAATCATGTGTTTGAAACACATCAATACTATCCAGTTAGCAGGAGTGCCTTCCAATCTTCTCATTTATTGCTCAATGTGGACAGCTATCAGGAATTGCCCGAGTGCAACGTCAAGTCATGCTTCGGTTAGATACGTTGAGCAATCTTGTTCGTGATAGCTTGGGAGAGAGGTCTCAGGAAGTGAGAAAAAACAGGAATAGATTGATTGTCCGTGATGGCCAAGCACCTCTTATTGCAGCATTGGCGGTTGGGTGCGTTGGACTGTGTTGGTTTGTTCGAGCTCGAAATGGACTCTAGTAGATTCATATTTTTGTTTCCGACTCCTGTTTTCCTTCTTTTTGCTTCTATGTTTCTCGTTGAAGTTTTCTGCACGGTGCCCTCTTGCTCGGGAAAATCAAATATTCATCATCGAGTTTATTATGTTCGGAGTTAGGGAGCCTTCAGTTTCTCCGATAGTTTGAGGGTGTACGAGATTGCAGTGCTTGTTGCTTTCTTAATTAGTTTTTTATTTGAAAATATATTAAAATAATTTTTTTAAATTTTAATGTTAGTACATTAAAATTCTAAAAAATTCTAAAAAATAAAAATTGTGTAAAACACACCTTCTCTGTAGAAGAGGGGTTATGCATGTTGGCAACGTTAATCGACTCCTTGAAATATTCTGAGATAGGAAATTAATAGTAAAAAATGTCTTAAACCTTTCTTTATCTGTCCTTGTAATCATCTAAATCAGTAGCCTCCCTCTCCGGCCAATTCCATGGCACGTTTCTTAATCATGTCATTTTAAATTTAATGATCCAGATTAGGTGAAAAGATTAAAATAATAAAAAAAAGTCTGCACGCAAAATGTTATTGTACTTTGATATGGATGTGTACTTCTTACTGGTGCTAGACAATATTTGTAACTATGTAAAAGGTTTTTAAGAAACCAATTTTGAGGATAGGGACTCGGTCCTATTGGTGCAGAAAAGCTTAACAATCGTGCATTCTTTAAGATTATATTGAAAACTAAAGTTGGGCCCAGCTCAAGCAGGGCTTACTAAAGTTGTGCTATGCATTTACCATGAACCAAAAGCAGTGGGCCCAGAGCTACGAGTGAACCCATTAAAATTAGACCTTGTTGCTACTAGAATCCAGTAATGATAGCCCTGTTACCAGCCCTAACTGCTAGGAGGACATAAAATTTATTAAAAAACAATTTATAAATACTAGCATCACCCATCACTGTTGTATCCTTCTGTCTAGTACTAAGCCCATATCGTTACTCAGTTGCAGGGTCATTTTGACAACTAGGACTCAACGCTGTTGAATTCTTCTGTAAAGCATGATCCAGGGATGCTGGGCCTTGTTGCACAACAGCGTTAAGCCCAAATGAATACCCAGTTGTTGAGTCTTTTTGTCAAAACTTTAGTTTATTGGGTCTGACTCTGTCACCAGACCTAATAATTATGGGCTTGGTGCCAGCGGCGATGAGCCATGCTTTCTTTAGGATCCGCTGCTGCT
>Ga0307515_10020578_pt1 | contig 11760 bp, 8 predicted proteins | sample 17_EM_MG_FD_194513 | JGI IMG/M metagenome (GOLD analysis project Ga0307515, IMG submission 194513) | Populus trichocarpa ectomycorrhiza microbial communities from riparian zone in the Pacific Northwest, United States - 17_EM | ecosystem: Host-associated > Plants > Roots > Unclassified | place...
TGACTTAATTTTTTTTAACTTTTTTTATGAAATTTTTTTTTCAATTTTATCCTTTAACATTAAATTATTGAACCTTGAGCTTTGTGATATTTTCCATTTTTCTTTACGCAAAGTTATCCCGGGTGTGGGTTAATCAACTTAACACGTGTTGACTCGGAGTTTTTTTTTTATCATTTTTTAACTTCGGTCTTTTTTTCTAGGTCCTTTTCTAAAAAAAAAATATTTGTGTAATCCCAATCTCATATTGTGTTTAACGGGTTAGTAAAGTTGACTTAGTTTTTTTCTTTGACGTTAGGTTACCAGGCCTTAAGCTTTGTGATTTTTTTTCGCTTTTCTCTTTGCAGGGTTATCCCGATTTCATATCTTATGTCACATATTGATCATGTTAATCTAGGTTGATTTTATCATCATTGTTGCTACCTATTTAAAAAAAAAACTAAAAAATAATAATATATACAAGGAAATACACATGAAGCAAGCCTAAAAAGGACTGCCCAAGTTTGTTGGTGAAAGACTGAAACGCTAAGTGAGAGTTGGTAGACCAAAATGTCCGAATTAGCAACCTAAAATTTTGATTGACTAAGGAACCCATTAGTGAAAATGATTTATTTGGGTTTAAGGACTCAATTGGAATTTTGAAAGGTTTAAATAAATTTATTGAGTGCTTAATCACAAGAGAAATGAACTTTTAGGAGTCAATTTTGATGTAAATTGAAACAAATCAAGTTTGGGGACCGAAATTGGATTTTGAAAAGTTTAATTGGTCAAATCAGGGCTTAATTACATCAAACTCGAAGTCTGATGAGCAAATAGGGACTTAATTGAACAAATTATGAACCAAAGACCAACTTGCAAAATGCACGCGACTTTAGGGACTAAAATCAGGTGAAATCAGAGGTCAAATCAAAGAAAATTGGAAGTTTGATGGTCATTTAGGGGTCCAATTGAACAAATCAGAGACCAAGGATGAACTTATAAAAGACGTTTAAATTTGAGGTTGACAATTAAGTATGACAGGGATGCAATTGCATGAAATTAGGAGTTTAAAGGAAAATTAAGTGTAAAATTAAATGTAATTCGAAAAATAGAGATCAAATTGAAAATTGTCAAATCTCAAATAAAAAAAAAACCTAATATGTAAGGATTAGCCAAAATAGTGTCATTCAAGATACTATGCATCTTCTTCTTTAACTTTTGGTTGATCGGGTAGGCACTTTCAGGCAAATGAATGCGATGTTTCCGACCACTCCAGAGGTTGCAACCACTATCATTCAATTGAGAAACATCCCTTTACAACCCTATGTATTTAAAATCAAACATTTACATCCCATATTCTCCATTGATCTCCACAAACATCTTGTCCTTAATCAACCAACATTACAACCATTCAATTGAGAACACTTTCAAATGTTTGAATACGGAGTTATAGACCTCCAAATCAAACAAGAATGGATCTGATTAAAATGTGTGCACCCCCTCTACCAAGTCCAAGTGGTCTCAGGTAACGTTAACGTTAAAGTTGCTTTAGCAAAGCCATGAAAGTAACCAACCTAGTCAACCTTGACTAAGACACCAATTTGCAGAAAACCACTTAATGTTTTTTTTTATGTATTTCCATTTAAAAACCCCAAAGGATTCATATCAAGGGTCTAAAACCCTTCTTCCTAGATCTAAAGGCCAAAACGCCTCACATTGGTCTTTAAATTTCTTACAGAACCACCTAAACCCAAAACCATTAGTTCTGTGGCAAAACTAGCTAGGCTTTAGTTTGTTAAGACCCTAACAAACCCATCTAGAAAACCTGAATCAATCTATAAAAGGAGGGGCATCTAGGAGCAAAAAAGGAAGAGAGGAGAAGAAGAAAAGAGCAAAAGAGAGAAGAAGGAGAAACTTTGGCTAAGGTACATTTAATTCAATATAAAAGGATTTGGAAGCTTTAACTTTATCTGGTGAGGTCTGAAGATAAACAAGAAGGAAGACAATATCAAAAAATCAATTCAGATTTGATTTTTTCTAAGCTAAGAAGGTATATACTTTTAAACCTTGAAAGTTGAGTCCATTAGGCCTCCTAGATCGATCTCTTGTGTTCATTGAAAAGTTTTGACATGTTATTGATTACCTTTACACATTATATTACATGTTTTGATTCAATGAATCCCAAAAGTGGCAGCAAAGAGGAGTGTTATTTTTTGTTAATGGAAAGATAGTTCTAGGTTTTGGGTTACTGCTTTGGTCCTTAGAAATGACAAAAGTTGGATTTTGAAGTTCATTTTGTCCAAGCACACCTTTTGTTTTTGAGTTGTTAGTTTTTTAGATTAAAATTCAATGCATTTTCTAAGTTTTATTGTTGTTTTGTTATTGTTTTGGTCCCAATTATATTCATCATTGTTAATGTGGTTTGTGAGAATAGGGAAGACATGTTTTAAACCACCAATCAGAAAAACATCAAAACCTCTAAACCATACAAAGCAGCTTACCTCAAGTAGGGTGCGTTAGGGGTACTAATACATTTCCTAGCCATAACCAGTCTCTTACCCTTTGAATATCTGATAAAACCAGTATACCCGGGTTTTCTAGTGACCTTGAACCAAACAACTAGGTGATGACTCCTTCAAACCCCCAACGCCTCACACCCACATGCGATAGAATGATGACTCTATTGGGGAGAGTATTTCTTGTGACAATATTGGACTGAGCTTTATGTTTTATGTGGTTTATTTGTCTACAACGTGTTTAAATTTCCATATTTATTTCTGTTTACCTCATTTTATTTATGCTTTAGCATATGTTAGCCTGCTCATACATGTATATTGGATGTAAACACATGTTTTCATGCATTTTTTTTACTGCTTTAGGATGCGTATGAAAACTTCAAGTTAGGTGGGGGAGTAACGGCTTGCCCTATGACTTTTAGTCAGGGTTTAAGTTCATGAAACCATTCAACTCCTTGTTGAGTGCTTGGACTTGTAATGATTGGTATGCGAGTCATTCTACTACCTATTAAGCCCCATATACCTCCACAAGGGTAATCACTAGGACAACAAAACACTCTTTTAAGACTAGATAATGCTTATTCTTATCTCTTGTAAAGGAACTAGAACCTACCTATAAGATATATGTCCCTTAAATAAACATTATTGCATTAAGACATACTTAACCCTGAGCATCTCGCAGTGTAGGACTTTGGACTGATAGCATGACCATCATTAAAGAAACAACTTCTGTTGAATACGAGTTGGAATCTAAATCCCTATAGCTGTTAAAAAAGGATTGTCTGAGACTAAATGATAATAAGTTGTCACCCATCAGGAACTTGAGTAGCTTAGGAAAAAACTTAAAAAAACTCCCCTTGTATGTGAAAAGCATCAGCAAAGAGAAGTTTTTGAAGAAATATAGAAGAATAGTGGAAATTACGAGGGTATCTATTCAAAATTCAACCATTAAAACTCTGATGCATTTTTTGGACCTCGAGTACCATTGCTTCACCTTTCGGGACATAGATATGTGCCCTGCCCTGGAGGAATATAGTTTACTCACCGAGTTCCCTAGAGATCTATACAAGGTTTATTTCCACCAAAGGCGCGACAACGTGATAACTGACTTGGTCAAGTTGATCAAAATTCCAGATTTGTATAAGATGTCATAGAAAATTACAAGTGGTCTAAAGTGGAAAATGATAGAAAAAGTATTTGAAAGAAGAAAAAATGACTCCAGATTTGCTAAAGAAAAGAGCAGGATACTCGCATTAGGAATCTTCAGGTTGGTGTTATTTCTGAACCTAACATGAATAATTAGTTTAGAGGCGACTGTAACTTTCGTTGAGTAAAAAAAAAGTTAGATAATTTCACTACGACAATACAAACAGAAACTATCCTAACACTCAATCGTTGCAGGAAGATTGACAAAGGATCAATAAGATGCTGTGAATAACTGCTATATATATGGTTAATTAGCCATATAGAAACCAAGAAGCCAGTATTTAATAATTTCTAGTGGTTTAGTAAAAAAACCATTGGAAATAGTTAAAGAGGAATAATGGAATGATTTGAGTGAAGAAAAGTGGAAGGCAAAACTATAGAGAATTCTAGAGAAGTAAAGTGGAAAGCTTTGTAGATAATAGCAACAAATTGTCTGATGAGTTGTGGATAAAGACAGTGGGTGCCTTTGATTGGGCACCCGTAAAGCCTTCAGAATCTCCCTCGAGGAACAACTCCTTACTGAAGAGAAATTGAGGAAGTTTGTGGAGCAACAGTTAATAGAAAAAGAAAGAAAGTCATGTTTTTAAAGAAGTAGCTAAAAGAGGAAAATGTGGCTAGAAACCGAGCTGAGAAAGAGCGAGGAGAATTGAGAGAAAATTGGATGCAAACCAATACTGAATTTGAGACATTTAAAGCTAATTTCAATGATTGCCAAGAAAGGGATGATATGTCTTTAAGGGTCCAAGCAGAATTAGAAAGTCGGATTGAGCAACATGAACAATTATATAAGGAACATATGATGCTTGAAAGTGAGCTGGCTGAAGCGAAAGCCAAAGGAAAAGTTGTCAGGAATTCCCAAATTGATGAGATCAACCTATTGAAGAGAGAGCTCAACAATGAAAAAATCAGATTAAAACATTTAGAAGTGAAAAACAAGCTGATGAAGCACCACAATAAGATGACTGATATCAACAACAATCAACTGAATAGAAGCAACATGTTACTCTCAGAAAAGATGAGTAACATGGATGAGCAGAATGACTAAGTGTTTGTCTACGCCCAAAAAATTCATCTGAGTGCTTGACAAGTTGGGAGAGATTTTCATTGATATCAACAAAGTATAGCTGAAACTGATGTTTTTTTTAGAGATATAAGAAACAAAGGCTTTGCTTTTCCCCCTATAAATGATGATGAATGAACTAATCCTCAAATGTAAAAGTTGTCACTAAACATTAAATGAATAGGTCTTGGACCCAATCTTTTGAGCAACATATCCTATTGATAAATACAAATTTATTAAGCATTGGCTTTGATCAAGTTCCCTCCATAGTTACGAAAGGATAAAAATATCTTACCCAAATGATGGCCATATGCCAGTCTAGAAATTTGGCTAACCCACATCCAAGCATGCATCATCATGCATAACTATGCATCTATATGCATTTGTATTTATGAAATTTGGAATGTGCTTATCATGTATTCAAAATATAGGTCCCCTTATTAAAGTTTACAATACCAGGCTTTGTAAAAAAATGGAAAATAAAGACAAAGCCCACTTTGAGGCTCACTACCAAAAAGAGCTGGACGATGTTAAAAGTAACATGGCTCGGATGACTAGTTTACTCGAGCACCTCATGCGAGCGCAGTATGGGAAGGGACATTCGGTCAGCAGCCGATTTTGCAACCGTCACTATTAACCTCAGTTATCATTGACCCACAAAACTTGGAGACAAATCCCATCGCTAGATCACAAAGAACGATGAGCATTCTGATGACTCACCCAATTACGTCTGCTTAGATGCAAACCACTATAGATCTAACTATAGGGGAATCCCACGGGATTAAATCTTTTGGTCACCCTGAACAAGATAAGTGGGCTACTTGGGAGGAAAAGTTTAGAGTTGTTGTTGCGATGTCGCGATCACACAAATTAATTACCCTAATAAACAAGATAGTATAGAGCAAGTAAAGGGTCGATCCCACAAGGAAGTTCTAGTTCAGATTTTTATGCTAGAAGTTATGTAATTTGGGGGGGGGGGTTGAGAGTATCTAGACTATAGTAGAATTAAACAATTAAGAAAAAATAAATAAATAAAAAAAACTATGAAGAGAACAAACCTTGGTTTCAAGTAAACATTCACCTATGGAAATCAGAACCGATCATTGAAACGGAACATCAATTTATATTTTGAATCTTTATCTTTTCTTAACATTGGTTGGTTAATAGATCCGCCGTATAATTAACCCTAACCAACAAACAATTATAGTGTTTGCACTAGTAATTTAATCCAATGACAACCTTAAGAACAAGATAAATTGATAAATCTAGATAATATAATTGTCCGCAGTTCATGTTTGATTTTTTTGAATGTTCTCCCTAAGATTAATAACATAGATCCGTCACAATTATTAAACTAAGTTGCTTCACAAGTTTATATACCACAACTCCGATTTTGATAGCAAACTTAGTAATAGATTATTCACAATAATAACTTAGAGTCTGTTCTAGCAATTAAAATAAATAATCATAGGAAATAAACATAGGAAAACAAACATATTCATTCATCATATAAACTGAAAAGAAAATGTAAAACAAATCTCACAGTTCTTGAAATCCAAAGGTTTCTGTGTCCTTGCAACCAAGAAAAAGAGTTTAGCTTCGCATGTCTATTAAACAACTAATAAAAAAGAAAGAAGAATGCATTAATTCGGGTTTTTAGAGGAAATGGGCATTTTTCCCTCTCTTTCTGGCCATCCCCTTTTCCTTTCTCTCTTTCTTTTTATTTGATAGGAAACCCTAATATATCTTTCCTACAAAATAGTCCTTACTTAAGTAGATAATTTACATTTAAGTAGTTTAAAAACTATTTTCCTTAAAAAAGGAGAAATAGCCTTACATAAGATCCTCAAACTTTGACTTTTAACTTATAAAAGTTAAATTGCCAAAATAAAGACTTGGATGTCGGTTTGGATGCTTTGGGAAGTAATTTGGACTTGTTTCTTCACAAAACCTGTCTGTTGGCAGAATTCATATGGCATCTTAGAAAAATCATATCTCTCTCATATGAGCTTTTTTTCTATTGAATGTTGGTTTGATGATAGGTCTTCGAGTCAGGAATAAAAAAAAATTAAGTTTGCATTAAATGGACTTTTCTAGCTCAAGATATTCAAGTCAGAATGACCAAAGGTCAACACCGGCAGAATGCGAGATTTATCTTTGAAGGCTACGATCTCTATGCTCTTTCTATTTTTTATTTTTCTTGACATATATGTACAGAAAGGTATGGATGTTAGCTTTCTAATTCCACTAGAATCACTTCGGTTCGATCTCTAGAGCTCAAGTTCTGCACAAAACATCGATTGGAGGTCAAATCTGCCAATTATCTCCAATTTACTTCTTTTTGAATCTTACATCCAAAAGTGCCTTTAAAACATAAAACAAAGAACATGAAGGCATTTTATATATAAAACATAGGCAAAATACTTGGTAAATGTGGGTAAAACTATCAAATAATATGGTCGCATCAACTGTTGAGGGGTTTGACGTCTATAACCTGGTTAGAGCAGTTGAGATATGCTCAGTACTGAATGTAGTGGTATCCAAGGAGTTTAGAGTGCCAGAGTTCGTCAAGTACACAAGGTCATATTATAACAAAATGATGGAGGTCATACACAATGACAAGTTACTCATCCACTTCTTCAAAGACAACTTGATTGGTTCCACGCTAAGCTGATATATGACTTTAGATAATACTAGAGTTAAGAAATGGAATGATCTTGCCAATGCTTTTTTAAGGCAATACAAACTCAATATTGACATCTATCCAGACCGGACGAGTTTGATGGTAATGGAGAAAGGCAACAAAGAAACAGTGAGAGAGTATACTCATAGATGGAAAAACAAGGCAATGCATGTACAACTGCTTTTGTTAAAGAAAGAAGTGATTTTGTTCGCCAATACTTTCAAATCTCCGTACTATGAGTACCTGATGGGTAGCTCTGCCTAACACTTTTATGATGTCATGGTTATTGCTGAAAGAATAAAGTAAGGGATAAGAGTTGTCTGAATATCAGAACCTGCCTAGAAAAAAAGGTTTACTGAGAAAAGGAAGGATGTTGAGGTAAGTAATATAGAAGAGGGATATAAGGGTAAGAAGTATTTCCAAGCCCAAAGTTATCATAGTGAAAGCTACCAAACCCTATCTCCCAAAATACCCAACATCAGCTTCGCCAAGTCTTTTCCAATAAACTAGCCTACCAACCCTTCAGAAAACCAAACTGAAAACAACCCAAAGAGAACATATCAAATAAACCAAGAATAACTCCCACCTTTACCAATAAACCAAGAATAACTCCCACCTTTACCAATAAACCAAAATTATTAAGCATAGGTCATGTGGTATCTCTTCATTTTCCACCTCTTAAGCCTCCTTTCCCAAGTTGGTACAAACCAGAACTAACCTGTGAGTATCATGCCGGAAATCCTGGCCACGACATTGATACTTACTCAGCATTCAAGAGGAAACTCTTGCAGTTATTCAAAATAGGGTGAATAACTTTCAAGGATACACCTAACATCAATTCTAACCCTTTACCCAATCACGCTTCTAGTAGTGGGGGAGTAAACATTGTGGAATATGAAGGAAGGAAGGGGCAAGTTTTGAGGGAAATCATAGATAGGCTATATGACATGTTGATGCAAGCCGAGTATTTGCTAGTAAAAGGTGAATCAAGTCTAAGAAAGGATGATGATTTTTGTAGGTTCCACGGAGCGATGAGACACAACATTGAAGGATATAAGGAGTTTCACTAGAAGGTGATACAATTGATGACTCTTGCTCTTTTAAAAATAGAGAAGAAGGAAGAGGATGATGTCGTAGGCATGATAAGTTTCTAGGAGAAGGAAGCAAAAGTGTGTAGGATCCAGCATACGAAGAGCAGTCCACCAAAGATTGTCTTGATAAGACATGCCTTTACCCACAATAGAAACTATAATGCACTGCCTCATAATTACGGAGACTCTTCTTCCCTATTACAAACCGAGATTAATGGTTTCGCGGGGGTGACGTTAGAGCGATGACAAGCTTTTCGTGCCTCCTGAGGAGGTGTGTGTGTGTGTGTGTTGGAAAAGAAAGAGCTACGGGTTTAATCATAAAATTATGATTATAGTTCAGAGTCGCCATTTAGTATTATGGTTACTAGGAACCATGGTCTACGAGAGTCTGGGTAAGAGACTGGTTGTGCAAGGGGAAGACACATCACCCCCAGTGCACCCTATCTAAGATAAGCTGCATTGTTGTTTGATTGTTTATCTAGGTCGGGTTTCTATTCGTTGGTCTTTTTTTAAGGTCTAAGGCAGATTTCCCTTCATGAGAGAGTCTCTACCTCATCAAGTATAATCCTAACCATTCCAAAGTCCAAATTTTAGCATCGTATTTTTTACACCTTGTATTTTTAATATTTGCGGGTGTACTCTATTATGTAGTTTTACACCCCACAGGTATTACAGTCTACATCTAGACCCTAAAAAAAGATTGGTAAAGAGTTTTTGATATTTTTGTCAAATCCTAATAGATAATCATAAACTGATTACGATATCCATTTTGCATTTTAAAACATGAGAAAGATGCAATTTTTTGTTTTTTTTATGAAAATATGCTTGAAAACATTTTAGAATTTGGCCGTATGTATAAAAACAAAATATTTTTGTTTTCTTTTTAAAAAGAGAAATTGATTTAAAAGTTTTTTAAGATTTTTTTTCATTTTTTTTAATTTGTTTTAGAAATATTTCAGAAAAACTAGGTATTTTAATTTTAGATTTTTATCTTACAGTGTAAAAATACAACCCAGTATTAAGCAAAATTGGTAGAAAAACATGCTAGAAAATCACAAAATTTTGAAAGAATTTTGTGATTTTTTTGGAATTTTTTTTAAAAATATATAATATTATAGTATTATAAAATATGGGTTGGGCCGGCTTAGCTAAATGGGTTTGACAATCTCAGCCCAACATATCGTTTTTTCTTTTTTCCTTTTTTAGGGCCAAGACCGGGCCAACCATTTGGGCAGGGCCATAACCAGCCCAGACCAAGACCTTTAATTGGCAACAACCAACAGTTGTAGGACGTGAATTATTTCATGTCCTGCATGCAAAGATGAGGGGGGAGGGGAAGGTTGATGCAAGGCAGGGATGGAGGACCACCTGAGGTGGTGAGGGTCTGTGGTTGTGTTGGTGGAGAGGACGGTGGCTTCGTTGGCGGTGTTAGGTGCCTGTGTTGGAGGGAGAAAGAAGAAGAAAAAGGTCTTCAGGAGAGAGAGAGAGAGTGGGAGAATGATGATGTTATTGTTCACTGTGGTGGGATAAGTTGGAGGAGAAGGTCAGGTCGCTCTTGTTCATGGCAATGCTGAGGTGGTGTGCCTGAGATCATGGTGGAGAGAGAGACACGACATAAAAGAGAAAAATACTAGGGGGGAGGGTTGATTTTTTACGGAATTTGGACCTGTTTTTTTTCATCCTCAGGTAATGAAATCCACCCTTATTTATAGGAGATGAAAGAGGATAATCTTGTCTTCACTGGTGAAAAATTTCAGCCTTAGATTCGGCTAGAAAACATCCCAATTATTGGTTAAAAGTATACACCATGAACTGTCAAATTTGACAGTTCAAGGCTGTCTGAGTTGACCATTTTAGGCCGGAGTCGTGGCCCCTGTGTTGTCAATCATCCTAAATGAACCATATTGGGTTGTAGAGAAATGTTAGGTGATCAGTTTAGTTCAGGTTCTGTTAAATTTGGTGGAGGTTAGAGGCATTAAATGCACTTGCAAAGTAGCCTCCTTAAGCTGTCATTTTAGAGAAAATTGAAGAAGAAGAAGATGGATAGTAACCAAAATGGTGTCATTTTGGTCCTTCGATTTCTGATTTATCTCATCTATGATTAGTACTTAAAAGTGCATTTTTATCAAGGTTTTATATCATTATTTTGCACTTAAAGTATCAATAACTCCTTAACTAGAGCATATTTTATAATAACATGTCTAATAATATAAGATACCTTTAATTTATGGTAAATGTTCATCTTAAATGCAAGCCTATCAAATAAATCAAATGATTGATTGATGAGTTTAACTACTGAAATTAAGAAGACAAAGAGAGGGCTAAGCTTAAAAAATAGATGCTGGTTCAGTCTAAACTGAAACACCATTCAGTTATTGGATCATAACTGGAGCTTAGAACTTGGATTTAGGTCTGGTTTATATGTATGGAAAGCTAAGACATAGGCCTAAAACTGTCATGAAGAGTCCAAGATTTAAAAATGTCATTTTCAAGTTCAAATGGTAGCAACAATAGAGAAGTCGGAATCTGTCCTGCAGCCGAGACATTGTTCAGTGTTCAGCCCATATCTCGAGTTCTAGAAGTCCAAATGCACCGATTCTTGATTTGTTGGAAAGCAGAGATAATTTCCCAGAACTTTTATGGGGACTATCTGTTCAAATTCTGATGTTAGCAATGACGTTTTCTACAGACATGAAGATAAGAAGTGTTACCAAGTCAAGATGTGGCCACCCACTCAACAATTAGTCATCAAATCAATAGTTCTGAATTTTGGCCTATAAAAGGAGGCATTTGCCATGCATTTAGGCATCTTGGTTTTCAGATCAAGATCTTGCTCTTGCTCTCGCTCTCTTTCTTTGTATTTTGTAATGTTCAAGTTTTATTCCATGTTATATTTTCCTTAATCTCTTGTTTATGCTTTTCATTTCCTTTACTATACTCATATAATTATGTTCTTATCTTGTTTATCTATGTTTCTCTTCTTCATTATGTTTAGTTAAGTTTATTATGTCAAGGTGAAAAGGTTACACTAATGGTGTAAAAATAAGTATAGTATAAACTCAACATGGACTTTAATGTTTGATACTAACATGTTTTGTATTTGTTATCTTGTTCACTTTTAATACTTTGGTTGTTAAATGGTTAATCTAGATTTATGTTGTATAACCCTTGGTACAACAAATACTCGACACTTTCATAGCCCAACCGTATGGTATAACCGACACTTGT
>Ga0307515_10020579_pt1 | contig 11760 bp, 15 predicted proteins | sample 17_EM_MG_FD_194513 | JGI IMG/M metagenome (GOLD analysis project Ga0307515, IMG submission 194513) | Populus trichocarpa ectomycorrhiza microbial communities from riparian zone in the Pacific Northwest, United States - 17_EM | ecosystem: Host-associated > Plants > Roots > Unclassified | place...
AAAGTGTTTAGCTTTGCATGTTTGTTGAACAACTAATCAAAAAGAAGGAAGAATGCATAATTTCGAGTTTCTTAGAGGAGGGGGGTGTTTTTCTCCTCTTGGCTGGTTGCCCCCCTTCTCTTCTCTCATTCTTTTTATATCCTAGGAAACCCTAGTCTCTATTTTACAAAATAGTCCTCCCTTAAGTAGACAGTTTACATTTAAGTACTTCAATAACTATTTTCCTAAAAAAAGAGAAATAGCCTTTCATGAAATCTGCAAGATTTGACTTAGAGGAGCTAAATTTGCTGAAATAAAAACTTGGATATCGGTTTAGATGCTTCGAAACGTAATTTGGACACGTTTCTTCACGAAACCTGTTTTCTGGCAGAATTCAGTTGTCATTTTTGAAAAATCATATCTCCTTTATATGACATCGTTTTTGGCTGAACTTTGGAGCGTTTATAGGCCTTTGAGTTAGGAATCCAAATCAATTAATTTTACATCAATTGAACTTCTATAGCTCCAGATATTCAAGTCGGAATGGCCAAAGGTCAATATTGGCAGATTGCGAGATTTGACTTTGAAGGCTGTGATTTCCATGCTCTTCCTTATTTTATTTTCTTTCCTTAGATTTCCAGAAAGTTATGGATGTTAGCTTTTTAATTCCACTGGAATCACTTCATTTCGACCTCTAGAGCTCACGCTCTGCACAAAACATCGACTGAAGGTCAAATCTGTCAATTACCTCCAATTTACTCCTTTTTGCATATTTCATCCAAAAGTGCCTTCAAAACATAAAATAAAGAATATCAAGGCATTTTATATATAAAAAAACATAGGCAAAACACTAGTTAAATGTGAGTGAAACTATCAAATAATATGCATGCATTATTGAGATTCAGATTTACCTTTTCCCATCCGTATAAGCATCCTTTTTGGCCTTAAGTGGTTTGGCCTTTGCATAAGGCTTTGATTGGACAACCCCCTTTCTCTTCAAATTCGACCTCCATGTTGAGGAAGATGAAGCCGAATTGGTCTAACAAAGCGTACTACCCTTTCTCTTTATTTGCCTCTCCACCTTCGTTGCCATATGGACCATGTCCTCCAATTCCACACAATGTTGTAATTCTACAACTGATACGAACCTCGTGATCACATGGTCACGCAACCCACAATCAAGATTGAAATCTGATCCTGGAAAGCCGAAATAGGTCTGATAGGAGTGTGACACAACGAAAACCTGCTCCAAAGCACCAGCACTATTGGATTGAGTAGAATGACACCACGAAGCTAGTTAATCTTCAATAAATCAGATTCAGTTCATTCAAGAACTAAAGAATGCAAGAATCACTCTCACACGTTAAAACTGAAAAATTCAGAAGTAATAATCATCAAAGCTGCTGAAATTTTGGTTTACATGAGTTTAAATAGTTCTTGAGAAATTAACCCTAATGGACCCCTTATGTGGACTTATATGAGGTCCACTCAAAACTGCCCAAAACCCTAAACTGAAAAGCCCATAACTTAATCCAAACAAGCCTTGGATCCTAACTGAAAATAAAGTATTAATTACGCCCAAACAAGCCTTGGGCTATAGCTAACAAAATAAAATAAAGCCCGTAATATTAAATCCATGTTTTGCCATGAGAAGAAGAGAAGGAAGTAAAATATTACAAAACTGATTCAAGGCTTATTTATAGCCTTCCATGCAGCCCCTTAATCCTAGAAACAAAAGGAAAAGGTAGCCACCCATGTTGTTTCCAAGTTGTAGTAGGATTCTTTTGTTTCCTTTGCTGTCCTCGCCTCATGGCCCAAATAAGGTTGTATTGGACCCTCTTGCACATGGATAAGATGTACTAGGGTCTCCTCTTGATACTCTAATGGACATTTCAATTCTGTCTTGGTTGAAACGTTCAAAACCAATGCATTGAATGCCTCTTTCAATGCCTTTGTCTTGGACCGAGTCATTGGACCATTTGGAACATGTAATGGGTCCTTGCTGGTGTTTCTGGGCTGGTCCACATCAACAACATTTGCAATGTCCATATCCAACCCATTTAGAAATCTAGCCATAGTAGCTTCCTTATCCTTAATCACATTGGCCTGAATTATTGCGATCTCTATCTCCTTGAAATACCCATCCACAGACCTAAAACCCTGATTCAAACCCTGCAATTTCATATAAAAACCTCTATAATAGTGGTTAGGCACAAATCGCCTTCTCATCAACACTTTCATCTCCTCCCACGACGCTACCGGCCTCTCTCCACTCCTCCTACTAATCACATTCTAATCCCACCAAATCAGTGCGTAATCCGTGAATTCGATGACTAGTAATTTTACTTTTTTCACCTCCGAATAGTTATGGCAATTAAAAATCCAATCCACCTTTTCTCCCACTCCAGATACGCCTTGCATCCAAATCACCATCTAAATCATCATGTCCCCTAACACTACGGAAATTTCCACTTAGATCGAATTAGCCCCTAGTTTTATGCCCTAAATCCCTTCGGTTTCTAGGCTGCTGAAAACCTTCCCGATGGCCTATGGTGTCGTCCTTAAAACCACCACCACCACCAATATCCTCAAAATCCTTATAATCAGCCCACCTTGGCCTTTTGGCCCTACTTCCACTGTTTGCTTTCAGTTCAGCCCCAAGCTTCCTCACGTCTTGGGTGCTTGTACCAGCCTCGTTACCACGTCTCTCCACCCTATCAAGTCTGTCACACATGTTTCCCATCACAAAAGTCATCCTCTCCATCATTTACATCATGGCTTGCATTTGGAACTTAAGTTCTCCCTCGGGAGGGGGTGGTGTGTTGTTTTGATCTGACATGATAGTACCTGGAAAAATTGGTTAGCGGTAAAAAAAAATATCCTCACATCGCTCGTGTTTCGCTCACACACTCTTAATATCCTCACACGTCTCGTCTCACTTTCTTGCGAAACTGAAACCAACACCAAATAGAACCAACTTAGTAGTGCAATCCAAATATATGTATATTTAACTCAAGAAGCAATAAAAACCAGAAAACAAGCAAAATAAAACTGCGATGATAGTCTCACGACTAGCAAGCGAATCTATCCGAAATATGAACGAAACTGAAAACTCGAATAAAAATAGAAATGGAATATGAAAAATGATGAAAAAACACCCAATTATGTTAGATATGTTGAAAATATACTCCAAGAAATGAAAAAAATAGAAAGAAAGTGAATTTCAAAAGTTGACGTAAAACAGACCCATTTACAAAGAGTTACTTCTGAATATGGAACCTATAGTAAATGATGTCCAATTGAGTTAATCTTTGAGTTACAATGCAATTTCAAATCAAATAGATAGAATATAAAGTTTGAGCAATTTATGATAAGGTTTGATATGCTGATGCAAAAATGTTATGAATCAGACTTGATTGGACCCGAAATTGAAAACCAAAGCAAACGATATCCAATTGACCCCACAATTAATATGTTGTGCGATAAGGACCCTAGTAATCAGATTATCAAATTGGAGCTAGCTAATTCTAAGTTGATTTGATCCAATTTTCCCTTGTTTAGTTATCTGCGGCAAAAACTAATAAATGTCTTTTTGAACAATTATTTTTCTTTTTTCTCTTTTTCTTGTTTTTTTAATTCTACTGATATATTTTGGACAATAACAGAAGGAAATAAAAATATTTTATATGCCGCAAATTCAAGAAGAAGATGAAATTGGACACTAAAGAATTTTTTTTGCGGAAACAACAAGAATGAAAATTTCAGAAGGATATAACCTAATTAATGGAGTCAAGCTCTAATACCAAATGATGCGAACCTCGTGATCATGTGGCCATGCAACCCACATGTAAAGACATTAATTCCCTATAAAGCCAAGTAAATCAAGTTTGATAGGAGTGTGACAGAAAGATAACTTGTACCTAGACACCACCCAATGAATATTGATTCACGAATGAGAAGTATAAGGATGACACCACGAAGCTAGTTGTTCTTCGATAAGTCATTTTCAGTTCTTTAGAGAACCAAGGAATGGAGATTATCCCACAAACACACAACAAGTGCGGCAAAGAAGTTTATTAATCCGAAAATTGCATAACCCTTACATGTTTAGTTATGCCTTTATTTATACTGACTCTATACTTAAATAAACCCTAATGGACCCCTTCTTAGGTAAACTTATATGAGACCCACTTACAATTGACCCAAATAAGTAATAACAACCTAAAAGACTAAGAATATTAAAAATAATAAAAATCCAAAAATAACTATTCTAAATATGCTAGAATCAGATTTATCACACTTAAGAAGTCCCAAATAAACTAGGAGAAATCTGATTTGGAAAATTTGTGTTGCTGCCCCCTTTGATGTCCTTGATTAGCTTGCATTTTCTTGTTTAACTTGGACAAATAAGAAAAAAAATTTCCTCATTTGTTGCTGATTAATTACTTTCCTTCCTAAGTTAGGAAAAGCATTAAATAATCCTCCCCTCTTTAGGAACAAGATCCGGCCACCTTCCTTACTTAATTAGGAGAATAAATTGCGGACTTTCTATCCTTGTAGCATTAGGAAAAAAACAAGCTTAACAAGGTTGGTATGGGGCTGGACACATCAGCCCCTTCGATACAGTTCCGCCTTGTGATACGACCCAAGTAAGGTCATATTTCGATTTCAGCATAAAAAGCGCAGCAGTCCCGATTTACGGCAACAATCATAATTCTCAATCCGATCGTTGGATCATGCTAAACTTTTATGTGGACTCTCTAGACATGTTGTCCTACCTTGAGTTAACATTTCAGGTTAATCGGAGTTTCTTAACCGCAATACTAGTCAACAGAGGCTGTACGAATTTTGTTATCTATTTCCATTTGACTTGTGGACTTTCTATTTGGTTAGGATTCTTTTTCTACAAGGATATGGTAGCTGGTTTTGAGAATTTCCTAATTCCACATGGATCTTTAAGAACTACAATATAATCTCCAAGTGTGGCAAGGATTCATTAATGTTTAAGAATCCTTTTCTTATAAAGATTCCTTATTCATCCTACACAAGGAAAGAAGGGCTAGTGGTATTTAATGACAAATTAGTTATTTTTATTATTTTCTTTCATGTTTGGGCTTTATTAATACTCTATTTTGAGCTTGGATCAAAGACTTGTTTGGATCAAGTTATGGGCTTTTCAGTTTAGGGTTTTTGGGTCAATTTTGTATGGGGGTCAGTTCAGCCCACAAGGGTAGATCCATTAGTGTTACTTTTACGAACTATTTAAACACATGTAACCTAAATTTCGGAAGCTTTGATGATTATTACTTCTGAATTTTTCAGTTTTAACGTGTGAAAGTGATTCCTGCATTCTTCAGTTATTGAACGAACTAAATTTGACTTATCGAAGATTAACTGGCTTCGTGGCGTCATTCTACGGCCCTCCTCTTGATACTCCAATTGACCCTTCAAATTTGACTTTGTCAAAACCAATGCATTCAATGCCTGTTTCTTAGACCGAGTCATGGGCCCATTTAGAACATTTAATGGGTCCTTGTTGGTGTTTTCAGCTAGGATCCAAGGCTTATTTGGATCAGGTTGTGGGTTTGTTTTGTTTAAGATTTTTGGGTCTATTTTGTAAGTAGGCCAAATCAGTCCACTACAGTAGATCCATTAGGATTAATTTTTCAAGAACTATTTAAAATCATGTAACCTAAATTTTGACAGTCATTGATGAATATTACTTCTGAATTTTTCAGTTTTAACGTGTGAGTGATTCTTCAGTTCTTGAACGAACTGAATCTGACTTATATAAGATTAACTGGCTTGTGGCGTCATTCTATTTAATTTCAATAGTGTTTGGTGCCTTGAGGCAGGTTTCCATTGTGTCACACTCCTATCAGAACTTTTTCGGCTTTTTGGGATCAGATTTCAATCTTGATAATGGGTTGCGTGACCAGTTGATCATGAGGTTCGTATCAGTTGGTATCAAAGTTAGGCTCTGAAACAAGCCATATCCTTCTGTTATTTTGGTTTTCTTAGTGTTCCTTTAAGTTTTTCAGTATTTGCTTTGTTCATCTTCTTGTTCTTTGTGTCTATGGAATCTAAGAAAAAAAATATTATATTTCATCTTGTTACTGTCTCTAATCATATCAGTAGCATAAAAAATAAGAGAGATATTACACGAAATTTGAAGGTTGATTCAATTCTGCCGCAAAAACACAACTCTTAGTGAACCATAAGCAAACCACCTCAGAATCAATTGAAACTTCATATCCTATCTACTGGGAGTGCGATCGCACCATATATTAAATTTGTGCATATTTTGATATTGTTTGCTTAAGGTTTTAATTTGATGTTCAATTTTGCTGCAGGAACACGACTCTTAGGGGTTTTATAAGGAAACCACCTAAGAGTCAATTGAAACTTCATATTTTGTCTACTGGTGGTGATATCGCATCATATATTAACTTTGGGATTATTTTGATATCATTTACTTGACATTTTAATTCGAGATTAAATTCTGTTGTAAAATTGATCATACAAGGTATTTGGGTACCTAAACATAAGAGAGCGACCTCTAAACTGATATTTGTTGTTTTTTTCTGTAACAAAATACAAAATATTTAATTTGAGGTCATTTCCATATCGTTTGGTCTGGGTTTCAATTCTGTTACGTAAAAATTGCGTAACATGTCAGATTTGCGTCAATATCCAAAACGTGATCCTTATTGTTTGTTTTTGTCCAAATATTTTTATTTCTATTATAATTGGGTTATTTAGGAGTCAAGTAATTGCTTTCACTAATATTCGCTTATGTTTTATTTCATGTTTTCGTGTCGTCCATAATTAGAAGATAAGATTGGTTTGTGCAGTATCACTCGTTGTCTTATATGTCACCGTGTAGGTGGTGGCCGCTCTACTGCCTTTTGATTTGATAACTGTTATCTAGTGGGTCCCTTGTAGAGCATTTCGGGGAAAGGATTACTTTTTATTATGGTTTGGGTAAAGATGCTAGGGTGAGCTGTATTATAAACGGTCAAGAGTGAAGGTGGACCCCTGCTAGATCTCTATAGTGGATTGAGCTTGTTAGGTGTACCCCAACTTCTTTTCTTTTGGATGATAGGAGATGTAATATTGTTTGCTGGAAGGATGCTCCTACATGTATTTTCATCATTTGTTATGTTTGGAATGCAATTCGCCCCTTTTTAAGCAAAGTGGGGTGGTGGAAACTTGTATGGCATAAACACATCATTCCGCATTTCTCCTTCATATTTTGGCTAACAATTCGTGAGGCCCTTTCAACTCAGGATAAGCTCATATCTTATTGTATCATTCAGGCTAACATGTGTCTCCTTTATGAAGGTGGTGGTGACGATATTGATCACTTATTTTTTGGTTGCCCCTTCTCTCAATGAATTTTATATGACCTATGCTCTAAATGCCTCATCCCCTTCAATCATCGTCCTTAGGCTAGTATTATGGTATGGCTTTCTATTCTGGGTAGAGGTTGCCCTCTTCAATCTTTGGTTATTAGATTAATTTTAGCAACGACAGTAATTGATGAGGATCAGCCCAACACTAAGCGCAATCATGCCAACGACCCATTAGAGGTGCCAATTGTGCCAATTACAAGAGCTAGGGCAACAAACCTTAAAGAAGCATTGAATGAGCCTGTTCAGAACATATGGAGCAAGATGGACCTAGAGGAGCTTGGGACATCTAAGGATCACGAAGGACAACATCTAATTCATCAAATTCAGGTCCAAGAAGAGCCCAATTCGTATGGAACAAGTGGTGATCTGTCCGGCCCAACTGCCATTGTTTGATTTCGGTTCAGCCCCAACCTTTCTCACATCTTGGGTACATGTTCCAGCCATGTTGCCATGTTTTCCCACCTTCTCAAGTTTGCCACACACGTTCCCCATCACGAAATTCATTCTTTCCATCATCTTCGTCGTGGCTTGCATTTGGAATTTAAGTTCTACATCAGGAGGGCGCCGACGGTGTGTTGTTTTGATTTGACATGATAGTACCTGCAAAAATTGGTTAGTGGTAAAAAAAATCCTCACATCGCTCGTGTTTCGCTCAAACACTCTTAATATCCTCACACACTCACACCTCTCGTCTCACGTTCTTGCGGAACTCAAACCAACACCAAATAGAACCAACTTAGCAGCTCAATTCAAATATGTATATATGACTCAAGAAGCAATAAAAACCAGAGAACAAGCAACAACAAAACTGCGATGATAGTCTCGCGAGTAGCAAGCGAATCTGTCCGAAATACGAACGAAACTGAAGACTCGAATAAAAACAGAAACAAAATATGCCATGTTTTCCCACCTTCTCAAGTCTGTCACACACGTTCCCCATCATAAAATTCATTCTTTCCAACATGTTCGTCATGGCATGCATTTGGAATTTAAGTTCTATATCGGGAGGGAGTGGTGTGTTGTTTTGCGCTGACATGATAGTACCTGCAAAAATTTGTCTGTGGTAAATAAAATCCTCACATCTCTCGTGTTTCGCTCAAACACTCTTAATATCCTCACATGCTCACACCTCTCGTCTCACCTTCTTGCGGTTCTTGCAGAACTCAAACCAATACCAAATAGAACCAACTTGGCAGCGCAATCCAAATATGTATATATGACTCAAGAAGCAATAAAAACTTCTTGTTTTTCTACCTTGGTTTAAAATTTCAGATTAATAAAACTTTTTGTTAATCTGACCGTTGTGTGTGTGTGTTGGTGAGATAATCTCCCTTCCATGGTTCTCTAAAGAGCTGAAAAATGACTTATCGAAGAACAACCATCTTCGTGGCGTCATCCTTATACTTCTCGTTCGCGAATCAATATTCGTTGGGTGGGGGTCTCTGTTTCCAATAGCGCTGGTGTCTGCCTAGGTACAAGTTATCTTTGTGTCACCCTCCTATCAAACCTGATTTACTTGGCTTTCCGGGAATTGGTGTCTGTGTGTGTGGGTTGCGTGACCACGTGATCACGAGGTTCGCATCACTACTCATTCCAATAGTGTTGACTTATCGAAGATTAACTAGCTTTATGGCGTCATTCTACTTATTCCAATAGTGTTGGTGCCTTGAGGCAGGTTTCCATTGTGCCACACTCCTATCAGACCTATTTCGACTTTTCAGGATCAGATCTCAATCCTGATTGTAAATTGCGTGACCACACAATCATGAGGTTCGCATTAGAAGCCCTATAAGTCCTTTGTAGACTTGGAATATTCTAACCTGATTTATCACCCCTATAGTTCGTTGTTTAGCTTGGATTTTCTTGTAAAGCCAATTTTCCTCTTTGTTGCTAATTTAATTACTTTCCTTGCTTGTTTAGGAGAATAAATTGTAGACTTTCTATCCTTGCGACATTAGGAGAAACAAGCCTAACACCTGTTATGGGGCTGGACACATCACCCACTTGATCCATATGAATTGAGCTCTTCTTGGACTTGGATAAGATGAGTTAGAGGTTGTCCTTCATTCTCACTAGGTGTCCCAAGCTCCTATAGGTCCATCTTGCTCCATATGTTATGAACAAGCCCATTCAATGGCTTTTTAAGCAACTTTTCCCTAGTTCTTGTAATTGGCCCACTTGGCACCTCTAATAGGTCTTTAGCATGATTAACTTGGTGTTGGGCTGATCCTCATCAAATGTAGATGGTGATTTGGATTATATAAAACTAAGAATACCTACTTTTCAAGGTTAAAACAATCCCGAGGTGTATTTGGAGTAGGAGAAAAAGGTGGATTGGATTTTTTATTCCTATAACTATTCGAAGGCGAAGAAGGTGAATGTGGTAGTCATTGAATTCACAGATTATGCACTGATTTGGTGTGATTAGAATGTGATTAGTATGAGGAGGAGTGGAGAAAGGCCAATAGCATCGTGGGAGGAGATAAAAGTGTTGATGAGAAGACGATTTTTTCCTAACCACTATTATAGAGATTTGTATCTAAAATTATAGGGTTTGGTTCTAAGTTCGTGGATGAGTATTTCAAGAAGATATAGATCACAATAATTCGGGCCAATATGAGTGAGGATAGGGAAGCTACTATGGCTAGATTTCTTAATGAGCTGAATAGGGACATTGCAAATGTTGTAGAATTACAACATTATATGGAATTGGAGGACATGGTCCATATGGCAATGGAGGTGGAGAGACAAATAAAGACAAGGGGCAACACAAGTTTTCAGAGCAATTCAGCTTATCATCCTCATCATCATCGCAAAGGCTGAACCACCCAAGGCTAGAATGGATGCTCATACGGATGGGAAAGGTAAATCTAAATCTCAACCTACTCATGACAGAGATATTAAATGTTTTAAGTGTTTAGGGAAGAGGCACATTGCATCTCAATGTCCAAACCGAAGAGTTATGCTTACAAGAGACAATGGGGAGGTTGAATATGAAAGTTACAAATCTGAAAGTGAAGAGATGCCACTTTTGGAGGATTGTAGTGATGAGGAGATTGCATATTTTGTTGAAGGGAAGACCTTGGTTATAAGACGTGTGCTGAACATGCAAATCAAATAAGATGATGTAGATCAGCAACGAGAAAACATATTTCACACTCGATGTCACATCCAAAACAAGGTATGTAGCATGATAATCGATGAAGGTAGTTGTACTAATGTAGCTATTGATACTCTTATGAAGAAATTGAATCTGATTTGTATGATTGAATGGTTGAATGAATGTGGTGAAGTGAAGGTTACTAAGCAAGTATCAGTTGCATTTGCTATTGAGAAGTATTTTGATGAGGTTATGTGTGATGTAGTCCTAATACATGCATCTCAGGACTTATAAATTGCAATGGTTGAATGAATGTGGTGAAGTGAAGGTTACTAAGCAAGTATCAGTTGCATTTGCTATTGAGAAGTATTTTGATGAGGTTATGTGTGATGTAGTCCTAATACATGCTAGTCACTTACTTTTAGGGCGTCCATGGTAGTTCGATCGGAAGGTGATTCATAATGGGTTTAGAAATATGTTCACTATTGTAAAAGATGGTAAAATCATCACTCTTGTACCTTTTTCTCCTAAACAAGTGTATGATGATCAAATAAAATTAAAAAGGGAATGTGAGGATGGGAAGAGTGAAAATTCACGTGAGGACAATGGTAAGAGAAGACCATCAAATTCAACTAAATCTAAATCATTACTTAAACCGATTAAAAGTGGAGGTAAAACCCGAGAAGTGAAGAAAGTAATCTTGTGTGATGATAATGTACAACTAGATCAAAATGGCTAACAAAGATAAAGAGAAGACAACATTTGTTACGTCGTGGGGAACCTTTTGCTATAAGGTGATGCCATTTGGGTTGAAGAACGTTAGGGCCACTTATCAAAGGGCGATGATGACTTTGTTCCATGATATGATGCATAAAGAAATTGCAGTGTATGTGGATGTGATGCGGATCAGCCCAACACCAAGCGTAATCATGCCAACGACCCATTGGAGGTGCCAATTGGGCCAATCAGAAGAGCTTGGGCAAAGAAGCTTAAAGAAGCATTGAATGAGTTTGTTCAGAACATATGGAGTAAAATGGACCTAGAGGGGCTTGGGACATTTAAGGAGCATGAAGGACAGCCTTTAATTCATCTAGTTCAGGTCCAAGAAGAGCCCAATTCGTGTGGAACAAGGCGTTGATATGTCCGGCCCAATACCAGCCTTGTTACGCTTGTTATTTTTCCTAATGCTACAAAGATAAAAAGTCAGCAATTTATTCTCCTAATTAAGTAAGGAAGTTGGCCATATCTTATTCCTAAAGAGGGGAG
>Ga0307515_10020581_pt1 | contig 11759 bp, 9 predicted proteins | sample 17_EM_MG_FD_194513 | JGI IMG/M metagenome (GOLD analysis project Ga0307515, IMG submission 194513) | Populus trichocarpa ectomycorrhiza microbial communities from riparian zone in the Pacific Northwest, United States - 17_EM | ecosystem: Host-associated > Plants > Roots > Unclassified | place...
AACAAGAAAGATAAAAGTCAAATCTCTTCTTAACTGATTGATATTCTTCCACTGTAAGTTCCTTTCTTAGTTTGTTTTGGGACCTGGAGCTGATGAAACCAGACACTTGAATGGTTGTTTGACTTTCACCTTGTTGGTCTCGTTCTCGTTCCATGTTCTCTTTTTATGTTGGCAACTCATTAGTTGCTAATCTATTTTTTTTATTGCTCGTATACATTGATGATCATTTTCCAGTTTTACAGTCATAGTAAGTTGGATAATGGATAAAGCCATGCATTCTTTGATGTACTGTTGTCAGTAGCAATTTAAATCTATTAACCTAATATTCACTGTTGTTGCCAGCTTGAGCATTTAGCATTCTACATCATTGAACTCTGCTTGGTTGAATATTTTTAAAGTTAAAACCTTCAACGCTACTACTGGTTTAGGTTACTTATTGGTTTATCAAAAGATGGTGTTCTACCACCAATACATTTTGTTTCTCCATGGGGAGAAGCTACTATTACTTTAGATGATGCGGATTGTTTTTTAGAGTTACTCTGTTTTGGGATCCCCTGTTTCACGCTCTGCTGAAAACAGAGAATGGGAGGAAATTAAAGAGAAATTGATGAATAATAGAAAGGAAACTGTAAGAATTATAGCTAGGAAAGCATGCCAGCATACATGGATGAAGATGCTTGTCAAGTTTCATAGCCAAACAAACTTCTTGAATAGCAATTTTGGATAGTATATTTTTTTAAAAAAATTAATTAACTCTTGGATTTTTTTCTTTCTTTCGCAAAACTAACAAACTTTTCAATACCCTGAGCATATCAGTGTTATTCATTTATTTTATTTTGACACAATCAAGCAACTTTTAAGTCTCTAGTGACCCGAATGTCAGCTCAGGAGAGCAGATTTTTCAACCGATATAGTTCCATGCTTGCAAAGTCATGGATACTAGAAATCTTCTTGAATTAATTATATTTATGATGAGATTATAGCTTAGTTTAATGAAATAATAAAAATAAAATCTTAATATTATATTAGTTGATATGTATTAATAATTTAATATACAATAATATAATTTAAAACTACAAAATTACTGTACTTTTTAATTATTTTATTATGAAAAACACTTTTAATAACAATTTTAACAAAACATCTTTGATTTTTATTCAATAACAATTTTAACCATAATTTTAACTAAACACATATTTTAACACAACCAATAATAAAAAATGATTTTCTTAAACTTATTTTTTTTCAAAAGTATGGTTGAATTTTTTTTATGGGATCCACGTAAAAAAAACAATAAAAAAACATGTAAATTTTTATGTTTATACTTCAAGAGAATTGTACCTAAAAAAAAATCAATCACACCTCACACCTCACATCTCTATCTAAAACACATATTAAGATAATATTTAACATTATAATAACAAATATTTTTTAAAATGCTTTTCAATTAAAATAATAATTTAAAAAAAAAATTATTTTTAATATTAAAACAATCTAAAAACATAAAAAATAATAATTTAAAATAAAAAATTCATTTTTTTAAATAAACACAACGTGGTTGCATAAATAAACTCACCCTAAAAAATAAATGAACCATGTTGTATCATGTATGATGTCATTTATAAAAAAAAGAAAAGAAAAAAGAAAAGGAAACAATTTTGGAGAAGAAAAATAATTGCAAAGAGCACCATTATTGTCTGTTCCAAACTTGCCAACAGTCCCTGCACTTGCAGGGATATCGTACTAGAAGAAAAAGATCTTTAATCAAAACGGTGCTCACTGCAAATGATGTCCTGTAAAATAAACAAAGCTTCAATGGATGAAAAGTGATCATATCATCACCCAGCATGCCATGCATCATGCCAGATATCAGAACATTCTATAAAATGAAACGCATAGCAATAAAACCCTATTATTTCAGACCATAGATGTCACTGTTACAGCATTGTGAAGTGAAGAAACAAACTAATACAGAAGGACATGCAGGGCACCAGCTGCTAAAAGCCTACATGATCCCAAGTAAGTTTCTAGGTAAGAGCCAATAAACATTGCAATATGGAGACGTACGCTTAAAGACATTACCTAGACTCCCATGGCAACCTAAAAGAAAAAAAGACATTGCCTACAAGGAAAACCCTTTTAAAGGGGCAAACTTTTCCAGAATTTCAGCTTCACGTTTTTCTGCATTTGCCCTTTTCAGCTCCCATTCTGGAATTTTGGAGTTGGCAACCTGAATATCGCGCACAACATTTGGAATTGAATTTGCCACCATCCCTTGAGCAGAGGCCACCTCGACCTTTGCTGACTTGTTATTCTCAATTGTATCAGTGAGCTCTGCTCGCCAGGTTTGAAGTTGAAAAATTTGATTGTCAATTTCCTGCACAGTCAGTAAGTTGGAATCAACCTGTGACTGAAGCTGGTCTGCTTTCTCCTTCAATTCATTATATTCATCCCTCAGAGAGCTGACCTTCGCCTTGTTTGCCTCAAGGGTACCAAAGAACTTGTAAACTTGCTCTATTGTTTGCCTACTCTCAAGAAAAACCTTGCTGAATGATGGGATTTCCTCTATCAATTTTAACTTAACAAGTTGTTCGGCACTAAGAGTGGGATCCTTCCTTAGTTTGGATGCTAGAGTTGTGAGTTTGGAAATGCTTCTGGACGAGACTAGAGAGGGAAAATCCATGAGTAGAAGGGAAGAAAGCTTGCTTCGGGCTTTTGCCATATCACTTTCGGTAAGAGGAGCTTCAGTGGCTGCAGAGTATGCTACTTGAGTTTCAGAGAGAGGTTGAGTGAGAATATCTTCCAAAGAACTGAGATAGTTATCAAAACCCTCTGGAATGACATTAACTACAGGTTCAGGCTCAGTTATTACAATTTCACCATTAGCAGTATGAGACACAGATCTTTTAGAAGAACGCGTAGCTTTTCGCTTTGACGTGGATGCTGATGTAGGTGCATCCTGTTTCCCATCCTCTTTTCTTTTCCTCTGGCTGGAACGTGGAGTTCTCTGTTTCTTTTCTTGTTTCTGTTCTTCAGCTTCTTCTGTTAACATGGGTAAAATCTGCTTCCTTTGCCTCCGACCATAACGAGGATTTTCTACTTTCCCTTCTTGAACTTTCAAAGTTTCATCTTCAAGAGGGTTCTCAAGAGGGAGAGGCGCAGCTTCCACTGTAACAAAGATGAGAGTTTAGCCACCTGGTCAAAGCAACCCTGTAGCTCAACAAAACATTATCCAAAGTAACAGGGATTGACTAGCCCAATTACATCAACAATCCTACTCAAAGATTATAAGTAATGCGCTTCATGTATTGCAATGGAAGAAAAGAACATGCTTAAGGTATTTTCTTGTCCCAGCACTAACAAATAGCAAAGAACAAGCTAAGGAATTCCAGTGACATGAGAAAAAACTTGAAAACCTGAAAATTATGATCTAAATTCCAACTCAAAGAAGAACATGATAACATAGAGTTTTTCTTTGGAAGCTGTAATGGAAACTTCCTCATATGACTTTCAGTCAAATTAAAATGCTTCACTGTTTTGAGTCATCTTCTTCCATTTTTTTTCATTTGAGAGAATGCCTTGTGATTCTTTTGATAATTTCTTGTAAATTTACACTCTTTCCCTCTTACCACAGAATTCTTTTCTATAAAGGAGAATAGAGAGCATCAGTGACAACATTTAAACTCACCTTCTGTTGGAGACTGGACTTTTGCCTGTATCTTCCATGTAAACGATGCAAAAAATGCATCAATATCTGCACCTGGGAATGCAGATCGAATGTAATTTTCAAGTGCAGGCCTGCTAGCAAACATCTGCTTCTTTTTCCCCTGAAGGCTTTTTGGAAGGTAAATGAATCTGTCCTGGAAGTGGCCAGAAGAGTTAACCCTCTTTCCTACTCTCCATTCCCAGTTATCACCAGGATTTGGCCAATCTGTCGGAGCAAATGGCAAACCTTCACCAGATTCACCTGGCATAACTAGCCTAACAGAACTGTTCACGTCTATTGTGATCCTTCCACCATCACTCTTACTAGGGGTATCACTCTCCATAAATTGCTCGTTCTGCTGACCAAAGAAATTATGCTCATCCATTAGATGCCCACCCCCATTACTTTCACGATGAACACCATTGTCCACAAATTCCTCATTCTGCTGACCAAAAATATCTTTATCATCTAGCAGGTGCATGCTACCAGTACTCCCATGGGGGATATCATTCTCCATTAATTGTTGCTCATTCTGCTGAGAGCTTGTCGAGACTGGCGTGCCATAACTGTCATCACAATGAAATAAACCCAAACATAACATAAGAATCAACTAATGCAAGGAAATGATTAATTCATCTCTAGGTTAAGCAAATAGAAGCCATCAATGTCTTTCAGACACAGTTTTAGAACATTTACATCCTTACACATCACCTACAATTGCGGAATTTAGAAATTCAATAGCCCATAAACTTCTTTTGGGTTAAATCAATTCACATTTGTTACTGGACACTTTTAAGGCTCCTTAATTTACAAATTCAAGGGCGATATGGAAAACTTGCAACGCCTTCCATCTTTCAGTTATATACCTACTTCACTAACGGGGTAAGGAAGAAACTTTTATCTGGAGGACATTTTGCTTTGTGTATTGCTCGATTGACCTTTGACAAAAAATATCATGAATTTTTTTTAGATCCCCCGATTCAGATGCACAGAACATGTGAAGAATAAGAGCCAGGATCTAACAACAAAAATAAAGAGGGATTGAAAACCAAAATTGAAGAAAAAAACATACTCTGGACCGAAAATCAAACCAAATGCAGAGTGTGGTCCATGATCATGAGGTTTACTGGAAGGAGAGTGCAGCGGATCTGCCATGAATTAATTTGCAAACCCAAAAACCCTTTCTTTCTTTCACCTGCAACCAAACTAAACCGAAACAAAGAGAATTGAAATCGAACCAGAATATCAAGGACAGCAACATCAACAAAAAATCACGAATTAAAGCAACACTCACTCTTTCCAGTAGTCGAACACAGCTTTCTGTATTGGGATTCCTGTGAGCTAAGATGGTAGAGAGGAGGGCAAGATGCTGGGTCATGCTCTTGCATGTGGCTGGTAGGAGGATATTTTTTAGGAAGTCAGTCAGCGGAGAACTAAGCCAATACTCCTACCCTTCTGGATGAGGATAACTATTGTGCTTGTCTCAGTATTCTCTTGTAAATAAATGAAATAACAAGGTCCTATTGTTGGTAGTCATTTCACGTGATGATTGGCGGGTGGTATATGCTATTGCCAGACGACCAACATTAACTCGACAGACGACGATGTAACGAAGACAGAGTCCACTGTTTATGTTACTCCAACCGGACTAGTTAACAGGTTATCAGCAACCAAGTCGTTTATGACCATACTAGCACATCTAGCACTAGTTCAGTTGATTAGAACGAAACTAGTTATCAGAATTAAAAGCTTACTCCATGTTTTTGTTTGGAAAAGAAATAAAAAACAGCATGTCATTTACGAATGTGGCGACTTTCTTTTTCAATAACAAGGTTGCTTGTTTTTTTTTGTGCTGTTCTTGTTCCAAGAAATCTTAAATGCGTGAGTGTATATAACTACAGCGGGAATTAATAAATATTAATTGTCCTTGGAAAAATATTATTTATACAAAGACATATATCTACAGAGTGTTCATTGGAACAATGTATTAAAACTTCGGTGACCGTATTTGAAAATTAGACAAATATACAATTTCTTTTTTTCTTACTAATATCAATGGTTGGTCTTTTTTTCCCGGTTACTTAGCTTTAAAAAAAAACAATCCATTCACATTGACTTTATTTAAAAATTCTCTCTCTCTCTCTCTCTCTCTCTCTCTATATATAGATATATATATATATATATATATATGAGGTTTTTGCAATGTGTCTCGTTAATACTTGATTTGGCAAAATAAAATAAAGATACATTAATATAAAACATTAAGTTTAACAGGTGGTTAGGGGTAGTAGTATGTTTTACTTCTTCGTCCTCTTTTTCTCTCTACTCTTATCAAAAATCGCTTTGGTCCAACCAAAAACTAAAAGTGTCTTGTTATTTTGTTTTTATATCAATTTTATTTCTCGTTATTTTAATTATTATTTGTTTTGTTTTGGATCATTTTTTTTATATATTTTATCTTTTAATTTTATCTATCGGCATTTGATTTTATTTAATTTTTATATCATACATAATTGTTATTTTTTTAACTGTTATTTGCTTTTTCTTTGATCATTTTATTGATTAAGTATTTATTTTTAATTTTATTCATCAATATTTTATTTCATTTTATTTTTATGTCAAGTTTTGTCCTTGTCTTTTTACCACTACTTGTTTTGTCTAGGATTTTTTTTATTGGTTATTGTTTTTATGGAGTTAGTCTCAGGTTTATGACTCGAGTTATAGATTTTGAAAATTAAGCCGGATTGACTTTAGTTTTTTTTCGTGTCCTTATTTATTTATTTTTTAATTTTATCTTTCAATATTTGATTGATTGAGAATTGATCTGTTTTTTTAAAAAAAAAATTATAGATATGAAGTTATCACAATCTTATATTATGCGTCGCGGGCCTAATTTGTTAATACGGGTTAACTTGATTTTTTTTTGTTTTTTTAAATAATTATTTTTTGCAGTTCCACCCTTCAACGATAGATTATTTGATCATGAAGCTTCATGGTTTTAGTAAATATGCTTTCAACAAGGTTACTCCGGTATTATAACCAGGTAATAGATTTGACATGCTAATCTGAGAGGGCTTTTTCTTTACCTTTTTAAAAATATATGTTTTATTATTTAATTTTATCATTCAATATTTGATAAATTTAGAATTAAATTTAGAATTTTTTTTCACTTTGCCTCCAACAAGTAATCATGTTCTTATTTATTTTTGCTCCATTATGAAATATGATCACTAAGATATTTTAAGGATATTTTGGGGATATTTTTATATGGTATTCGTACACATTTATTTTTTTGAGTTTATCATTGTCTATTTTTTTCCAAGAACAATATTGTTACGGACCCAAAAAAAAATTGAAAAGTTGATGGGGTCATAGTTTAATTTACAAAATTATTTGGTTTTGATTGGATAACTACATGGATGGTTCAAGATAAATCCTACTTGTCAATAACAATTTGTTTAGTATTTTTTTCGGACACAACTAAGTAAAAATTCTCTCGGATACAACCAAGTAGAAAGAAAGATTTATCCGAAGTTAATGTTTTGAGTTTACACGGCCAGTAAATCACCAGCTCAATATGACCGGTATACTTGTAAATCAGTTATTAGTTTTTATGATCGGTATACTTGTAAACAAGTTATTAGTTTTTGTCCAAAGCGCCACCTGGACCGCCCTCATTTCTGGCCCTGTCGAAAACTGTTATTTCTCCTCTGGCCTCCTCTATTTCTCTAAAATGCGCCGTGAAAACATCCATTTCACTTTCCCATGTGCATTCAAAGCATCTGCTGCGCTTTGCTTGCCTTTTACAGAGAAGCAGATTCACGCGGTTGCGGTGAAGCTGGGCCAAATTAACGATAAATTTGTTGGCTGCACCGCGTTTGATATGTATTCGAAAACTGGGCTTAAATTTGAAGCGAAACGCCTGTTTGACGAAATGGCTGAAAGAAACATCGCTACGTGGAATGCATACTTTTCTAATGCAGTGCTTGATGGGAATCCTCGGAAAGCGATTGATACGTTTATTGATTTCCACCGGGTGGTTGGAGAACCCGATTCGATAACATTTTGTGCGTTCTTGAATGTTTGTGCTGATGCGGGGTATTTGGACTTTGGGAGGCAGCTGCATGGCTTTGTGATTCGCAGTGGGTTTGAAGGGGATGTGTCGGTTGCAATGGGACCCTTCATTTTCATGGGAACTGTAAGGAAGTTGGATTGGCTGAAATATTTTCAGTGGGACGGGGAGGATTCAGTTTCGTGGTGTTCGATGGTGCTGCTTGTGAGCAGAATGATGCGAAGGAGAAGGCTTGCGTGGTGTTTTTGATGGGTAGAAGGGAAGGGACTGAGCTGACAGATTAATTGGTTTCAAGTGTCATCAGCGTATGTGCAGGGCTTTCAGGACTTGAATTGGGGAGGTCAGTTCATGCACTTGCAGTGAAAGCATGCGTGGAGGGTGATGTTTTTGTCGGGAGTGCCCCTGTTGACATGTATGGAAAATGCGGAAGTAGTGAGGATTGTGAGCAGGCCTTTCATGAGATGCCTGAAAGGAATTTGGTTTCCTGGAATGCTATGATTAGCGGGTATGCATATCACGGGGATGTTGCATGGCCATCACATTGTTTGAAGAAATGCAGCCTGACGCGGTGCTGAATTATGTAACACTGAACTTTATGTTATCAGCTTGTAGCAGAGGAGGGGCAGTTAAATCGGGTATCTAGATTTTTAAGTCAGTGAGGAACAGGTACATGATTGAATCGGGAGCTGAGCATTATGCTTGTACTGTGGACATGTTATGGCGGGCTGGAATGGTGGAGCTTGCTTATGAATTTGTACAGAAAATGCCAATTCGTCCAACAATTTCTGTTTTGGGGGACTCTTTTAAATGCTTGCAGGGTGTATAGGAAGCCAGAGTAAGGTAAAATTGCAGCTGATAACTTATTCAAACTTGATTCAGAAAATTCAGGCAACCATGTGCTGCTTTCAAACATGTTAGTTGCTGTTGAAAGGTAAGTTAATTGTTTAAAGCCAACCTCATTGTACTTCAGAAATGCTACAAATCTAGCTAGCTTTAATTAGATGGTTTTTGAATCCGCTTCCTTGAAGTTCCCGTTGTTTGCTTGCTGATGTCAAAGTACTACTGTAGTCACAATTTCCACTCCTTATTTAAGAATGGAAATTGCGATCCAAATCCCTCTTTCATTCAGTCGCCACACCTCGTCAATTTTTTGTTCTTGGGGAATGGGATTCTCTCTGTCTTTGGCCCTCAGGCTAGACAATGAGAGTAGCACTCCCCATCTGTTGGATAACCGCTCACTCATTTCTCAAGAATTGAAATTAAAATCTTCAATCTGAAAGATCCAAGTTTAAACAACGGGTCTGTTTAGGATTATGGAACCACTGTTCATGGATTTCTCTAGCTACAAACATAGAAGCTGTCTTTGTCTGGACCTTCAGAATTAGGACCTGGAATGATGCTATTCTTGCAGGTAGAAATGATGCTATCACCTGCTGTGGTTTTCGTAGTCACTGCATTTATTATCTGAAAAGGTAGTAACTTCCCAGTCAAGCTTATGGATATGTCTCAGCAAAAATCCAGTGGCCCTTGCACCGTATCCTGGACAATATTTTTTGGTAGCGATTGTTTTAGACTGGATTGTGAGGGTCCCTGTCCTGCTTGTTAGCACATCAAATTTATGAATAATCGAGTGGCTGCTTCCACGTAATATACTAGAGATGCTTCGTTCACCATGGTGTTCTTTCTTCTGCTCTAACTTTCTAAGTAATTGGTTTTTAAATTTCAGCTTTCTTCTTTGTCTATATTCTCCTTTTGCTTGTCATCCAATTATCTTGGACCTAAATGCAGAGGGAAGGAAGCCACCCTTGTGAGAAAAGAAATGAAGGATGTTGGGATCAAGAAGGGGGCAGGTTGTAGCTGGGTTACTGTAAAGAAAAAAGTCCATATCTTCCAGGCAAAGGATACATCCCAGGAAAAGAACAGTGAGATTCAGGCGATGCTAGTTAAGCCAAGGACATAAATGCAGGCAGCTGGTTAAAAGAAAATGACAGCAGTTGGGTATCACAGCGAGAAGATTGCCCTTGCCTTCGTCCTTAGAGCAATCCCTCCTGGAGTTGACCTATAAGAATCACAAAAAATCTCAGGATATGTGATTATTGTCATAGTGCCTTTGTTGGGAGAGAGATTATTGGCAGAGATAACAATAGATTTGGGACCGTGAGTGCTCATGCAGATATTTTTGGTGATAATTTTTATACTTATTAACAATTTGTTGACGGGTTAGGTAATTTTCAGATAGAAATTAGAATCCTTAAAAAAAAAAAAATTATTTAATGCAAACTTGTAACTCTATTTCAAACTTCCATATTAAATGATTCATAATTTTGGCGATTGATTTTCAGTAACCAAGTTACATAAATTTTTCCTTTTCCAACCAACCATCTGCCATTTTAGAATTGACAATTTTCTTTTTGGTTGGATGCGAGACTTGTTAGTTCATCAACTACACAAATAGGGTTACTCTCAAACTCTTTTAATTCCTTGCTTCTCTACTTACGGTGGGATTCCAACGCACTTGTGATTTACTGATCTCTCTCTTTTCTTTTAAAAAATATCACATGACAGCGATTAACTCTCTGGTTCACCAGTCATTTGGAAGACGGCACAATTTGACAGCATTAGTAGTAGTACTGTATCCCATTAAGCCACGTAAATCAAACGAGGTCGTTTTCTCATCTCCCACAGTACCCTTCTGGCCTCTTGTACATGTTACACAGCATAGAAGAAGCTCAAAATCTTTTACCTGATATCAACTGGGGAACTAAAGAAGGAGAGAAAAATGGCAGCAGCAAAAGGTGCGTGCCTGAACCACATATCTCGAGAATCATCAGATATAAGAAGGCTTGCCGATTTCTACAAAGAGATATTTGGTTTTGAGGAGATAGAGAGCCCTAAGTTCGAGTTCAAAGTTATATGGCTTAAGGTCTCTCCAGATTTCGTTATCCACTTAATCGAAAGGAGCCCAGATACCCAGCTTCCTGAAGGACCCTACAGTGCCGCTTCACCGGTTCTTGATCCTACCCATCTCCCTAGAGGACATCATGTCTGCTTCTCTGTCTCTAATTTTGACTCCTTTGTCCAATCTCTCAAGGTATCACGAATCATTCCCTTCGTTCTTTTTTTTGTTGTTTAATATGATTATGTTCATTTTGAATGATTATTGAAGTCTTGGGAATCAAAGAAAGTGTTGAATTTGAAGCATTTTTCTGCGTTTTGGCAGCAAATTTCACTATCAATTAGTGGCATTTAAACGATTATGTTCAGTTTAAGTATTGTCTTCTACATTTCCTTTAAGTAAATTGAAGCTAAATATTGTGGTAATTGCAGGACAAGGGAATAAAAACGTTTCAGAAGTCTGTACCTAATCGGCCAATCAGGCAGGTCTTCTTCTTTGATCCAGATGGTGAGCTTTTGTAACCCTTTTTCTGGGTTTGATGTTTAGTTTGAAGATCAATTGTGTAAAAGACATTTGCTTTATCTTTCTGGTAATGGTGCAGGTAATGGATTGGAAGTTGCGAGTCGTGATGAATAGGGTTGCTCTCTACCTGTGAGTATGGATAAATGTTTGTAGGGCTGTAAGCCTGTAAGGGGAAACATAAACTTAAAATAAAATGTAATAAAAACCCCTTATTTGTATGATCATGTATTCCTGGAGTTCTGGATCTTTTCTAGTTTTCCTTCCTTCAAAATTGGATAGCGTTTGGATAGCGTTAGTATGGAGGTAGCATTATGCATTACCATGTGGTCTTGTGGAGCAGTAATGGTATAGCTGATTGGATTTTTTGCATCTTTTATATGTTGCTGTTTCTTCAAAGGAAAAGGATGATCCCATAGCATTGAAATGCCATTGCCATTACCGTAAAAAGGACTGATGAGTTGTCTGTTTAGCCACTCCACTGGCAATAGGGAATTTCTAGAACGTTAGTTGGACTGTCGGGTCCGTCTGATTAGGATTAGCTTTTGCGAGTGATATGTAAAAAA
>Ga0307515_10020582_pt1 | contig 11759 bp, 3 predicted proteins | sample 17_EM_MG_FD_194513 | JGI IMG/M metagenome (GOLD analysis project Ga0307515, IMG submission 194513) | Populus trichocarpa ectomycorrhiza microbial communities from riparian zone in the Pacific Northwest, United States - 17_EM | ecosystem: Host-associated > Plants > Roots > Unclassified | place...
AGGTGTTCTTGTGGCGTTGGTCTTGTAATTTATAGACTTTTGTAGTTACTTAGTAACTTTAGGTAGAGAATAATAAATATAGAGATAGTTTATGGATAATCTGGATATACAGAGTACTAAATAAACTATCTATTTTTTAAAGTCTTAAAAGTAAATACTATAAGATTTAGAAAGATCAATACGCTTACTTATAGAAAACCACTTTTCCGTTTCTGGAATCCTGGTTTCTTTTTCTCGTTTCCTAAATCCCGGTTCGCATCCCAGTTCTTATTTCTAAGATCTTAACCTTTAGATATACCCCTTTTTAATTACGCCTAAAGTTAAAAGACCTTACTATAATAGAAACTAGGAGATATCTTATAATACCTTCCGGGCCTATTGCGACCCTATTCCTTTAAGTCCGCTTATTAAATAGCACCTAGCTATTTCCTATCTTTCGCATAAATGGGGAGCTAAGTACTATATCACTTTAAGAGCCTTATGGAGATATTTTAAGAGAACCGCTTTTAAGTACTATATAAACGGTTAGTATACCTTGTATTTAGATATTAAAATCTGGTTAAAGGCTTAAATTTTATATAATTATTCCATTATACCCATTCCACCCATTCCGCCTATTCTGCCTATTCCGCCCGTTTCCCTTAAGCTCTCCTTATAAAGTTTTAAGTTTAGTTTAATAGAAACATTAAACTAGAAATAGGCTAAGATTCTCCTTCCTTAGAAATGTTTCTATTATTAGATCTAAACGGGATTTGCCTTAGTTGCGGTTTTAGCAAAAAAGAGTTAAGAGGCCATACTTTGTCGTATAGGGATAGCACCTACCTCCTATAATTATCCTCAGTAGATTAAGGCGGATTTGTTAGTTTTCGCGGCCTATATAGTAGGCTTAGAGAAACTGGCGAAGGTTTTAGTTTTTGTATAACGGTTATTAGAGGTAGCGGAGGATACGGTAATAGGGGAGGCGGGTAGAGGTGTTAACTGGGATTTAGGGCTATATATTGTCCTAATTGGCGCTGCTAAAAGGACTAGTTTTTTTAGTGCTATTTAGCGGTCAATAAGAGGCTTACTTAGATCTCGTTCCTTCCCTTTACTAGTAAGGAGTCCACCTCATATTAAGAGAAAAGAGAAACCAGTTTTTCTGCTTTTTTCTATAGTGCTTTCCCAGCGGCCATAACTTAAAGATTTTCGTCTTAAGTAGTAGAGTCTACAATCTTCCTAATAATGCGTCTATTTAGCACCGTAAACGTAACGCAATCTTTCTCTATATATACACTACGCTATATTACTAAAAGGGTTATTTCGTTAAAGCCTAAATAGCAATTCGAAACTAGTATTTAAAAATCCGGTTCTGGTTTTACGGTTTTGGAAACTAAACCATTATATACGTGCAAGTTTTATATTCCGGGATCCATGAAACCAAATCCCGATTTAAAAATATAAGAAATATACCCGTATATTTAAGCTAGAGAATCCCTCTAAACTAAGAGTATAGTACAGTGCAAATATAATCGGAATTACACTCCTTCTCCTTCCTACTCTATCTTTGGGCATTCTCCTTCCCTTTAAAAATTCTCTCCCATGCCTAATAAATCCTATTATATAGGTAAATGCGGGAGACAAACTGGATTTCTAGTACGTTTCAATACTAAAAACTCCTAGAGCTATGCTAATAGGGCTATATAGATTATTTAATTCGCGAAACGCGTTATATAAGGCAACCTTAAACTTTGCGGATCCTACCTTTCTCCCTCTCTCTATAATTATAAGACCTTATAACTGTTCTAGGGACCAAACCGCCAGCTTTAAGATTCCCTAAAGCGCGCTAAATGGCATAGCTGCTCTTCAATAGTATTATCCCTTATCCCTCTTATAAAGGCCATACTCATTCAGCCAAGGCAGTGCGTTGGTCAACGCGCTACATCATGTTCTCTTATAAGTATTGTAGGTAGCAGCGGCGATTATAATACGTTTTAGGTGGATTAGGCAAGTGTTATAGCAAGTATCACTTATTAGAATAGCACTAGCTTCCTTTATCCGTTTCTATAAGGTACTCCTAGCGCGTTTAGTCTCGCGACGCGAACAATGTCTTATTAGGATGAGTTGCAATTAGGGGGCGAATCTATACAATTAGTTTCAGTAAATGTATCTATTAGATTAATCGCAACGCACTTAGGCTAATATTAATTAATATGGGTTTACTTATATATAACACTGCATTAACTATAAATAAACGTTATTTAACCTAACTCTAATAGCCTTAAAAGCATAATAAGTCTATTTTAGTTCTTTATATAGAATAACCTTACTTATTATTGCCGTTATAGGCTTTAGAAGTAGAATGTATCTAAATGGCTATATAAATTATTAAGGACATCCCTATAACTCTTAATCCTATTTCTTCCCTTATAACCTAAAAGCATACGCCTCTATACCTATTAAATTTAATATATATATTTTTATACCTCCGGAGGTTCTATCTTAGCTAAACGCGCTTACTCTAACTCTGATTTTAGAATCTCTTTAAACTTTCGTATCTTCGTTTATAAAGTATAATTCTCTTTACCTTTTACTACCTTTATTAATGCTAGCTACTCTATCTACATTTTAATCCATCTTAAGTCTATCTTATTTATTAAGGTACCCAAATCAGGCTTATATTTATACTACATTTGCCTAAAGAGGTCTATTGCTATGCGCTTACTTTTTCTAGTAGATCTTTAAGGCATAATAGGAGTATTCTTACAAGGCGGGACTGCTTTTTACTTGCGCTATATTACTGACCTCTGCTTGTAAGGCGAAGCAGGTTTATACTTATAAGGGGAAGCAGATTTGCGTTTATAAGTAGTAATTTTATAGTTATTATCCGCAGGTTAATCTAACGCTATAGTAGACGATATATCTTTATACCTTACTCCTAAAAGTTCGGATTCTTCTTAAATACTACTTTTATCTAAAAAAAAAGAGTAGTCAGTAAGTTAAGATTCCGATTTTCTATAAAGGAGATACTAAAACGTACCTTCATCTAAAAATGCACCCTCAACTTCGGTAAGGAATTCGGCGTCATCTATAGCTTCATTATTAATTAAAGGCACGTTCTCGTTAATTCCACCATATTGTCCTTTAAAGTTAAGCACCTAGCCAGATTTATTAATTAAGTCCCCTTTGGTTCCAGTTATGCTATTAACCACCGTAAACTAGGTGCCTACAATTATGCTTTACTCTAATGCTATTATTATCTAGCTTGGGACTGGTCCTTCTAAGTCATTTAGAAATGCCGTACTTCTTACCTGGCTGTCGATTATAGAATTCTTAAAGATTTCTACTGGGGTTAAGCCGAAAACAGGATCCCTTAAGAGAGTAATATTAACAAAGCTATAAATAAGAGCCATTGAGAATAGGTATGCTGTCTTTTTAACGTCTTAGTATAGGATGGTTTCTTTAACTAAAGGGCCTAGGGGATGCCTATTTATATTTAGAAAGCTGACCTTTATATAAGCCCTAAGACGATACCCTAAAAGGCAGTGCCGTGGCTCTGCCTTATCTTCATTCGCTACAACTGCATAAATTCTAATCTTAGAAAGGCAGATGCTCCTATAGAGCTAATAGGTCACTAAAGTGCTACACTACCTTAGTCTAAGGACCCTTAGTAACGCTAAGTCTCAAATATTCAGCTTATATGCTAGATTTATAGTCAATAGGCCCTCAATTTTAAAACGAAGTAAAACAACTGGAATGGGTAAGGGGATGCTATACCGCAGCAGACAGCTTAAGCCGCCACAAGCCTATTTAGCCTTCTTACTTTTAATATTCTTAATTTCTACTATTAAAATCATTTGTATGCCTAAGGCCCTAGCATAAAACACTAACCTACTTACTTAAATGAAACTTCTACGCCCACCTAAGGCTCTGCTTAGTAAGTGACCCTCGATTAGCGCTTACTACTTACGGCTATCTAGGTAACTAAGGCGATTGTAGTAAGGCTATTTATACTCTGCCTCGCCGGTTTATATAGAACCCCTAGATAGTTTTACTTAAATGGCCCATCACATATTATAATGGTATTGATTAGACTACAGGGTGTGTAATAAAAGCATAGCGAAGCTCTATTCCTAGAATGCACTTTATATCTACCTTATACTAACTTACCCCTCTTTAGTATCTCTATTAGTGCAAAACGAAGTATAACTACTAGCACCCCCACTACCTACTCTATATATCTTTTGTCCTCACTTCTTTCTTTATATAGTTGATTTATTAAACCAAAATGCCTAAACAAATTCACCCTAAAAGGCAACCGCATTTCACTAAAGATAGTAAGTATTATTCTAAACCGAAATCCCTTAAAGAGATCTTACTTAAGGATTTTAAAAAGGTATTTATAGTAAGGAAGAAGATTGTCATTCTAAGCGGTGCTGGCATTTTAGTAGCTGTGAAAAGTAAGTCTTATATATTAGAAACTATAGAGAGCTACTTTTCTAACTCTTAATACTTATAGTTCCTAACTTTTATACGCTTTATAGGCACCAATCTAGATATAGCCTATTTAAGATTAGTAATTGTAATAACGGTAATTCTACTGAAAATATGCACGGTAATATTTATATTATAAATAAGAAAGCTTCTCGTGCCGTTCTTACTAACTCCTATTAACTTAAGTACGAGAATGTTGTTTATACCCTTTAAAACCTTATATTTTCTAGGCGCCAGTCTAGATATAGCCTATTCAATATTAATAATTATAATAACGATTATTTAACTCAAAATATGTATAGGGGCTTTTGCATTATAAATAAGCTAGCTTTTTATACTATGCCTACTAACTTCCACCGACTTGCGAACGAAAACAACAAACGTATCCTTTAATACTTTACGTAGAATGTTGACGGACTTTATAATAAATTCCAGTCGTTATCTCCGGACTCTCCTCTAACTAAAAAGGGCCTATGGACAAAGACAATAGAACTCTACGGTCGACTAGATAGGATAATCTACTATAAGTGTAAATGGCGCTTAGCCTTTAACCTAAAGTACTTTTAGGGATTAGAACTATTAGCTTGTCCTAATTGTATTAGGAGAGATATAGACCGATAAGGCGAAGGGAAACGGTCTAGAGATATTAGCGTGCTTCGGCCCGATGTACTTCTTAACGGAGAAATTAATAATTAAGACGAGGACGCGATTGCAGCTGTGTCTTAGGATGCTAAACGTCAAGTTCCAGATCTTATTCTAATTGTGGGCACTTAGCTAAAAAAACTAGGTGTATTTTAGCTAGCTATGCGCCTTTATAAGGCGGCGAAAACTAGAAATAGACGTAATCCCGTTATATAGATAAATAAGGAACCCCTATTACGTAAATTAGGGCCAAAATTTCACAGCCTAATTAACTACGCGATTTATAGGGACTGCCAAGAGATCGCCAGATATCTTTTAGATAAGGCTACGCCCCTATGACTTAATAGCGATGCAAAATTAGGAGGTAGCTGGCACGAAGATAGATGGGGAGAGGATGATGTTAAAGTCCGCGATAACAGTTTGCTTAGCATAAGGAAGTTAACCGCAGCCTTTAATCTTTCTTAGTAACTAGTCTTCTAATTTACAGGAAAGTCAAGTATATATAGTGTCGAAGCCTACATTATTATCCTTTCTAAGCAACAGCTAAACCACTAGCTTATATATCTCGTCTATAAACCCTACTAGCCGCGTGTTTAATAAATACATTTCTCTTATCTTATGCTAGCCCTCTACTACCTACTATAACGGCGTTTCACCATACTTATCTTTAGATTTCGCGTCAACGCCGTCCTTAAGCAACAGCTCTACTACAGTCTTACGTGCCCATTAAGCAGCCTATAAGAGCAGTATCCGACCGTTACTATCCTTAGAGTTAAAGTCAACGCCTTTCTGCGCAAGTAGCAGCTTTACTATCCCCTCTTATCTACTCTCTACAGCCTATAAGAGCGGAGTCCGACCTTTAATATTAGTAGAGTTCAGGCTAATGCCGTCCTTTATTAGCAGTAGCTCTACTATTACCTCGTACCTACGCTCCGCAGCTACTAATAGCAGTATTTAATTGTGGAAGCCCTTAGGGTTTAGGCTAACACCATCCTACGCTAGCAGTAGCTTTACTACCCCCTTATGCCCGTTTATCATAGCCTATAACAGCGGTGTATCTTTAAAAGCGCTCTTAAGATCTAGATTAACGTCATCCCATATAAGCAGTAGCTCTACTACTACCTTACTTCCATATTCTGCAGCTAATAACAGTAATATAGCCCCAAATCTATCCTCGGAGTTTGGATTAATATCATCCTGTATAAGAAGTAGTTTTACTACCACCTTATAACCATCACTTACAGCCAATAACAGCGGCATCCGATCGAAATCATCTATTACTTAGATGTTAGCTCCTACTTCTAGTAGAATATAAAACTCCGCTTTTTATCTACATTCCGCAGCCTATAATAACGCTAAACTTTTAGAGTGCTATAGTAATTCAGTTATTAACAAAAGTAGTAGCATTTTTAGACGAAGAGAGATATATATATTAGCTTTATACTAGCGGGATCTAAATAAGTAATAGAAATCCGGTAGTAAAAGGCTTACTATCTAAGTAGCCGGCTATATAGTAGTATTAAAGTATATTTTAAGGATATAAGGCTAGTGACTTAACCTAGCAAATATAAGGTAGATTACCCTTTACCGCAAAAGGATTTAAAATTTATCTATAAAAGAAGAGGTGTTATAAGAGGTATTTATTCTATTGGACCATTATTACTTATTTTTACTAAACGTCAAATATAAAAAGATGTTTTAAAGTTAGGATTTAGGATTTAGGAAACCGAAAACGGAAATTTAGAATTAGGAATTGAGAAACGGGAAAACAAAAAGGATTTCTTTAATAGGAGGGCCTATCCAACTAAGTTCACGTAACATTATATACACATAATACTATACTTAAGCTATAAAAGGGCCTAATAGTAAAGAGATATAAATAAAAACCGCTTAAAATGCCAATATCTAATCCATTAAAGAGAGTAATATATTATAAGCATTATTAGGGAAGATGGAGATTACTAATATAAAGTTATAAAGCTTAACATTTAATAAATATCCAATTTTTAGGAGAGCATATTTGCTAAAAAGTAAGTCTAGTTATATCCCTTAAAAACCATTACTAGTCCACCTTAGTAGGTTCTTAGCTTATCTCATCATATCCTCCTAAGCTTTAAGCTAAACGCCTTAGGCATTTATTAGTATTTTAAGCTTCTTTACCGTTCCCTTCTTAACCTCCTCACACTATCTCCCTATGGCGTCCTTTAGTATAGCAATCTGCTTTTCCATCCCCTTTCCAAGTTCGTCACACTAATTCTATATAGTATCCTTTAGTATAGCTATCTGCTTTACCATCCCATTTTTAATTTCGGCCACCTATTCTACTAATAAAATTCAAACTAGATTAACTATTTACTCTACCATAATCCTTATATAACTTAAAAGTAGGGGAAGTAAAAGTAGAGGTACGGTAAGGTCAGTTTGGCGGCTTTTTTTATACTTTTCTCCCTAGTTCCAGGTAGTTAGTAAAGTTTTTAGCGTCTTAGGTGGTCTTTAATACATACATTATTCTTATTAGGCTCTTTTATAAAAACAATATCCCAGACACTTTTATTAGCCTTTGTGGATTAGAATATATATTATAGAAGTCATACTTACTTTCTTACCTTTTAGTATCCTTTCTCTATATTTAATTCCTCTTACTATATCTTAAGTAGTATAACTAGGGAAGGTTGGCCTCCCTCTATAGATATATTAGAGGCTAGTATATAATAAATTAAACTAAGGCCTAAATCAGGAGTGTATACCATCTTTAGTTATTCTAAATTCGATTCGCCGATAACTTGCTATTATATAGGCATTATAGTCATTAGAGGGTTTTCTGCGCTATATATTAGCGTTAGTATCTATTAAGCCGGGTAAGAGGCTAAGTAAAAAGTGTCCCGCTCTTAAGAGGTAGAAGGATAGCTATTTATACACGGCGGAAGGCCAGTAGATAGCTAGGTAAAGCAGTATATAAGGCGTAGGCTGCTAAATATAGCGGATAACTAGCTGACGCTACTTATTTATACCTACTACGACATTATATAACGCTTGGGGTTACAAGGCGCGTATACAGGTTTAAAAAAAGCCACTTTCTACTTAAGTAGGCTAAGATATTTTATAGGGTTACTATAGCACGAACTTTATTCAGATTAATAGATATACAATTCTTAACAGCTAATTTATAGCTTATTAAACTTTTGCTCGCATACCTATAAGGATCCTCCTAGAGCCACTCCTATAGCTTCCTATCCCAAATTTACTCCCCTTAATTTAGCATTTTTTTATCTATAAAGGATCCTAATTTGGTCCCTACGCCTATTTAGCGGGGGCTAATCTATAATACTCTCTCTTATATATAAGTCCCAATCTTCCCAGAAACATTATTATAATATATAACCATTCCGGATTAACACCGCCCAATTTTAAAAGAAGGGCCTTTTTAGTACCTATCCACTTAAAACTACGGCCCTAGCGTTACAGCTTAATATTATCCGCGAGGGGATTTATAATAGTAGGAGTAGGGATATAGAAGAATAGAACGCAGAGTTAGCGGCATTTAAGCAGAGTAGGAGTTTTCCTATAATTACTGCTAATGAAATTAGGTTGCTCACTGCTAGTGATACTAGATTTAGTGCTAAATATTAATAATAGTAGCATTTAGCTCAGGTAGTGCTTTACTCTTTTAAGGTAGTTATATTAAAGGCGATATATAGTTTCTATCCTGCCTAGAAACTTTTTTATAATAGCGACCTCGTTATATAGGTCACCTTTTACAGAGATAAGGATTTTATCTTCCTTATATGTCCAGTATATGCCTTTTAAGGGAAGATTAAAGTAGCCCAAAAGGCATAGACTAGGGGGAAAAGGCCGATTAATTTTAAGATTATTGCTGCTATATAAACTATAATAGTAATAAGTAAGATACTTTAGAGCTAGTAAGGTAGGGTGCGTACAATTTATATCTTAATATATATTAGAGTGGTATATATAACTTAAGCATTACGGCAATCGATTTAAATCTAACTAAGCTCGCTCTTAAATTTAACAGGTCTATATCTTAATTATTTAACTATATCATACTAGGCCTTTAATCGCTAGAGGTAGCATAACGGTACTCTAGCTAACAATTATTCTTTATTAACCTTAACTCTTACGCGATTTGATCCTAACTAAACCCTTTATTAACCATCTATTTTAATAAGTTTATTTTCAAGGTATCCTTTTACTTTAACATTCTGAAGCATCCTAGGAACTTTTAGTTAAATATACGCGAAGGAAAGAATAATAAAACAAACGGAAAGAGTATAGGCGTATTAACTTATTTAAGGAAATACTTAATATATTACTGGTAACGCTAGATTCCCTACCAGTTATAATACTAGAATTGCTAAGTCCTAGCGATAATAAAAGGTCGCACTTATTTAGATAATAATTCTTATAATTTATTACAATTGTATCTAGATAAGACTCTATAATCCTCTCCTACGTTTCTCCCTTTTTTTATTTATCCAGTCGCGTATAGCAAGTATTGTCACGACGCTTCTTTCCGCCTAGACAACTTCGCGAAGAAGTATCTATAGACGGCTTGCTAATAGTGGGAGAGGAGATAAGCGTTATATTCCTGTTAGTAAAAGGCTTGCCGCTCTTAGGAGAATGTCTAGCCGTATTATACTGCATTAGGCATTAGCAGGGTAAGAATTAGATAAGTACTAGCAGTATAAACTATTAACGCGTGTGTTTATTAAGGGTATATTAGCGCGAGGTTAACTAATTCTAAATTAGTTAAGGCTAGCGAAGGTAAAGACTTTAATCTTAAAGGCAGTAAGTCTATATTAGAGTTGCGGCTATTAGGATAGGAGCTAGCTATGTTCTACTCTATTAGGTATTAGTAAAGTAATTAAAGAGGGAGTATTAATAGTACGAACTATTTATATATATATTCCCTAAGGATATATTAGTGCGAGACTAACTAATCCTAAAACCCCTAAGTCCGGTAATAGTAAATACTCTAATCTTAAAGGTAGTAAACCTGTAATAGGGTTGCGGCTATTAGGATAAGACCTAGCCGTATTATACTACATTAGGTATTAGCAGAGTAATTAATTAACTAGGGAGCATCAGTAGTATAAACTATTAATGCGTATATCCGCCGAGTATCTAGTATTGCGAAGTTAATTAGCAGTGTTAAAGGTAGGGAGATTAATATCGAAGCCTTTAGTAGCGTTAATCTCTTAGGCGCTTGCAGTGGTGTAATTAGGCAAATTAGACTTCTAATATCCATTTTTTGGGCTTTAAGTTAGTTAAGTATTAACAATAAGAAAGAGGGATAGTTGTAGAATATTAGGGTAGAGATAAGAGTTATTTTATAAATGCATTTACTAACTAACGGGCTACTAAGCAGCTAAATTAAAGCGAAGATATTAGTGGCACGGATTCTTATCTGCCGTAGGGGCACTAATTTTAGATTGTCCGGCTATATAGACTAGATGCTCTATAATAGCGCAAGCCAACTAATTTAAGGGCGCAAAGATTTTATTATAATTGCATACTAGAATCTATTACTAAACACTTTACTAAATAGTATAAAAAGCAGCTACTATAAATATAAACGCTATAACCTGCCTAGTTAAATCACCATATTATAATTTCCGGTGCCTATAACAGCCCAGTATTTTTTACACCCTTTTCCCTAATATATTTACGCTAGCTTGACAGAATCGTTTTCGCTTTCTCCTATAGCTAAATTAGAGTAGCTATAGTGTATTTAAGATTAAACTTACTTAAAGTTCAATAGTTTTGGCTATATTAAATAGCGATAGATAAAACTTATCTAAGTAGAGAAAGTCCTCTAGCGATTTGGATTTATTTTCCTTTATAATATTATAAAACAAATGCCGTTCCTCTAGGGTGAAAAAGTGCATTATTTTATAACTGGCATATTCCGCGTTATATTTATCTATATTATTAACTTAGAGAAGTTTATACCAAAGTTAGAAGAAGTCATTAGGTTAAGGTGCCCTTTAGTAGCCTTCTAGATAGGATAGTCGACTAATAAAGAGAGGACTTTTAATTACTAGGCTTGTGGTCTAATAAGCTGGGATTGGCTTAGGAATAGCTTTTTCTAGATCTATCTCAACGAATAATATAGTGTCTGGGCGAGATTCCTTAACTAAGGTGCTATAGCTAAAATCTTAGTCTGATTCGGAAGCCGGTATAACAAGTAGCCAGATATAGTAGATAAAAAAATTAACAGCCGGCGTAAACAAGCTAGAGATTGAAATAAAGCAATCTATACTAAAGAGTAAATAGCTAGTAGATAGGGCAAATTAGAGTATAGTTTAAGAGCCGCAAAGAGATAAATATAGGGAGGAAATTAGGGCAACAAGAAGGTAACCATATATACTTAGCATTATTAGGCAAAACTAGCTATATATTAGCTCTCTCTATGCTTTATTAATGTAATATATAAATCGCTATATTTGGTATATCGTTTATAATTAACTTAAGAACTGTTAGATAATATAAAAGTAGAAATCAGCCCTAAGGCGGAATATAGATCCCGCTAGAAGATCTGCATATAGGAGGCGTTGGTGGCTCCATTAAACTTATATATATATACGCAAAGAGGACTTAAAGAATTAAATCCATTTGCTGTAGCCCAT